>BNJU01000575.1_pt1 | contig 42976 bp, 47 predicted proteins | sample 8539281 | NCBI WGS metagenome assembly BNJU01 (sample SAMD00202456, study PRJDB9452) | human saliva metagenome | isolation source: human saliva | place: Japan
GACTTTGCAGCAATTGATTTTCGAAACAGCTAACTTTGAACGGTGTAGTGTATGCTCGGTGGGGGTGGTGATAGTAAGAGGAGGAGAGATTGTTGACAGTTTCTATTCTCTCATACAGCCCGAACCGAATTATTATCACTGGCGATGTACGCAGGTCCATGGTCTTACGCGTGAAGATACGGATAAAGCACCAGTGTTTAGTGAGGTATGGAAGCAGATAGAGCCATTGATTGAAGGCTTGCCATTGGTGGCACATAACGCCCCATTCGACAAAGGATGCCTGCGAGCATGCCTTATGACTTATCAAATGGATTACCTTGACTATGAGTTCTTCGATACGTTGAAAGCGGCACGACGTATTCTCCCTCATCTCCCGAATCACCAACTACAGACTGTTGCAGCCGCATGTGGTTACGATTTAACCAATCATCATCACGCCCTCGCTGATGCGGAGGCATGCGCTTGGATAGCCAAGGAAATATTGTAAGGTACTGACCGTCGCTCGTTGAAACTTATACCTTATAAAAACGACACACACACATAGCCCATCTTAGAATATAGACAGGGAAAACGAAATGTATATGTGTTGCATTTCATTTTCCCTGCTTTTCTTTTGCTTTTATACGGACTTTGTATTATCTTTGTGCGTATCTAATTGTATTATCTAAGTGTGATAATACTTTATCACGCTTAGATAATATGAAAAGATACGTGTTCCGTGAATACGAAATACGCAGGGAAATATAACAAGAACCGCATAAACTTAAAACGGAAACCATATATGAGTGTAAAGTACAAGCTATTAAAGTATCATGGGCACTTCTCTACTCATTCAGAATATAGGGCAGTTACCATTGAGAATCAAGTTGTAGGAATTGACCGCATAGGTCGGAGTATTCAAGGGGCAACGTCACTTACGCATGCCGATGTCATTGCCGCAATTGCTGCATTGAGGGATGAAATTTCCTCTCAACTGATGTCGGGGAATGTCGTTCATTTGCCGGGATTAGGTTACTTCAGTCTTGCTGTGAAGGGGGAGCTGCATCAAGATCCGCGTTCTGGACATTTCCGTTTGCGGAAGCCAGAGGTTCGGACTGTTAAGTTTCGCCCTGATACAGAAATGATGGAGACGTTTCTTCATGCCGAATTTGAGAATGTTACTTATCGGGATGGCGTTTCCTTCATCCCAACCTATAAGGAGATTGATAAAGCTATCGCAAGGTTGGGAACTGACAAACCTTTCTTCTCTGTCGACGATTTGCGTCTTAGCCTTAATCTTTCGCAGGCAAATGCTTATCGTATTGCGGCACGATTGGAGGAAGAGGGAAAGATTAAGAACATCGGGAAAGGGAGAAATAAGCTATATGTCTTAGGAGAACATGATGCCAAATAGGCTGAAATAAAAAAGAGGATGTGCTGACACATCCTCTTATATCCGTTTTACCGTATTCTAATAGGTTGCAGCTTATGCACCTTCGAACTCTCTCAGGAAGCGTGTATCGTTCTCAGAGAAGAGGCGGAGGTCGCTGACACGATATTTCAAGTTGGCTATACGCTCAACGCCCATACCGAAGGCATAACCTGTATATACGCTTGAATCAATACCGCAAGCCTCAAGGTCGTGTGGGTCAACCATACCGCAACCGAGGATTTCAACCCATCCTGTGTGCTTACAGAAACCACAACCTTCACCGCCACAGATGTTACAGCTGATATCCATCTCTGCACTTGGCTCAGTGAATGGGAAGTAGCTTGGACGAAGACGAATCTTCGTATCTGCACCAAACATCTCACGTGCAAAGGTAAGAAGAACCTGCTTTAGGTCGGTAAAGCTAACGTTCTTATCAACGTAAAGACCCTCTACCTGATGGAAGAAACAGTGTGCACGAGCTGAGATAGCCTCATTACGATATACACGACCTGGGCAAAGCACACGAATTGGAGGCTCATGAGTAGACATGTAATGTGCCTCATCATTAGAAGTGTGGCTACGGAGAAGAACGTTCTTCGTAACGTCCATCGTACTGCTACGCTCAATGAAGAAGGTATCTTGCATATCACGTGCAGGATGATCAGCAGCAAAGTTCAACATAGTAAACACGTGCTGGTCGTCATCAATCTCTGGACCCTGATAGAGAGTGAAAGCCCATACGAGCAAAGATATCAATAATTTCGTTCTTTACAAGTGTCAACGGATGGCGTGTGCCAAGGCTGATAGGGTAGGCGGTACGTGTCAAATCAATATCGTCACTCTGTGCCTCACTTGTCTCAAGTTGCTCTTTTGAGGTCATTAATCTTGTTCTGTGTGACCTGTTTGAGTTCGTTGATTTTCATGCCAACTGCCTTCTTTCTGATCAGCTGCTACATTGCGGAAACTCGCCCATCAACGCATTGATTTCACCTTTTCTTACTTAGATATTTCAAGCGTAGTTGCTCTACATCATCTGCGCTTTTGGCCGTGAGTGTGCTCACTTCATTAAGAAGTTCTTGTATCTTGTCTAATAACATACTGCTTGATTATTTTTCCTGCAAAAGGTACGATTTATAATCGGAACGGAGAAATTACCATAATATAATTTTTATACTTTTACTACCTTATTAGAAATAAATATCGTACTTTTGCAAGAAATTTGAGACGAATAAAGAGAATATGAGAAAGGTATTTTTTTACTTGCTGTAGTTGTCTGCGTGGCAATGCTTACTGTAGGCACTGGTTGTTCTAACAAAAAGGTAGAATCGGCTGATAGTACAAACACTGAATCTACGGAGGTAGATAGTGATACGGTCGACGATGTTGATTCAGCGACAGAGGTGATAGCTTCAACGCCAATGCCCTAAAAAGCGGCTGACCAACTATTTGATGATTTCTTCTTCAACTTCATTGCAAATAAGAAGTTGCAACGTAGTCGTATTAACTTTCCCATTGCCAGTTCTAACTGGAAATAAGAAGGTTGAATTACAGAAAGGTCAATGGAAGACAGATCACTTCTTCCGTCCTCAAGGTTATTATACATTGGTATTTGATAACGAAGAGCAGATGAAGTATCCGAAATCAACTGATTTGGATAGTGTTATCGTTGAGAAGATTCACCTGAAGAAGGGTACTATCGAGCAATATTGGTTTGATCATCAAGAAGGTAAATGGAGATTGAATGAGATTCGTAATATATCGTTCAAGGATAGCTATAATGCCTCTTTTTTTAAGTTCCTGTCTAACTTCTTTGCTACACGAGGCGCAGGTGCTATAAAGAATCCATTAGCTTATTCTGGTCCAGACCCTGATGGTGAAGAGACTACAACGGTAAATCGTACGATACCAGCAGAGGAGTGGTCTACCTTCTTACCAGAGGTTCCTGGAGGAATGATATATAATATCCTTTACGGGCAGAAGTACTCCGAGACTAATCGTAAGATATTAACTTTCCGTGGTCTCTCTAATGGAGTAGAAACACAGCTCATCTTCAAACTTCATGGTCAGAAGTGGCGTTTAGAGAAGATAAATGCTTATTAATTGTAATAGAATCTATTGTTTGGGTGATGAAGGTGTGCGGAAAGGCTAATCCTCATCACCCAATATTTATAAATATCCGAGGGAACCATCATTTTTATCCCTTTCACTTATAAAGTGTCATCTGATATGAAAGATTTGAAATCGTATAGTTTACTTCCACATAATACGTTTGGTATTGATGCTAAATGTCGACGCTTCGTAGAATATAACTCTGTAGAGGAGGCACAAGATGTTGTGCGCTCCTTGAAAGATGATGATTATCCACTATTGATACTTGGTGGTGGTAGTAATCTTCTATTAACGGGCGATTATGCAGGAACAGTACTTCATTCAGGTATCTCGTTTATAGAAGAATTGGGGGATGGACGTGTGCGTTGTGGCTCTGGATATGTATGGGATGACTTTGTCGACTATTGTGTTCGTCATAATCTTTATGGTGCAGAGAATCTTTCTATTATTCCAGGAGAATGCGGTGCAAGTGCTGTTCAGAATATTGGAGCGTATGGCGCAGAAGCAAAAGATTTGATAGAGGAGGTTGAGGCTGTAGAGATTGCGACGGGAAAGGTGTGTCATTTCGCTAATGCTGATTGCGAATATAGCTATCGTCAGAGTAAGTTTAAGCATGAGTGGCGTGATAAGTTCCTGATTACATCAGTTACTTATAAACTTTCTAAGACTTATGAGCCAAGACTTGATTATGGCAATATCCGAGCTGCATTAGCTGAGCGTGGAATAGATAACCCAACAGCTACAGAACTCAGACAAGTAATTACTGATATCCGTAATGCAAAGCTCCCTGATCCTAAGCGAATAGGTAATGCTGGTAGTTTCTTTATGAACCCGATTGTCTCAAAGGATAAGTATTTAGAATTGGCTGCACAATATGAGGGAATGCCACATTATACGATCGATGATGACCATGAGAAGATTCCTGCTGGATGGATGATTGATCAATGCGGTTGGAGAGGGAAAGCTCTAGGCAATGCTGGCGTTTATGAAAGCAAGCATTAGTATTGGTAAATCTTGGTGGTGCTACTGGCTCTGATGTTGTACACCTTTGTGAGACAATCCAACATGATGTGAAAGAGAAGTTTGGTATTGAGATTCATCCCGAAGTAAATGTGAGATGAAGATGTCAGAACCTATAAGATATTTAACATTCTTAGGTACAGGTACTTCAAATGGAGTACCTGTTCTTGGTTGTAATTGTGAGGTTTGTAGAAGTACTGATCCTCGAGATAAACGCTTACGTACTTCAGCTTTGTTAGAGACAGAGAACACTCGCATTATCATTGATAGTGGTCCTGATTTCCGTCAACAAATGCTACCACAACCTTTCCGTAAGATCGATGGCTTACTGATAACGCATATTCATTATGACCATGTCGGTGGTATTGATGATGTCCGCCCTTATTGCCAGTTAGGAGATATTGATGTTTATGCCAATGAGGACACGTGTGCAGGTCTACGGCATAATTTCCCTTATTGCTTTACGGAACATCTCTATCCAGGTGTGCCAAAGTTGGAGCTTCATGCTATACAGCCTCATTCTCATTTTCGGATAGGTGACTTTGAAGTAGTGCCGATTAATGTTATGCATGGAAAACTACCGATCTTTGCCTATCGAATAGGTAAGTTGGCATATATCACTGATATGAAAACAATAGAAGAGTCAGAACTTTCCTATTTAGAAGGTGTTGAAACCTTAGTTGTCAATGGTTTACGCTGGGAACGTGAGCATCATTCTCATCAATTAATATCAGAAGCCATTGAGTTTAGTAAGAAGATTGGAGCTAAGAGAACTTATCTAACTCACTTGACTCACCAAATAGGTTTATATGCTGAGGCACAACAGCGTCTTCCTGATGGCTTCTTCTTTGCTTATGATGGATTAGTTATTACGGTCTAGTTAGAATTTTAGCGACATATAAATCCTTGCGGAATAGCCTTTATATAGGTGGTTTCCGCATTATTTTTTTGATGATGGAAACCTTTCTAATGCTTTGTAATAAAAATACTACCTAATTCTGGGACTTATAATTGCGTTATTTTTCGACGAGGCGTGTACTTTGATTCAAATATGTGAGTTATGGGGCTATGTTAGACGATATTCTGTAATTTTTTTTTGATATACATGATGTTACATAAATCTCATGCCTTTTCCGATGGAAGAAAATATTCGCTATTATTGAAAAAAATATAGTACTTTTTGACTGAAAAAAATCATATATTTTTTTATCGAAAAAACTATATATCTTTTTAGATGAAACATATATATCTTTTTATGTAAAAACATATATAAGTTTTGCGCAGAACATATATATGTTTCTTGAAAAACCTATTTTTTACTCATTTTTCGTCCATAATACTTGGCTTCTTACGCTAGAATGAGTCTTTTTGAAGACAAAGATTTGTCAAGAAATATAGTGTAAGCTTTAGTAGTTTTGAGATGAAGAATCTGCTATCTAAGTTGTATCTGACAGCAATAGTTTCATTTCATTTGTTGCCATGATGAATATTTAAGGCAATGCAATTGATAGGCAGTAGATTGTAAGTAGAGAAAGTATGATGGGCTATGAAAAGAGATTTCATTCAAGTACAACTAATTTCGGTAGTCTACTTTCAAGATGGGCACAAAAAAACCGCAGAGCTAAGCTCTACGGTCAATTTCTCTCTTTTTCAGTTCGCTTTCTGATTACTTCTTAACAGTAGAATCAGCCTTTGCAGAATCAGCCTTTGCAGAATCAGAATGTGCGCTATCTTGTTGCATTGAATCAACAGCTGAATCCTGAGCAGTTGTATCAACGTTAGCTGCTGGCTTAGAGTTACCATTACAAGATGCGAAAGAGATAGCTGCAATAGCTACGAACATTAAAACTAATTTCTTCATTTTCTTTGCTTTTTAAATCTGTAAAACAATCATTTGTTTGTTAAAACGATGCAAAGGTAAGTATTTTTTTGATATGGCAATAATTTTTTAAAGACTTTTTTTGTTCCTATTTGTAACTATTTTGTAATCTATTGAAAATCAGTTATATATAAACGTTAAATAAATGTTAATGATTTTAATGTGTACCTGCACAATGTAAATTTAGGGCTTCTTAGGACTTGTTTTAATAGTTAGTTATGAGGTTAAACTTATTCTTAATAGGAACAAAGCAGGGTAACCTTTGGTTTTATGTGTGATTTAGTGTAACTTTGCAAGCTATATGATAGATACAGCAGCATTCCAAGGCAAGACCGCCAAATTCTATACGTTGGGTTGTAAACTCAACTTTTCTGAGACGAGTACCTTCGCGCGTACCTTATATAATATGGGTGTAAGAGAAGCGAAGAAAAGCGAGTCTGCAGATATCTGTTTGATTAATACATGCTCGGTAACAGAAGTTGCCGACCACAAATGTCGTCAGATTATCCATCGAATGGTACGCCAGAATCCTGGAGCCTTTGTTATTGTTACAGGTTGCTATGCTCAGTTAGAGAGCGCAACGATAGCTAAAATAGAAGGTGTTGACTTAGTTTTAGGTAGTAACGAAAAGGCAGATTTGATACAATATCTTAGTGATGCATGGAATAAAACAGATATTGAATCTACAGCAGATAAATCTTCTGAAGAAGGTAAGGGAAAGTATCACTCGGTTAAGACAAAGGATATAAAGAGTTTCCAAGCAAGCTGTTCACGTGGAAATAGAACTCGTTATTTCTTGAAGGTACAGGATGGTTGTAACTACTTCTGTACTTATTGTACGATTCCTTATGCACGTGGATTCTCTCGTAACCCTTCTATTGAATCACTCGTTCAGCAAGCTGAGGATGCTGCGAAGGAGGGTGGAAAAGAAATAGTTCTGACAGGAGTTAATATTGGTGATTTTGGTGAAACAACTGGAGAAAGGTTCTTAGATCTTGTGAAGGCTCTTGATAAGGTAGAAGGTATAGAACGCTTCCGTATTAGTTCGTTAGAGCCCGACTTGATTGATGATGACCTCATTGAATATTGTGCACAATCACGTGCCTTTATGCCACACTTCCATATCCCACTCCAAAGTGGATCAGATGAAGTATTAAAGTTAATGCACCGTCGTTATGATACGAAGCTGTTTGCTCACAAGATAAAGCTTATTAAAGAGAAGATGCCAGATGCCTTTATAGGGGTTGATGTAATGGTTGGGTCACGTGGAGAACGACCAGAGTATTTCGAAGATTGTTATAATTTCTTAGCATCTCTTCCTGTAACACAACTACATGTATTCCCTTATTCTGAGCGTCCTGGAACATCTGCTCTTTCTATCCCCTATGTGGTAGATGCTCGTGAAAAGAAGCATCGTGCACATAAGTTATTGAAGTTATCAGATGAGAAGACGCGTGCTTTCTATGCTGCACATATTGGTCAAGAAGCAGATGTTCTCTTTGAGAAAGCAGCTAGAGGAAAGGCAATGCATGGCTTTACTGATAATTACATTCGTGTGGAACTATCCCCTAATCAGGCGAAAGAAGAATATGATAATCAAATTATCCGTGTGCGCTTAGGGGGCTTTAATTTCGATCAAAGTTCTTTAAAAGCAGAACTTCTATGAAAGTAGCAATTGTCATTTTGAATTGGAATGGGCGGAAGATGATGGAGCAATATCTCCCTTCCGTGGTAGAATATTCGCGTGGAGAAGCGGAAGTAATAGTAGCCGATAATGCTTCTACGGATGATTCTGTAGTATGGTTATCTGAGCATTATCCACATCTTCGAGTTATTCTGTTGGAGCAAAACTATGGTTTTGCCGAAGGCTATAATCAGGCACTAAGACAAGTGGATAGCGAGTATTATGTACTACTAAATAGTGATGTTGAAGTGACGCATCATTGGTTGACACCCTTGATAGAGGAGATGGATGCCCATGAAGAAATTGCTGCTTGTCAACCGAAGCTCCTCTCCATGACAAATCGTGATGCTTTTGAGTATGCGGGAGCATCGGGTGGGTTTATTGATCGCTATGGTTATCCCTTCTGCCGTGGACGTGTTTTTGATGTTGTGGAAGATGATAATGGTCAATATGATGATGCTAAAGAAGTCCTTTGGGCAACAGGTGCTTGCATGATGATACGTGCTAAAGACTATTGGAATGCAGGTGGTTTAGATGGTAGGTTCTTTGCTCATAACGAAGAAATCGACCTTTGCTGGCGTCTACATCGTATGGGTAAACATATCTTCTGTTTCCCAGAAAGCATGGTTTATCACGTCGGTGGAGGGACATTACCGAAGTCGAATCCTCGTAAGACATTCCTTAACTTCCGTAATAACTTAACCATGTTGTGGAAGAATCTACCTGATGATGAGTTACAGCATGTAATGCGGATGCGATGCTTCTTAGATTATCTTGCAGCTTTTTCAAACGCTCCTTTTTAATCGTAATTGGGGAGATTTTTAAAGCTATCATTTCTGCACGAAGAGCTTTCAAAAGGTGGCGTAATGAGTTTAAACGTCCTGATAATAAGTCTAATATGGCGGTGAACTCGTCAGATACGTTATCTAATTGTGCTCCTGATGGGCGTAGGATGTACTCTATTTTATGGCAGTATTATGTGCATGGTAATAAACATTTTGATAGGCTACCTGGCGAATAGAAGCTATAAAAAGAGCTGTATTTTACACTTTTTTAGTAGAACGCTTGCATAAAAAAATACTTTTTAGTAAATTTGCAAAGACACCTATAATTATTGTAAAAAAGCTTGTGAAGCAACTATACTACATATTATTTCTGGTTCTGGTAACCTGTGTTGGTTGCCAGTTTAAGCTTTCTTCTGATGACGAGAACGATAAGTCTCAGTTATTAGAGTTGGATCGCTATGACCGGTTAGAGTATCGTTACCTCACAACGGGTGACTTCTCTGCGCTCCAGCAGATGAATACAGAATATCCAATTGAGACCCGTACGCTGATAGAGGATGTAGTTAAAATAGGGGAGACAACCGATCCTGACATCAATAGTAAGTTCTTGAAGTTCTACCAAGACACAACTCTTCAAACGTTGATAGCGGCAGTTGAATCTGAATATGCTAATACGGATGACATTGATAAACAGCTTAGCACCTCTTTTAGTAGGCTGAAGCAAGTTCTCCCAGACATAGAGATTCCAAAGGTATATGCGCAGATCTCCGCTTTAGATCAGAGTATTGTTGTTGGTAACGGGACGATAGGTGTCTCTCTAGATAAGTATCTTGGAGCTAATTATCCATTGTATGCAAGGTTTTATTCACCTGCTCAACGCAAGCAAATGTCGCGTGAATACATCCTTCCGGATTGCTTAACTTTCTATCTGATGAGTATCTATCCACTAGAGAACTTTGAGTCACGTCCACAGATAGAGCGCGACTTACAGATAGGAAAGATTCAATGGATTGTGAATCAAATTATGACGAAACGCATCTATCATAGTCGGTATGAAGATGCGGTCGAAGTCTATATGAAGAAGCATCCCAAGCTCTCTTACGAAGACTTATTGCGTAAGACTGACTTCTCAGAGTTTAAAGTTATCGAACGATAAAAGCGGATGGACGATAAGTCTTTCCGCTTTTATCTATTTGAAAAGGGCGTTTCCTTGATGTGAGAAGAGGCTTTCCTCGTGACAAGGAAGGCGTCTCTTTGAACGCAAGAGGGCGTCTCTTGTTTTCTTACTTATTATATCTTATCAAATGTTATGATACTTAATTCGTATCAATAATAGTGTTTGCTATTCTATTATTTTTCGTATATTTGCATATTGGATAGTAATATTTCAAAACTTAAAGACCATCATTATGCAAAAGGGAAAGGATATTTGTAAGGCATTGAAAGAGGTTCGTCAGCAGATAGCAGATGCGAATAACATTCGTTATCAACCCTGTGAATGTCACCACAAAGGCGATTGCTCTGGCACTTGTCCTGCTTGTGAACAAGAGATTAGATATATTGAAAACCAACTAAAAGAGCGTAGTCATAAAGGTATAAACACGAAGGTTATTGGTATTGCTGCAAGTATTTGTGCCACAATGATGCCTTTGACAGTCTCTGCACAAGACTCTAAGTGTAATACAACTCCTGCTAGCGTTGTACACAAGGTAAGTCAAGGTAACCTGCAAGTAATCGATTGGTCACAAGGCAGACGTGATGCTGTTGTTATTAAAATACAGATTATTGCGTCTGATAATAAGCGACCTGTGACCTCTGTAGACGTACGATTGCTTGGAACAGATAAGCATACTTCTACAGATCTAGACGGCTATTTTGCTGTGAAAGTACCGATAAATGGAACCTTGAGAGTCTCTCGTTTTGGAGTAGAAACTAAGGTTTTAAAGGTGAGATCTTTGTTAAAACTAAAGAAGAAGATTATCGAATTAGAAATGGATCGTTATATAGTTGGTGAAATTGCAGCCCCTAGTAGTGAACGAATAAGTGATTCTGATAGTCCCTACGTCACATGTAGAAAAAGAATAAATAATTGTTGTTCTATCAAAAAGGAGGTAATGGTATGACAAGAGGAAAGGATATTTGCAAAACATTGAAAGGTATTCGTCAGCAGATAGCAGATGCGAATAACATTCGTTATCAACCTTGTGAATGTCACCACGAGGGCGATTGCTCTGGCACTTGTCCTGCTTGTGAACAAGAGGTTAGATATATTGAAAGCCAACTAAAAGAGCGTAGCCATAAAGGGATAAACACGAAGGTTATTGGTCTTGCTGCAAGTATTTGTGCCACAATGATGCCCTTGGCAGTCTCTGCACAAGACTCTAAGTGTAATACAACTCCTGCTAGCGTTATACACGAGGTAAGTCAAGATGACCTGCAAGTAGTCGACTGGTCACAAGGTAGATGTGATGCTGTCGTTATTAAAATACAGCTTATTGCGTCTGATGCAAAAGACCCTTTGATCGCTGCTGACGTGCAATTGCTTGGAACCGATAAGCATGTCTTTGCAAATGAAGATGGCTATTTTGCAGTGAAAGTACCGATAGATGCAACCTTGAGAATCTCTCGTTTGGGGTTTGTTACTAAGGATTTTAAAGTGAGGTCTTTGTTAAAACGAAAGCGCAGGAGGGTAGTTATACAAAGTGATGGCAATGTTTTGGGTAAAATTGCGGCCTCAAGTTGTGAGCGAATAAGTGATTCTGATAGTCCTACGTCACATGTAGAAAAAGAATAAATAATAGTTGTTCTATCAAAAAGGAGGTAATGGTATGACAAGAGGGAAGGATATTTGCAAAACATTGAAAAGTATTCGTCAGCAGATAGCTGATGCGAATAACATTCGTTATCAACCTTGTGAATGTCATCACGAGGGCGATTGCTCTGGCACTTGTCCTGCTTGTGAACAAGAGATCAGATACTTGGAAGAGCAGTTGATAATACGTAAACGAAGGGGTTGGAGCATGAAAGTTGCAGGATTAGCAGCGGGCTTCTGTGTTGCAACCATCCCTCTTGTCTCTTGTAACAATACGCCCAAGAGTACTTTTGCAAAGGCTATTGAAAGTCCGCAGACGGGAGAGGTTTTACAAAAAGTAGAGAATTTCTCTACTGATAAAGAACATTCTGTTGTTATTAGTGGACTGGTTGTTGATGGCGAAACTAATAAGCCAATTTCGTCAATAGAGGTGTTTACAAGATCAGGTAAGAAGTCTCTTACATTCACTGATGGGAGTTTCTCGGTGCGTGTGAATCCTACGGATACACTCCTGATAACAGATACTTCTGATAGTTATGTAGGCTTTGATCTATTGGTCAAAGAGGTTAAGAGTCCTAATAAAGAATTGCTTATTCGATTAAGAAGGACTAATCTTGAAATGGGGAAGATTAAGATTGATGATAATGTTAAGCAGAGTGTTGAATATAATAGACCGCAATCACACAAAGAGAAATGCAATCAGAAGTAACCGCCCCACTAATAGCTATCAATCGGCATAGGCTGACAACAGATGGAGAAGGTGTAACAACACTGGTTGCTTTCCATGGTTGTTCGTTGCGATGTAAGTATTGTTTGAATCCTCAATGCTTACAATCTGATGGTGTGTGGCAGGTGTTGACGCCTGGAGAGTTATATGCAGAAGTAGAGATAGACGACCTTTATTTTATGGCAACAGGAGGTGGCATCTGCTTTGGCGGAGGCGAACCTCTCTTACAATCAAGTTTTTATCAAGGCTTTTGCGGATATTATGAATCCAGCTTGGAAACTAACGATTGAGACGGCTCTTAATGTTCCTCTGAAAGATGTTGAGCGTGTTGCTCCTTTGATCCATACGTGGTATGTTGATGTCAAAGACTTAAATTCTGATATTTATAAGGCTTATACGGGGAAAGAAAATGCGTCTGTTATTCGCAACCTAACGTGGTTAGCAGAGAATGGATATGCTGATAAAGTCATTATTCGGCTTCCTTTAATACCTGAGTATAATACTGATTCACATCGACAGGTTAGTGAGCAAACACTAAAGAATATGGGGTTTCATCACTTTGACCACTTTACTTACACCTTGGCACACCTCACTTCTGATATTAAACAATTATAATATATTAAGGTGGATAGGGCGTTTCTCTATCTGAAAATCATTATCTTTGCAATCACTAAAGAGTTATAATTATGAAGAAGTTACTTGTTTTTTTATTCCACTTATACTTCTGTTATTCCCAATGAAAAATAGCCGCACAAAGCTATGATGAATTGTGGAAGCAGGTGGAAGCAGCAGGTCGGAAAGACTTGCCAAAGACTGCAATTGTATCTTTACGAAAGATAGAGAAGAAGGCTCAACGTGAGAAGGCTTATGGGCAACTATTGGCTGCTAACTTCTTAGCCTCAAGTATTCAGACACAGATCTCGCCTGACTCTATGGATGTCGAACTCAATAAGTTGAAGGCTAAAAGCACGGGAGGCCGAACGCAAAGATGAGGTTTTGTCTGCAATATATAACTGTGTCTTAGGATGGATAGAACAGGGTAAATCTGATGGTAACAGTGCCGAATACTTTAAGAAGGCGTTGTCTAATCCGTCGTTACTTGCACGTCAGAAAGCTGCTAATTATACTCCTTTAGTGAAGATAGGCAAGGATGATCATATCTTTGGAGGCGACTTGCTCCATATCATTGGTATGCAGGCAAGGGACTTTGACAAGCTGAATCGTTACTATGTAGAGCATGGCAATCGTGAGGCGGCATGCTATACAGCTTTGCTTGCGGTTGATGAGAAGGATAATAAAAGCGAATTGCTCGACTCTTTGATGCGTGTTTATGGCGATTTACCAATATGTGGTGAGGTGGCAATAAGCAAGTATAATTGTATGAAGGAAGATGAAGAACCAGCAGAAAAACTTGTTACTTTCATTGATAATGCACTCTCTCGTTGGTCTACATGGGCACCTATTGAACAGCTTCGTAACGAACGTAAGGAATTGACGGCACCCATGTCTACGGCTGAAATAGAGCGAAATCGGGTAACAAGTAAGGACAAGGATAATATGGTGCAAATGGAAGTTCGCAATGTGCCAAGCCTTACGATAAACATTACTCGTACATCTTTAAAAGGTAATACTCAATATAATGTAGAAGACAAGAACGATCTGAAAGCTATCAAAGCATCATTGATACCATCCTCTAAGCAGGTTATTCAGCGTACATATAAGGATTATAAGGACTATGAAATACTGAAAGATTCCTTTAATCTACCCGCCCTTCCAGTGGGTGTTTACTTATTAGAATATGTTCCTTCAGATAGTCGTTTAGCAAGAGCCTACTCTCTTTATTATGTCAGCGACCTATTTGTTATGACGGAGGAACAGCCTGATAAGCGCAATCGTTATGTTGTGGTTGATGCTAATGAGGGTCAGCCTGTGCCTGGTGCAACCATCCGCATAGAATACAGAAAGGATAATTGGAGTAGTAAACCATTGACAAAGATACTTACAACGGATAGTAAAGGAGAGGCGTTTATAACCGATCCTGATTATAGTTCAGATGTCTATGTCTACACAAGCAAAGACCAGGCTTTCCCTGCAATGGACCTTAAAAGTAATTATGACTACTATAAAGCTAATAAGAATGGTGAGGTAGCAAACCTTTATACTGACCGTTCTCTTTATCGTCCCGGACAGACTGTTCATGCCTCTGCTATTGTATATCTAATGACGCAAAAAGGCTTTAAGATGAAGGCAGAAGCTGGTGTTTCATTTGATATGATACTACGTGATACGAATGGAAAAGAGGTGAGTCGTAAGGCTGTAACTACTGATCGCTTTGGTACAGCAGCAGTCGATTTCGAGTTACCAAGTAGTGGACTTACTGGTGATTTTACGATTATCACAAATAGTAAAGGAGGTGGACAAGTTCGTTTTAAAGTAGAGGAATACAAGCGTCCAACCTTTGAAGTAAGTTTTGATGACTACAAGGAGAAGTACACAATAGGTGATACTATCCAACTGAAAGGACATGCCAAGAGCTTGCTGGTGTTCCTGTACAGAATGCGAAAGTAACTTATTGGGTTAAGCGACGCCCCATGCGCTGGTGGTGGGACAGCTATGAGAGTGACGAGGAGGTGAAGATTGGTCATGTGGTAACAGATGAGAAGGGTGATTTCATAGTCTCTGTACCTTTCATTCTATCGAAAGAAGTAGAGAAAGAAATGGTTTCTAATCGTTCTTTCCGCCCTCGTTTCTATCACTTTGAGGTTGAGGCTGAGGTGACAGATGCTGGTGGTGAGAGCCGAGAAGGCTCTGTCTCGCTTCCTCTTGGTACTAATCCGACCACGTTGGCATGTGATATTCCTGATAAGAACTTGCGTGATAGCTTGAAAACAATCAAGTTCGATTACCTCAATATGGCTGGTCAACCCATTGACGGGACGGTGAAGTATGTGATAGTTCCACAACAGAAGGATGAGAAACTATATGTTTATAACAATTATGCAACGGCTAAAGCCAATGAGGATGTTGCTTTGAAGCCAATGTCTTCAGGTGCTTATCGCTTGCATGCAATCTGTGGAACTGATACTGTTAATACAGACTTTGTTCTCTTCTCAATGGATGATAAGCAACCAGTAATTACTACACATGATTGGTTCTACTTGAGTGATAATTTCTTCCCACGTGATGGTTCGCCTGTCTATCTACAGGTTGGATCGAGTGATAAAAACCAACATGTGGTTTATTCTATCTATGCTGGTAATAAGGTTATAGAAACAGGTTCATTTGATCAAAGTAATAGTATTAAGACAAGAAAGCTCTTTTATAAAGAAGAATATGGCGATGGCATTACCTTGAATTATGCGTGGGTGAAGGATGGCATATTATATTCTCACATGCAGAGTATCGCTCGCCCATTGCCTGATAAACGATTAATTACGGAGTGGTCTACCTTCCGTGACAAGCTAACACCGGGTCAGAAAGAGGAATGGATAGTAAGTATTAAACGTCCAGATGGTAAGGCGGCAGATGCTCAACTGATGGCTACTCTCTATGACAAGAGCCTCGATGCAATCATTGCACACTCTTGGATGTTAAGTCCTTATTTCTCTCTTAGTCAGCCAAGTGTGCTTTGGGAAGGTGCTGAGGTTAATTCTTTGACTTTGTCTGCCTATGCTGATATCGATAAGAGAGAGGTGCCTGAACTATCCTTATCAGAGTTTGATAATCGCTACTTAGGCTCTTGGGACTCTCCTTTTAGCTTCCGTTATGGAAAGATGAAATCACGTAATTATGCTCTAATGTCACGTGCGGTAGAGTTGAAGTCAATGCCTATGTCTGATTCAGCAGAGAATCGTGTGTTTAGTGTGGCAGAGCAGATGCCATCGATGAGAACCGATAGGGCTGCAGTGAAATACACTGCCCCTGTCATTAAGAAAGATGAAGAGATAAAGACAGACGAGGAGAAGGAAGACAAGAAGGTGACACCATCTATGCGTGAAAATCTTAATGAGACCGCTTTCTTCTATCCACAGTTACAGACGGATGGAAAGGGTAATGTAAGTATTAGGTTTACGCTTCCAGAAGGTTTGACAACGTGGCGTTTTATTGGTATCTCGCATGATGAAGATATGAATCATGGCTATTTGACAGATGAAGTAATTGCAAAGAAGAGTTTAATGATTCAACCGAATATGCCTCGCTTTGTGCGTATCGGTGATGAAGCAATGGTTTCTGCACGATTATTCAATCAGTCGGATAAGGAGGTGAATGCCAATGCAAAGATTGAAATCATTGATCCTGCAACTGAAAAGGTATTGTTTACAGATTGTAAAGAGGTCGTTTTGAAGGCGCAAAGTAATGGTTTAGCAACTTATAACTTATCTTCTTTATTATCAGAGAAAGCTAATCAGTTATCGGCTGATCAGTCTTTGTTGATTGCTCGCTTCTCGGTAGAGGGCGATGGATTCTCTGATGGTGAGCAACATTATCTACCTGTTCTTCAAAATAAGGAGTATGTTACCAACACCTTACCATTTACTCAGAATGGGGCAGGGGAGAAGGTCGTTGATGTTAATAAGTTATTCCCAAAGAATAGTACAGCACAACGATTGACTATTGAATATACGAATAATCCTAATTGGTTGATGGTTCAGGCACTGCCTTATGTGGCAGAGGCAAACGAGAAGAACGCCATCAGTCTTGTTTCAGCTTACTATGCTAATCGTCTGGCAAAGAAGATTATCTCTACTTCACCAAAGATAGAACAGACGATTAACCAGTGGCGTTTAGAAACTGGAAAAGAAACCTCTATGATGTCAGCATTAGAGAAGAACCAAGACTTGAAGACGTTGGCATTGGAAGAAACTCCATGGTTGAGAGATGCTAATAACGAACGTGAGCAGAAGCAAATGTTAGTTCGTCTCTTTGATGGAAACCAATTGCAAAATCGTTTGTCAACGACATTAACCAGTCTGAAGAAGCTACAGAATCCTGATGGATCATTCTCTTGGTATCCAGGAATGAAGGGTAGTTTGTATATGACAGTATCGGTTGTTAAGAGTCTTGTTCGCTTACAAACACTGACCGATAAGGTGGAGACTTCAACAATCGTTGATGCTGCTTTCCGTTATTTGGATAAGCGAGTTGGAGAGGAAGTCGCCAATATGAAGAAGACAGAAAAGAAGTATAAGACGTTGCTCTTCCCTATGGATGAGCTCTGTGATTATTTATATTCAAATGCTTTGGCAGGGCGTAAGACAACGCAAGATATTAACTATCTCTTGGATAGACTGTCTAAGAAACCTACCGACTTAACTATCTATGGTAAGGCTCGCACGGCTGTTATTCTCCAACAATATAATAAGGTGGAGAAAGCAAAAGAGTACTTGCAGAGTATTAAGGAGTATATGGTTTGTACAGAAGAGAAGGGTTGTTACTTCGATACGAAACGTGCGCAATATAGTTGGTTCGACTATAAGATATCAACAGAAGTAGCAGCGATTGAAGCTGTGAAGCGCATTACGCCAAATGACGAACAGACGTTAATGAATATGCAACGCTGGCTTTTACAAGAGAAGCGAACACAGAGTTGGGATACTCCTTTGAATGCTGTGGATGCTATATGGGCGTTTATGAATGATGGTAAATGGGTGATGGAGAATGGTGAGAATGCTAAACTTACGTTGAATGATCACCCTCTAAACACATTACAGCCTACAGCTGGAATTGGATATATTAAGGTGACAGAGCCGATGGGAACGCAGTCTGCTTCTGACAAACAAGAATTGAAGATTCAAAAGACAAGTATGGGTACTAGTTGGGGAGCTGTTTATGCGCAATTCTTCCAGCCTGCTACTGAGGTTACTGATGCGGCATCTGGTTTGAAAATCAAACGAGAAGTATTGGTTGATAGCACTCTGACAAAGAATCTCAATAATTTGAAAGTGGGCGACAAGATTCGTATTCGTTTGACGATTATTGCTGATCGTGATTATGATTTTGTGCAGATTGTCGATAAGCGTGCAGCTTGTTTAGAGCCAGTTAATCAGTTGAGTGGATATCACTGGGGCTATTACATTGCACCAAAAGACTACACAACTTCCTATTATTTCGACGTGATGGCAAAGGGTAAACACGTGATTGAAACTGAATATTACATTGATCGTGCTGGCGTATATCGCACGGGAACCTGTACAGCTCAATGTGCTTATGCACCAGAGTATAGCGGTCGTACAGGGGCAATAATTATGAAAGTGGACGAGTAGATAAGTTGGAAAACTCTTTAGAAAGATGCTTCAAATAGAAATAGATAACGGCAGTGGGTTTTGCTTCGGTGTGACCACTGCTATTAAGAAAGCCGAAGAAGAATTGGCAAAGGGCACAAAGCTCTATTGCTTAGGTGATATTGTGCATAACAGTATGGAGGTGGAACGTCTTACAAAGAAGGGACTTATCACCATTAATCATGAGCAGATGCGTGACCTACATAATGTGAAAGTCTTACTTCGAGCACATGGAGAACCACCAGAGACATACGAGCTTGCTAAGCGTAATAACATAGAGATCATTGATGCGACATGCCCTGTTGTTCTTGCACTTCAACGCCGTATTAAATCGCAATATGAGAAAGGTCAATATCCAGCAGAAATCTCTTTGGAAAATAAAGGAGAACGAGTTGTTACGCTTTCTACAAGTAGGAGAAGTGATACTGAGCATGACGAAGCTTATCATTCATCTTCTATATCAGCTTCTCTCTCCACTCAGAGAGAGGTGGGGAGTGAGGCTTCCATCGTTATCTTTGGTAAGAACGGGCATGCCGAAGTACTTGGTCTGGTAGGGCAAACACATAGTCACGCTATTGTAATTGAAAAGTTTGAGGATGTGAAAAGCTTAGATTTTAATCATGACATCTATCTTTATTCGCAAACAACAAAGAGTTTGGACGAGTTTCATAAGATAATTGATTATATACAGAGTCATATCTCACCAACAGCAAAGTTCCAGAGCTTTGATACTATTTGCCGACAAGTGGCTAACCGCATGCCAAATATATCGTCATTTGCAGCTCGCCACGATTTGATTCTCTTTGTGGCAGGTCGTAAGAGTTCAAATGGTAAGGTTCTCTTCCACGAGTGCTTAAGTGTGAATCCAAATTCCCATCAGGTGGAGAGTGCTGACGAAATAGATATGAAGTGGTTTGAAGGTGTACAAACTGTAGGTATTTGTGGAGCGACCAGTACACCGAAGTGGTTGATGGAAGAGTGCCGAGATGAGATTCTTCGGCATACTCGATGACCTTGTCTAAGGTATTCCTCTAATTGTCTTAAAGCCTATATGAAGATAAGATATTATTTCTCATCTCCTCCTTTAAGTATATTCCCCTCCCTTCAAAGAGTTAAAGTATCGGGATTATACAAGTCTGTATAACGAGTTATACAAACGTGTATAATATCCGATCCAACGTATCTAATGAAACGCACAGATACAAGGATGACAGAGATAGACATACTTAGTCTTAACTAACAAGGCTATCTATAAGCTACATCCAATATACTTAAATGCTATAAAAAGAAGTAAGGTGATACCGATGTAGCTATTTTACAGATTCTCAATAAACCAATCGGCAACTTGGCGCAAGAGATGGTTGCGGGTATTGCCTCCATATATAGAATGGTTGCGATTCGTATAGAAGAGCTCACGGAAATCCTTATCAGCCTGCACGAGAGCTTCAGAATACTCAAAGGTGTTTTGTGGATGAACATTATCGTCAGCCATACCATGACAGATAAGTAACTTACCTTGCATCTGATTTACACGATTGATTGGATTAATAGCGTAACCCACTGCATTCTCTTGTGGTGTACGCATATAACGCTCCGTGTAAATAGTATCATAGAAGCGCCAGTCCGTTGGAGGAGCTATCGCCACACCTGCTTTAAAGACACCTCTACCCTCACTCATGCTCATTAAGGTATTAAAGCCTCCAAAGCTCCAACCCCAAATTCCTATGCGAGAAGCATCCACGTAACTTTGCTTACCTAACCATAACGCTGTTTCTACCTGATCTTTTGACTCTAAATCGCCTAACCGCATATAAATACTCTTCTCAAAATCAGCACCACGAGCACCTGTTCCTCTACCATCTACTGTAACAACGATATATCCTTTCTGGGCTAAATAGTAATCGAACATACCACCATTCCCCATAGAACCAACATTCCAATTATCTACAACCTGCTGACTTCCTGGTCCGCTATATTGGTGCATGATAACAGGATATTTCTTACTTGCATCGAAATCAGACGGCTTAATCATCCATCCATTGAGCTTGACTCCCTCGGATGTAGTAAACGAAAAGAACTCAACGCCCGCATTATTATACTTCTGAAGTTTCTCTTCTAACTCCTTATTATTAAGCACCTCACGCACTTCTTTCCCTCGATTATCATAAATGGTATAAACAAATGGATGATTACTATCGCTCCATGTATTCAAAAAGTATTTATAATCGCCAGAGAACGAAGCTGCATTCCAGCCTTCATGAGCCGACAAACAGGTCATCTTTCCACTCTTATTTACAACATACACCTCACGTTGCATGGGTTTTCGAGCCGCTGCTTGGAAATAAGTATTGCCTGTTTTCTCATCATATCCATAGATTGCAGTCACATCATAATTGCCCTTATCAATCTGACGCAAGAGTTTTCCGTCCTTATTATAAAGGTATAAGTGCATAAAACCATCACGATCAGAAGGGAAAAGGATGTAATCTTTCATGATAGAGATACCTTCCATCGCTGCCTCTTGAACATACTTTGAAATATGTTCCTTTATCAATAATGAGCAAAGTCCCGTATGCGGATTTGCCGCATAGAGATTCAATTCATCTTGATGACGATTCATCGTATAGATAACCACACGATTAGGATCGGTTGTTGTCTTTATGCGTGGAATATATCCATCAGCCGCTAAAGGTAAATTGATTTGACGTACAGATGCATCCTCCAAAGAATATGACCAAACTGACACTTTTGAATTGTCTTCGCCTGCCTTCGGATATTTATAACTGTATTCTCCAAGATAAACACTATAAGCATCAAGTTGAGGATGAGAACCACGGAATAGCTGCAAAGAATAAGTCTTTACCTTGCTTTCATCATATCGAATCCAACTCAAAGTCTTACTATCAGCACCCCACGCCAACGCATTATTAAATCCAAATTCCTCTTCATTTACCCAATCTGGCAAACCATTAATGACTTTATTAAACTCGCCATCGGTTGTTACCTGCGTCTCTTTATCGCCATCCGTAATATAGATATTGTTCTTATGAACAAAAGGCGATCTTTGTTCCATCAGGAGAAAAGGTTGGAATCTGCTCGGCACCTTCCTTTGACAGACGCTTCAACTGCTTTGTCTTCACGTCATAAAGATAGAAATCAGCCGTGAAACGAACGACGATAAATACGATGTGTATTGGTTTGCAATAACAATCTATTTCCATCTGCTGATACCTGATAATCATCAAACGATTTGAGATTCTCCCCCTGGGCATTAGCCAAATCAAAGATAACTCCCTGTCGGCTTTTCCCGTCACAAAGGAGTATTTCACAACCTGTCGACCATCCTCCGAGATGCGAGCATACTCCGATGTTCCCTTTAAAGAGTTAACACCTGATATACGCTTTGCAGCAAAAACACCAGCTGTGATATCACGTATAGATATAGGTTCACCAGCCATCAATTGGAGTGCAGTCAAGATAGTAGCACACATAAGGATTATTCTTTTCATAAAATCAAGTTTAAACATCGCAAAAGTATAAAATATTCTGTACATTTGCAACAAGAATGGAACAATATTATCGTGACTTTGGGAACTGGCTTCATGAACAATTCCCTTTTTAAGGTTCAGAAGATTTCTATCAATGCTGGCTTCACATGTCCTAATCGGGATGGACGTGTAGGGCGAGGTGGCTGTATCTATTGCAATAATCAAACGTTCAATCCTACGTATTGCGATAAGCAAAAGAGCGTAACCGAACAGTTGGAAGATGGCAAAAGATTCTTCGCTCGCAAGTATCCTGATATGAAATATCTCGCATACTTTCAGGCTTACACGAATACTTATGGCACCAATTCGCATTTGAAGGCTCTCTATGAGGAGGCATTAGCAGTGGAGGATGTTGTCGGATTAGTCATCGGAACACGTCCGGATTGTATTAATGACGACCTGCTTGATTACTTTGAAGAGTTGAATCAGCGCACCTTTCTCATCGTCGAATATGGTGTTGAGACCTGTAACGATGCTACCTTACGCCTCATCAATCGTGGGCATGACTTCGATTGTGCTAAGCAAGCAATCGAACGCACCGCCAGTCGTGGTATTCGTGTAGGTGCGCATATCATACTCGGATTACCCGGTGAGGATGAAAACGAGAGTCTCCGACAGGCACCCATCATATCTTCTCTCCCTCTCACAACCTTGAAAATCCATCAAATGCAGATTATTCGTGGAACGAAGTTAGCTAAAATGTATGAGGAACATCCGTTCCATCTTTACAGCGTGGACGAATATATTCATCTGATAGCCGAATACATTAGTCGATTAAGAGCCGATCTTATCCTCGAACGATTCGTTAGTCAGAGCCCGCCAGAACTACTCATCGCACCAAAATGGGGACTAAAAAATTACGAATTTACCCATCGTCTCAACAATTACATGAAGGAGCATTGCATAAAGAAGTGCTAGATTTATAGCAACTTACCATTAAAATTTATTCAAACCAATATTCTGTATATATAACAAGTATAAAAGGGATGTACCATAAAACAGGTATATCCTTTAGTTTCTTCAGAATAATTTATTGCATAAAGCATCAAAAAATGACATCTCCCACCATTTCCAATTGTAGTTATTGCCTATTCGAGTTATAATAACGTTCTTCTTCTGATTAATGTAAATGAATTGATGTCCGACACCAAAAGCATAGAAAGACGAATTGTCGGTCTTATCGTCATAGTACTGATAGTACCAACAATAATGGTATCCCTTATTTTCGCTTGTTGTCTCCAAACTCCGGTTTATCCATTCCTCACGAACAATCTGTTTTCCTTCCCACTTGCCGCGGTTCAAATATAGCCTACCAATCTTTGCCAGATCATAAACATTCGTAGCAATTCCCCCAAAGCCTTGCGCATGATGATGCTTCCTACTGTCTATTGTCACCCATGCATCATGCTCCATACCTAGTGGTTTCCACACCTTCTCGCTCATGTAATGTGCATAATTCTTCCCCGTAGCACGCTCAATAATCCAAGATAACAAAGCTGTCGTCAGGCTGTTATACTCGTATTTCTCCCCCGGTTGATACTTAAACTTCACATGACGGAACAATCGGGTGAAGTCATGACCATATTGCAGTTGTGCCATTTTGGCGATAGATGACATACTTTTAAGTGTAAGCTCATAATGTTCCTTGAAATCGAAACCTGCCTGCATATTTAATAAGTGGATAATTCTCAGACTTCTAAAGGTTGGATTATATTGTGCGAGCTCAGGAATATAGTCGGTCACAGGGTCATCAACGCTCTTAATGTAACCTTCGTCAATAGCTATTCCACAAAGAAGTGCCGTTAAAGACTTGGACACGGAGAAGACAGTTGCATTCTTTCCTGGATAAAATGGCTCTGTCCATTGGTCATAAACAACGCTATCATTATGAATAATGAGTAATTGATTATCCTTTCCAAACCATTGTTCTACAAGGGAATCAAGCCTCATACGCCCAGAATCCTTATATTTTAAACGAAAATCTCCTCGTATTTTTACGATGTGATTCTACCAACGGAAAGTGGAAAACATTACTACCTTTTACGAATAGTATCCCGCTCCAATTTCTGGTATTCATAGATATCAGGACCAGAAAACCATCAGAGAGAACCTGCATGAATACACTGCAACTGGTAAAAAGAAGTATCGTCGCTATGAGAAATAACGTATATGATCTGTGTATCATGATGATATATTGTGAGTTATTATAGCACAAATTTATAAAATTATCTTGTAATTCCATGTATCTATCTGATAAATCCGCAGTATCTTACATAATTCTCCACATTATCATTAAGACTTCAAACTATATTAACAAGCAATGAAAGCAATAACCACTACTTATGATACGATTAATAGACAATCAAAAGACTATATTGTCGGAAGAAAGTCAAGGAAGCTATAAATTATATTTTTGTAATAGAATATTGTTATTTTTCAATACTGTTTTGCGATATTTTCAGCAGACCTATTCTATCGGACGAAAATATTGAAAATTATAGGCAACTTTTCTCTGATCTTTATAACATGTTGGGACACAGTTGGTTATGAAAAACGCTATACATTTTAGATAAAAATACTAGCATTTTTGAACGAAAATACCTAATTTTTTTCAGCTGAAAATGAACCTACATTTTAAGAAAAAGTACTATCGTTTTTCATACAAAAAGTACTATCGTTTTACCAGCTATTTCTTCATTTTTAATGGATAATCAGCTTGCAAAAAGTCTAGATTGAAAAATGGAATGTAAATATCTTTTTGGAAACAAATAGAGGATAAAACCTATATAATGAAAGGAGGATATACCTCAAATGGTATATCCTCCTTCCTTATTTATCCCTCATTATCAGTTGACAATGGGTTTGAATCGTTGCTTTTGATTAATCCAATGTCTTCAGCTGTTCAGCAACTTCATCGTTAATGCGCTTAGTAAACTCTTCCATTGTCATGGTGGCTTGCTCGCCACCACCCTGCTGGCGCATAGAAACTAAGCCTTGGGCTGCCTCTCTCACCAACAATGACCATGTAAGGTACACGCTTTAGCTCATTATCACGAGATCTTGCGACCAATCTTCTCATTGCGATCGTCCATGATTGAACGGACATCGTGAGCATCAAAGTAAGCCTTTACCTTGCGAGCGTAGTCATTATAGCTTCTCAGAGAGTTGGAAGAATTGCCACCTGATCAGGTGTCAGCCAAAGTGGGAAGTGTCCCTGCTGTGGCTCAGCATGAGCACAGCTGTGAAAGCGTTCGAGCGAGGCCAAATGGTGCACGATGAATCATCACAGGAGTCTTCGCTATTATCTTCCGCTGTATATTCGAGTTTGAAACGGTTAGGAAGATTATAGTCTACCTGGATAGTTCCCAACTGCCAACGACGACCGATGGCATCCTTTACCATGAAATCGAGCTTAGGACCATAGAAAGCCGCCTCTCCAAGTTCTACACGCGCCTTGAGACCTTTCTCTTCACAAGCTGCCTTAATAGCGGTTTCGCTCTCTTCCCATACCTCATCAGAACCGATGTATTTCTCTTTATCGTTAGGGTCGCGGAGTGAAATCTGTGCTTCGTAATTGTCGAATCCAAAGGTTGCGAATACCTTTAGAATAATATCGATATTAGTTTCGAACTCTGCTTTTACCTGATCTGGGCGAACGAAGATGTGCGCATCATCCTGCGTAAACGTGCGAACACGGGTCAATCCATGCAACTCTCCGCTCTTTTTCATGGCGGAATACCGTTCTGAACTCTGCAATACGCAATGGAAGATCTTTATAAGAACGTGGCTTATAAGCATAAACCTCACAGTGGTGAGGGGCAGTTCGATGACTTAAGCATGTACTCTTCATCCTCCTCTGCGTATGAATTGGCTGGAAAGCATCCTTGCCATAGTGGGCATAGTGACCAGAAGTTACATAAAGTTCTTACCACCGATACCTGGTGTATAACCCTGATAGTTGTAAGGACGGAGAAGACGGCGCAATAACTCTGCAAACGTGAACGAAGTGTGCGTACCCGCTGGTAACCAAATAGGTAAACCCCTTACTCACACGATCAGAGAACATGAAGGTTCCATCTCTTTTCCAATCTTGCGGTGGTCACGCTTTCTTAGCCTCTTCGAGCATAACGAGATATTCATCAAAGCATCTTTTTCTTTGGGAAAGAGATACCATAGATACGCGTCATCTGCTCACGCTTTGCATCGCCACGCCAGAAAGCACCCGCAACGCTGGTAATCTTTAATAGCCTTGATAGCACCCGTTGATACAGAGGTGCGGACCACGACAAAGGTCGCGTGAAACCTCTTGTGTATATGTTGAGATGGTTCCATCCTCGAGATCTTGCTCAATGTGCTCCACCTTATATTCCCTGTCCATCAGCTGTAAACTCCTTAACGGCATCTGCTTTAGATATATCATGACGCACAACCTGCTCGTTCTTCTTAGCAGTTCACGCATTTTCTCTTCAATCTTTGGGAAATCGTTCTCAGAGATAGCTCTGACCCTTTTAATTGGCATTACGTCATAGAAGAAGCCATTTTTCAACAGCCGGACCGAATCCAAACTGTATACCTGGATAAAGTTCCTGCTAATGTTTGAAGAGAAGATGGGCAGAAGTGTGCCAGAAGGTGTGTTTACCTTCCTCATCATCAAACTTATAAAGAGCAATCGTTGCATCCTCATTGATAGGACGATTGAGCTCTACTGTTTCGCCATTTACACCGCAAGATACAACGTCACGGGCGAGAGCCGGCGAAAATGCTCTCGGCGATTTGATAACCAGTTACGCCCTGTTCATTGCTCACGAACGGAACCATCTCGGGAAAGTGATTTGTAACCATACACAAATTAGTTTTATAAATCAAAGTTGCGGCAAAGGTAACACTTTATTATGAGAATGAGGAATATAAATGTGGTTTTCAACAAATCAATTGGTAATAGAGATTCGCCAAACGATATCAATTCGCACTTAATAGTCAATGCAGACTTAGAGATTAGGTGTATAATCAATCAGACGAGGAATGGTTATGGGAGTTTGCTTTGCTTATTCTCACCATCTGTTACTTGTTTCATTAACCAAGGACTCTTATTTAATGGTCGAAGATGATTGATATCGAACTGAATCGGCTTAGAAGGGCGTTGCTTTGGCTGTCGTCCTGCTTTGATATCAGCTCGGAGTTGTTGAGCTGCACTAAAGTCTTTCCACCGCTTTAGCATATAATCTAATTGGGTAAGCGCTGTTTGCTTGTCTCTACCCTATACAAACAATAAGCTCGATTAAAACCAATAATCACGATTGTCAGGGGAGATATCTATCGCATGGTATAGCAACAATAGCACTATCGTAACGTTCTTCACGAATATTAGTCATTCCATAAAGTTCATAGATATCAGCTATATAAGGTTGTAGCTCTAAGAGCACGCCGACAATCGCTATCAGCTCCTTTATAATCTTCTAAATGATACTTGGATAAAGCCATAGATACCATGCTTCATAAAGGTTTGGCTTTGAAACCAACAATACGAGAGAATATTTGCATGGAAGTAACGTAGTATCCTTGATCTAGCGTTCGCCTTCCTCTTCCATCATCTTATTGATGTTATACTGGGCTGCTGCTGGCAATGTCAAGAGACAGAGCAAGGATACTACGATACCACGCAACATATCACTCTACTTACGTGGAGGCTTTCACACGATAGTTACAACGCACCTTTCCTTGCAAAAAGGGCTTTCAACACTAGTTTATCATCTGCTTGCGGAATGGGGAGATGATCAGTAATACTTTGCCATCGAGATGATCGAACTCATGCTGAATAACACGGCAAAGGTAGCCCTCAATCCATTCTTCATGTTCAACAAGATTCTCATCAACACTACTTCACATAGATGCGCTTGGCACGTGTCACAGACTCATGAATACCTGGCACTGATAAACATCCTTCTTCTAAAGTTTCGTCTCTGGAATCATCGAACTCTAGAGATATGTCCGTTGATGAAAGCATGACGAAAAGCCTTTATACTCAGGGAATGTATCTGAAAGAACATCCAAATCAATAACTACCACACGAATAGACTTTCCTATCTGTGGGCAGCCAACCCTACACCATCACTGGCAGTATTGGTCTCAAACATATTTTTGTATCAGCTGCTGCAAATCAGGATAGTCAAGAGGAATATCCTCTGCTACTTTGCGCAACACAGGCTGACCGTATGTGTAAACAGGTAATACCATATTACTTCTTTAATTAATTATTGGGTTTTAGGTCTTATTGCATTAATCGAGTCGATTAAACAAAGCACACTCATCGACTCAAAGCCCTTTTAGACCTCATGTAATCCTGAAGAATAATTGTTGCAGAAATCTCGTCAACAAGCCCTTTGTCCTCACGACGTGTCTTTTTCTTCACACCACCAGCAATCATCGCTTGATGCGCTATCACAGAGGTAAATCGCTCATCATAATAATCGATAGGCATCTCTGGATGTAGTTTACGCCAACGATTAACGAAGTTTTCTACACGAGCTAGATTCTCACTAGGTTGACCATTCGGCTGAATAGGCTTACCTATTACCAATTGATCTACTGATTCCTTGGCAACATATTGTGTCAAGTAATCAAAAATATCTGATGTGGGGATAGTCGCTAACCCATTTGCAATAATACGCAATGGGTCAGTGACTGCCAATCCTGTACGTTTCTTTCCGTAGTCTATTGCTAGAATCCTACCCATTTACTTTGCGAGCAACCAAGCATCAGCATAAGTTGCACGAAGCTGATTACGGCTTTGTACTGCAGCAGCTTTACTGTCAAATGTAGCAGCGACAACACGATACATATTATTACCAGAATTGAAAGCTACCTGTGCTGAGTAACCTGCATTCTGCAAACGTTGCTGCAAACCTTCTGCATTAGCCTTTACACCGAAAGAACCAACAACAACGCTATAAGCCTTCAAGCCAGCACCATTCACAACTAAAACATTCTCACGACGAACTGGCTCGTTGTCATAGTTATCGACAACTGGAGCTTGAGTTACAGGCTGCTGTACAGTCTCAACAGGAGCAACAACAGGAGCTTCCTGCTTATTGCTATCATCATTATCTGTAGATGTCTGCTCTTGGGCTTTTGCCTTTTCATAAGCCTTCTTGTATGCACTCTCACTAGACTTACAACCAGTGAATGACAATGCCACACACATAGCAGCACCCAAAACCATCATTTTTCATAATCCGTTAGTTATTTATTAGTTATGCGTTTATTCTTTTATCGTGCGAAGTTACGAAATAAGCAGCAGAAGTTAAAAAATAACGTAACTAAAGTTTGTTAAATAAGGTATTTGCAATATTTTTAACACAAAATACTAGCGATCGTATTGTCAGTACGCGAAACTTTGACTATATTTGCCAATGATTAGATTATGTTTAACTAACATTTTAAAGTAAGAGATTATGAAGACATTAGGTTACATTGGAGCATTCCTCTGCGGTAGTATTACAGGTGCGAGCACTTGGACTTTTGTTGCTCCAGAAAAAGGGAACAGACACACGAACAAAGATTGCTGATGCTGTTGACGACTTCTGCAAGAAGCACGATCTTAAACTTAGCCGTAAAGAGGCTGATGAATTTGTAGAGGACATCAAGGACGCAGCAGCAGAGACTATCTAATTTGTTGAAATGTTTTCTAACGATAACAACATTGAAACAATAGCGCAACTCGTTGAGGCGTTAAAGCATTACATCGGGCTCAATCAGAATATCTGAAGCTCGATGTAATTGAGAAGACTGTGCGGTTATTGACAGTAATTACTATAATTTACAGTTCTTAGCGTAACTCTTCTCATCTCATTGGTTTATTTTTCTTTTGCAGCAGCTTATGCGTTGCAAACATTGATGGGTTCACTTATCCTGGCTTTCCTAGTCGTTGGTGCTTTCTATTTAGTACTACTCATTTTCTTTATCTTATTACGTCATCGTTTAATCGAACGACCATTAGATAAGATTCTTGGAAGCCTTTTTAATGTCAAAATAAACTATGACCGACCAGAAAAACTATCACTGATTCTGAATATAAGTCGTTGAATGACATTCGACTTCGAAAAAGCTCAGTTGCTTACCGAATTAACCAAAGATAGCAACAAAAATAGCTGACTTATGGAATCAGCTCATGCACAAACCCAAGAATAATAATACACCAACACAACGCTTCTCTGGGCTTATCAATACTGGAGCAGCGTATTAGATGGATCTCTATCTTTGGGCTGGAAGCTCTATCGGAAGTTTGGTGGTATGAAGACTTCCTGCTCTATCCGATAAAAAGAAATTTGGCTGTCTCCACAAAGAAACAAGTAATAGCAGTTTTTCAAAACTGAGTATTAGCAAACAAAGAAATAAGGTGTATCAGCTACACATAGCAGTTGGTACACCTTATTTTATCTATAATTGTCTCGCCAATCTCTGTCAATGCTGAGAAAACCAAGAAAAAGTTTGCGAACTCGGGTGTTCGCGAAACTTTTAATACCTGTCTTTAACGTAGCTATGTACTCTTCTGTTAGGTACGTGGGAGGAGTAGTTGACGATATATACTTGTCATTGATGACAATAACGTACTTTTGTGCTCCACTGAATATACTCTTGTCCAAAGAGCTGCAAGATTAGGGAATTGAGTTGCAGTAAATGCGTGTGCGGTTTGCATAGATTTTCTAACTTGTTCCCCATACTCTAACCTGTTCCCCATAAATTTCTAACCTGTTCGTCAAATTTCTAACTCCAGTTCTCGTAAATTTACATACGGTTAGAAATAAATTTATATCAAATAAAAATTTTCCGCTAACTGTATATATAAATTTGAAGTTGGCATCGGATATGGCTTTTTGTAAGCCTCATTGTGTGTTAGATTCTTGGTTTTTATTAGATACGCAGAGCTTATGACTTTGTTAGTCTGGCTCGTCGTTAGGATGATAGACTTCAAGCAAAGGGTGAGCATAGAAAAAGTTCGCGAGCTTTTCTTAAATTGTTCGCGAGGCTTTTTCTTGTATATTTAGCGTTGACCTTTCTTGGTTTGGCGAGCTGTCTTCTTAATATATAAACGGAATCTTATCTATCCAAAGATACGCTTTAAAGAAACCTTTATTTTTCTCTTCCGGTTTCGTTATTTCTCCTTTTTGAGACTTGATTTCTTCTTTTGTAAAATTGCTCTTCAGCTTTAACTATGGGTCATTTATATAAAAGGTGGCATGTGGTTTAAGAAGAAGTCAGTCTTGCAGGCAGAGAATCATTATAACACTGAGAAATCTGCTGATAATCACAACCGACATACGTACAACATTCAATGCGGAGGATACGAGAACACCAATAGGAGTATCAATTCTGGCGTTCCTTCTGCAGCCGATGCAAACAGTACTTTCTACCTGCCCACGCCTTAGGTTACTACAACGCTGGTCAGCTGTTCAGCGTTGGCGACGTCGGCTTCTATTGGTCGTCAGTGCTTCACGGGACTATTACGACGCCCTACCGCCCTGTACTTTTGAAAGTGCCGCCATCAGCATGCTCGTCGACAATCGCTACTACGGACCCAGAGGCGGAGGCGTTTCAGTAGTCTAGAAACTCATCCCAGCCCCTCTCCTGCAGAGGGAAGCCTAACGAGTAGGACTTCGATGAATACGTATTCCGTTGCTGCGCTCACCGTATCTACGCGCTGGCGGATGCGTATCTACGAACCGCTAGATACGCATTGCGCAGCTGCTAGATACGTATCTAACGGCAACGCTCACCGCATCTGGCAGCACGTAGATACGCATTGCGCAGCAAGGGAATACGTATCTGGCAGGAGGAGGATGCTGAAAGGGTGACAAAATGAAACGGTGAGAGGAGGAAAATTAATAAAGAAAATAGAATGGGGCAGCATGAAGATGCACCGAAAAAAGCTGCGGAAGCGTGCTGCCCTACGCTATGATAAACAATAGTTATTTAATAATTTAAAAACCTAAGAATCATGAGATTTAAATTAGTTCAAAAGAAGAATCCGCAGAAGCGGGAGGAAGTGAAGTTTTATGCCAATCCGGTAAACGTAGGGCATAAGTCGCTGGATGACATTGCACGTGACATTGCTGGACGTTCGTCCTTGACACGTGGTGATGTGTCGAACGTGTTGTATAACTTCATTGATTGTCTGCCACATTATCTCCGTGATGGTTTCAGTATTCAGCTGGGTAATTTCGGTTCGATGCGTGTCACGTTGTCGAGCAAAGGAGCGGAAACTGAAAAAGCTTTTAAGACTGAGACGATTAAGCCTCGTGTGGTCTTCACGCCGGGAACGGAATTGAAGCGAGAGTTGGCTGCAAACTCCTACGAATCGTTGAGGAAGAAAGATGAAGAGACAGATAATAAAAAGGAGGAAAAGAAAAAGAAAGAGGAAGAAAGTGGACCACAGGCAGGGTAGGTGAGGCTTCCTATACCACGGGGGCATTTTTAAAGATTGATTCAGGGTATCAATCGTTCTGTAATAAGACAACTCGATTATATTAATTGTGAAATTAATGTCTTTCAAAACTAGTGTATTAATTTGGTTCTCTCGCTCTCGTGGCATAGCCTCATTTCCCCAGCCCTCTCCTACAGAGAGGGGGGCGCCTAATGGGGGTGAGGCTTTTGTTTTCCACAAGGTTGGGATTGGATAAAATAGATTGTTATATAAGAAAGACTATAACGACTCATTTACTTTCGAATGGGAATGTAAATGAGCCGTTATTATATATAAGCTAGTCTTGGTCTGGCTTGAGTCGAATCCTTTATCCAAAGATACGCTTAAAGAAACTTTTTCTTCTTTCCTTCTTCGTTGGTCTCTTGCTCCTTCTTTGGTTCAATATCTTTCTTGTCTTGTGTCATCTCTACTTTAACTTCAGGCATATCTTCACCCTCAATGATTCCAGCTGCAGCCCATTGTGTAGCAAGTGTTGTTACATCTTTTTAGCTGTTTGCTTCATCAATCTCATATTGTTCACAAAGGAGTTGGGTGAGAGTATCAATGGTGAAGTTGTCTAGTTTCTGCACTTCTTGCCATAAGTAAGCCGAACTCTCGTTCATAGAGATGATATTGCTGAAGTCGATATTCTCATCTCCTTCTGCAACTATGATATTTTCTCCGCATACTTCACGGAGGTTAAAGCCATTCTTTACTTTCATTATTGTTGATTACTTATTATGAGTTAATGTCTTAGCCTTATTTGTTTGATTGGATAGAGAAAGGAACTTTCTCATTTGCTTAGATTGGTCCGAACAATGGAATCCACAATCGCCTATAGGCGGCAAGGAGATAACGACGAAAGGGAAGTAAACCTACCCATAGTTTGCTATATAACTTCCATTTCCACCCGTCAGTACGATCCATGGTCTTATGTCCTTTTCTATAAAAACCAATGACTGCACCAACAATGTTTTCTCGCTTACAATGTTCAACACCGAGGTTACCATCCCCACGAAGCGTGATATTCTCTCCTTCTATTTGGTCAATGCGATGCAGAACAAAATGTTTTGGACTTATCTCGGCAAGGACAGGATCGCCAACCTTTATACTTGAAGGTTTTACCAGTAAAGCCTTGTCTCTGTCATTCTCAAGGAATGGACGCATAGAGAATCCCCGAAGACGCAAAGTTACATTATGTCCTTCGTTTAAGATCTTAACGACTTCTGGGATTAAATCAGCATTTGCAAATTGAATCTCAGTCGTTGTGAGGATTGGCTTTTTAGTCGACATTCCTTATTTAATTGCTATTGCGCGTTGACAAACCTCCGCTGCTTCTTTGTTTGGCAAGCAGTGAAGAGTATATATACGACCAGTCTCAACTATTTTAGTGATAGTATCACAAACAGCATTGTAGATGGCTGAATCCCATTTCATGCTAGAGCAAGAAGGGAGGAGAGAAGCGAATGCCTCAATAGGAGAGGGCTTGTCGACCGAATTTTCTTTAGCTCTGTCGATACGTGTGATTGCACCTAAACGAGCTTTAATATTACGATAGCAAGGAGTTTTCCCACTCCAAGGACTTCCATAAATCCATGCTTCTCCCATCAATAAGTCTCACAATGGGATTATCATCATTCATGAGGTCACTACCTGGAATATGACGCAACCACATGCTGACTTGTGTTGATTTTCCCGTTCCACTCTTTGCTATAAAAGCATATCCATAGCCATTATTGCGTACTAAGGAGGCGTGGATAAGCAAGACTTTTCGTTGCGCACCCGCAAATGCGAAGATGAGCATCAGTGCATTATTAAGACCGAATGTACGCATATTGGTGTTGCCATTCAAGGCGCAATAACATTCGCTGAAATCCTTATTACATTTAAGTAAGCAACAATCAGCACCACTAATATCTTTGATGATATACTGATAACTTCCATCTTCAACGCGATCAACAATGGTATCTCCATTACCTGTGTCAAAGGCACGAATACGTTTGCGTTGCTCTTGGGTACAGGTCTTATTGAATCATCAACAATAAGACGAAAGAAAGGCTTGTCTGATTCCTCCTTGACTCTAAAAGGTTCAAACGAGCGTAATAAGTGCATTCCGTTGATACTTGTATCACGGAATGTAATCTGTACATCAAGGTCAGCTACTCTAAAGTTGTTTACGTCCATTTTATGATTGTTGGTCGGGTTCAACAGGCGTGTACTTAAACTGACTATCTTTTAAACTCTTGATAGAGTAATTCTTTTTCGATTTCTCGTAATGTTCTTTTAGTTTAAGATACTTCTTTGTAGCATCTTTCTCGTTCTCTGCGAACATTGTTATACAAGTAGGATAAGCCTCCAAACCATTACTTTGTAAATAGTTGCGTAATTGATAAGAATAGTCTTCACGATTAGCCAAGAACTTTGTTCTATTGTTTACCAAGTATGCATTTACTGTTTGAATATCCGTTAGATAGACAGTTGAATCATTAAAAGAAGCAGCAAAACCAAACATGTAAATCTTTGCTGGTCTATATCCTTTTGCATTACCGTTAATTACACATCCCACAAGAAGAGCTGTGACGATTAATAGTTGGCGAAGTCTCATTTTCTTATTTCTATATTAATATTATTGCCCAAGATAAGCCTTGAGTATTTTACTATTTGTTTGTTGACGTAATCGTCTTATTGCTTTCTCTTTTATTTGTCTTACGCGTTCACGTGTCAGTCCATATTTACTTCCAATCTCTTCCAAGGTCATCTCCCGTTGGTTGATACCGAAGTAAGCCTCAATGACTTTCTTTTCTCTATCTTCGAGGATATCCAACACTCTACCAATCTCTGCTCGTAAGCTTTCTTCCACTAAAGATTTGTCAGTAGATGGAATTGCATCATTCGGGATAACATCCAATAAACTACTTTCATCGTCATCATGAAAAGGAGCATCAACAGAGATATGATGCGTGTTTACTTTAAAAGCTTCAATTATCTTTTCTTCAGGAATATCTGTATCCTGTGCTATCTCATCTATGCTTGGTCTTCGTTCGTTTTCTTGCTCAAACTTGTTTAGCACTTTGTTTATCTTGTTGACCGAGCTAACTTGATTGAGGGGTAATCGAATGATTCTACTTTGTTCTGCAATAGCTTGTAAGATACTCTGTCGAATCCACCACACTGCATAAGAGATAAACTTAAAACCGCGTGTCTCATCAAATTTCTCAGCAGCCTTTATCAAACCGAAGTTACCTTCATTGATAAGGTCGGCGAGCGATAATCCTTGATTTTTGATATTGCTTTGCCACAGAGACAACGAAGCGTAGGTTGGCTTTTAGTTAGCCGCTCAAGAGCCTTACGGTCACCTTTTTCGTATTCGCTGAGCAAGTTCAACTTCCTCCTCAATACTAATCATTTCTTCATGACCGATTTCTTGAAGATACTTATCAAGAGAAGCACTCTCTCGATTCGTAATCGATTTTTGTGATTTTCAATTGTCTCATGTTGTTTGGCATTAACTAAAGTGATGGCAAATTTACGTAAATTCAATGAGCTGAACAAATAAAACGTAGAAAATATTACCTTATTATAGATAGAAATCCTCCTTTCTCATGGTTATTTTCAGGAGAAAGGAGGATTATCTTTATTGTCTCAAAAGACTATAGCTAAAAAGCTTAGTCACCCAATGGTACTGCGAAGTATGCTTTCTTGCCAGTTGGATAAATACCCTGTATGTAGAGTACTGGATCTTTGCTGGTTGAAGCCTTCTTTACGAGACCTTGTAAGTCGTCAATGCTCTTAACCATATTGTCATTGACATTCTGAATGATGAAGCCACGATTGATACCAGCAGACTTCAACGCACCGTTATTAACCTTCAGTACTTCAAGTCCATAGTTGATATTCAATTGCTTTCTTCATTGCCTCTGTTACTGGGCGGAACTGACCACCAAGAACATCTATATCAGCTTGCTCGATAATCTTTGTAGTACCCTGTGCATTCTTCAATGTAATTGTCTTTGTAATTTCTTTCTTATTACGTAGATAGGTTATTGTAACCTTATCACCAGGACGTTTACCATTGAGTGCCTGTTGAAGTTCAGACATACGAGTTATCTTTTGGTTATCAAACTTTGTGATAACATCACCCTTCATCAAGCCTAGAGCTGCACCATTGCCATCCTCTGACATTACTTCTGCAACATATACACCTTCATTCGTTCCAAGATCTACATTCTTACCATCTTCCTTCTGTGCGTTGATATAGTTGAGAACGTCACCGCCTTTGAATTCCTAAGGTTACACGCTGAACGCTACCATACTTCTTAATATCATCAACCACCTTATTCATTATAGTTGTTGGGATGGCGAAACCATAACCACTATAAGAACCAGTCTGTGAGTAAAGCATTGCGTTGATTCCAACCAGTTCGCCTTGTGTATTTACCAGTGCACCACCAGAGTTACCTGGGTTGATAGCAGCATCAGTTTGAATGAAGCTCTCGATACCATTTTGAGAAGCTCCTAAGCCACGAGATTTTGCACTAACGATACCAGCTGTAACAGTAGAACTTAAGTTATAAGGGTTACCAACAGCGATTACCCATTCTCCAACTTTTAGTTTATCTGAGTCACCAATCGGTAGAGTAGGGAGATTCTTTGCATTTACCTTTAATAAGGCAAGGTCTGTCTGTTTGTCAGTACCAACGATGCGTGCAGAGAACTCTCTATTGTCATTTAAGGTAACTGTCAATTCGTCAGCACCTTCAACCACGTGGTTGTTCGTTACGATATATCCATCTGATGAAATAATAACACCGCTACCAGTTGCCTCTTTCTTTGGTGTTTGGATCTTCTGTTTGCGTGATCCTCCGTTACCTTGATTAGGGTTGCCGAAGAAACCGAATGGATCGAAGAAGTCTCCAAATGGGTCATCTTGAACGTCTACTGTCTGTGTCTTAGAGTTTTGTACATACTTGATATGCACTACAGCAGGCAGTGCTTTCTCTGCTGCATAAGTGAGGTCTACTGGCTGACCTGGAGCTACAACCGGTGCTTCAGCTGCATATACTTTGATGAAAGCACCAGTGGAAAAGGCAAGAGCAGTAACACATGCTGCACCAGCCAAATACTTTGATAAATTCTTCATATACTTATTCTTTTATTTATTAGTAACTTTGTTATCTGTCAAATTGGCATTGTATGGAATGTCTATCAGACTTCTTTTGTGGGTGCAAATATAGGTGCAAAATGTGTAAATCGGTTATTTTGTCAGTTATCTTTATCCGATTTTAACATTTTAATTTCGCTACTTAACGGCTCTTAATTAGAAGAATTGATAAATTTACATTCGTTCAGTTTCAATGCTTTTTTTCTGTTATCTCTTCTTCAATTCGTTATTAATTCTTTCAAATTAGTTAATAATAACTATAGGTAATAACTCTTTGTAAGTATCATCAAAGGGATTGCTCCTTTTTTTCTATATGATTTTCTAAGGAGAAAAAGGAGGGATAATTTACATTAAGGTTATAACATCCTGATAATCAACAGGCAATCTGATGTATATTACAAGATGCTTTGTAAGGTTATAAAAGGTGCTTTCTTTCATAAGAAAAGAGTACCTTTAAAGATAAAGAATATGCTCTTTTCTTATGCTATTGAATAGTGATATGCAATGTAGTTATAGTTTGTGAGCCCTTCTACTTATATGAAAAAAATCAAAATATTTTGCCCGTTCCATGTTTTAATAGTATCTTTGTAACCCTGATAAGGCAGTGTTCCGGCTCTGTCGCTGGTATCCTTTAAAGATACGAGAGGAAAGTCCGGGCAGCATAGGGCATCCTGCTTCCGAAAGTAGAAGCTATTGGTGACAGTAGATGAAGGTAGAAGAGAATGACCGCCACTTCTAATAGTGGTAAGGGTGAGAAGGTAGTGTAAGAGACTACCAGCAGGCGGGTGATCGTCTGGCTGTACCGTTCAGGAGCTGCAAGTTCATGTAAACCGTTGTTTGAGGGCTGCCCGCCCAAGCGTTAGCACAACGGAGGGTAGAATGCTTGAGTTACAAGGTGACTTGTAAACTAGATAAATGACAGGCATCTTCCTATTTATCGAAAGATGAGGAAGAGACGGAACCCGGCTTATAGGAACACTGCTTTATCTTTTTTTATCAATTATGCTCCTTTAATCTTCCTTTATAGAAGATTAGCGTGGGTGAGAGTGTGACATTAGCTAAAAAAACAAGTTTAATCATGAAAGATTTAGAAGAACAATATGTAACTGTAGTGGATGATTTCCAGCACGTTGTAGAGAATAAGATAAGGAATCATAAGGATGAAGCTGGTTTTCCTCAACGACCAGTAGAGGTTAGCGAAGAGGTTCTTTCAGATTATTTGTTTGATTATCAAGCAGCTTTAGATAGCGAGGGAACCGAACGTTCACGTTATACTGTAGCTGGCATCTTATTATGTTTGCCAATCCTCGTAATGTCTGGTTTCCCTGACGACTCACTACCTTTCAAAGGCGTGTGGAATGTTTTGGCGGCAATAGCTGTCGGTTTGGTGCTCTTCTTAATCTATAGAGTAATCATGAAGGCAGTTGTTCGTAGTCGTGTTCGTCGTGCTAATCAAGATTATCCAGAAGCTAAAGCATACGTTGACAAAGTGATAGCCTTTAAGTAATAATTTTAATGTAATTGTAATATGGAAATACCTGATTTACAGAAATACAAGGACAAGTTCTCACAGCAGAACTTCATTGAGAAGATACAACGCATAGCCAAGCGAGCAGGAGCTAAGTTGGTTTATATAGCTTTGATTCTTTATTATCTCATGCAGAGTGACAAGGTCTCATTGAAAGACAAAGCCATCATCATTGGGGCTTTGGGTTATCTGATCTCTCCTATAGATGTTGTTCCCGATGCAATACCAATAGCTGGTTTGGCTGACGACCTCGCCGTTCTTCTCTATGCTTTAGGGAAGGTTTGGAGTCAAGTTGATGATAACTTAAAGGATAAAGCAAAGGAGAAACTCTCTAAATGGTTTGATGAGGATGAGCTAAACTTCTCTGAAGATCCATTTGCTGAGGATGATACGAACGTTCCTGTTTAAGAGATAGAAGGAGGAGGATATGTGGCAATATATTGTTTTAGCAATAGTCCTTCTTGCGGCTCTAGCCTATGTGGGTTATAGAGTTTGGCAAACATTTCAAACTGCCAAAGACCCTTGTCATGGTTGCGCTGGATGTGCTATCCACGACCAACTCAAAGCTAAGCGGAAGTTGAAAGGGCGCAAGAAACCTGTATGCTTTAAGTAATTAGAAACGGAGGACTTCGCAAGTTAACCATTAACTGAAGTCCTCTTTTTAATACCCTTTAAGTAGTATTGAGCAATGCAACGTAAGGATGATTTTCTTATAAGGCATTGAAAAAAATCTTGAAAAGTTTGGTTAAACCGAATAAAGTACTTATCTTTGCACACGCAAAGCAAGATACTCCTTTGCTAACAACAATGGTGCTTGGGCCGGGAGGTTAGGCAATGGTCTGCAAAACCATGTAGAGCGGTTCGATTCCGCTAGGCACCTCAAGAAAGACTCTCAATGATGAGAGTCTTTTTTTTGTGCCGATTGATGATAAGGTGCAGCGCATATCCGAATGTGAATTAATCATTCTTCTTCGTCTCAAGACAAGATGACTTCTTCGTTAAGTGCAACTTCTTAACGAGTATTATATTCTTTACTTGCACTTTGTTTCTTCTTATGATGGGCACAGTCCAAGTTCCACGATAAGTCTCTCCGCCTGCTAGTGCCTCGTAAATGCTATAAGGCGGATTGTCAAACATTAAGGTTATCGTGTCTTTCTTTAGTTCCCACACTCCCTTACCACTTGAATACATGAGGTCGAAATGTTCTGAGTAACTGAAACTGCTATCCTTACGTAGTGTCAGACGGCAACTCCCACTCATCCCTTTCCCCACCTTATATATATAGTGGTATTCTCCTGCCATGTTCCCGACAGTCAACTTTGAATTGCAAGAACAGAAGGATATTAACGCAATGCAAGAACCAATGAAAGTTTTAATCAGCATAGGCATTGTATTTTAAAAAGCTAATTGAAGATTACTTTCCGCTCTACGTTCTTAACCTATCCCAATGAGTTCAATCTCAAAGATTAGTGTAGAGAAGGCAGGTATATCCCCGTCTCTTTTCGTACCATATCCGTCTTGATAAGGGATATAAACACGCCAATGATCCCCCTTATGCATGGCGCATAGAACTATTTGAAAGCCTGTAATCAATTCGTTAACACGGAAAGCTTCTGGCACTCCCCTTTGCCAACTATCATCGAAAACCTTACCAGAGATGAGGCTCCCACGATAATTACAAGTCACGATAGAACGTGACTGCACCTTTCCTTCGCCCGTTCCTTCTTTTATTATCTCGTAAAGAATACCATGAGGAAGAACCTTTATTCCCTCCCGCTGACTAACTTCTTTCAGATATTCCTCATTCTTTTGCTTGTATTCTTGTTTCTTTCCCATGATGGTTTAATAATACATTAATGTACGCAAAATTACCTAATATCTTTTGAATTCACAATTAATTCAATTACTTTTGTCGACTCATTCTGCGTGTATATAGCAGTGTAAATTAGTATGCCATGTTGTCCCTTCTAATAGGAAGAGCAACGATATAATATAGAAAAGAAATCTTATGAACTTTGATAGAGTAGAGAATGAAACTCGTCGGATGGAGCTTATCCGCGTGTTAGAACATTCCATAGAACATTTATCCTTGGCTGAGTTGGAAGCTTTATATTACGACCTTGTAGCGAAAGACTATATTCGTGAGTGAAACAATGATGCGATTGGACGATAAGAATAAGGAGATACTCCGCTTAGCCTTACCTTCCATTGTGAGTAATATCACGGTGCCGCTGTTAGGACTAGTTGACCTTATGGTGGTGGGGCATATTGGCAATGAAGCCTATATCAGTGCGATTGCCGTTGGAACAATGATTTTCAATGTGATGTACTGGTTACTTGGATTCCTAAGAATGGGAACCAGTGGGATGACTTCTCAAGCCTTTTGGACGTGCGGACGATGAGGAATGTATTGGCATATTGGTGCGTAGTTTAAGCATTGGACTTGCTTTCGGTTTATCGTTCATCCTTGCCCAAAGAGGATTGGAATGGGGCTTATTACGTCTGATGAATACGCCTGAAGCCTCGTGGGATTATGTTGCAACTTACTTCCGCATTGTTATCTGGGGCGCACCAGCAATGTTGGGCTTATACGGGTTGACAGGTTGGTTCATTGGGATGCAGGACACACGTACACCTATGGTCGTAGCCATCTTACAGAATATAGTGAATATTCTTACTTCTTTATCTTTGGTGTTTGCCTTGGGGTGGGGGATAACGGGTGTAGCTACAGGAACGTTGCTCGCTCAATGGATTGGTTTTCTGGTGGCATTATTAAGTGCATGGAAGCGTGTAAGTAAGATTAATAAGGCGAGAAAAGTAACGAGCTCAGGGCAGTCTACTTGGGCTAGCTTGACTCACATTCTTTCCGTGAAAGGAGCGTGGATTGACTTCTTTCTTGTCAATAAAGATATCTTTCTTCGCACCTTATGTTTGATAGCCGTTAACTTCTATTTTTACTTCGGCGGGAGGAAAACAAGGTACAATGCTGTTGGCTGTAAACACGCTGTTGATGACCTTGTTCACCATCTTTCTTACGTCATGGATGGTTTTCGCTTATGCAGGGGAAGCCTTGAGTGGCAAGTATTATGGTGCTGGAGATAAGCAAGGATTGCGAATTACGATACGACGCTTGTTTGCGTTTGGCGGCTTGATGACCCTAATGTTCACGGGGTTATATGTGATAGGTGGAACAGGATTCTTACATCTTCTTACGGATGATGCTGCTGTCGTTGAGGCGGCGCGACCTTACTTGCCTTGGGCTTGCTTGATTCCTGTTGTAGGTGTGACGGCTTTTCATCCTTGATGGAGTATTCATCGGACTTACTGACACGAAGGGTATGCTTTTTTTCCACGGTCATAGCCATGCTATCGTTCTTCGCAGTTTACTTAGGGTTTAGGGGAGTCTTGCTAATGAAGCATTGTGGTTAGCCTTCCTTACTTTCCTACTGATGAGAGGATTAGCCTCGATGGTTTGGATGCGCTTTTTTTCATTAGGATTGATGTCTAAGGATAAGTGTGATAGCTGGTTAGTTAGGTGTCAACCATACTTTTAAGTTAGTGTTCAATCGTAC
>BNJU01001468.1_pt1 | contig 42974 bp, 59 predicted proteins | sample 8539281 | NCBI WGS metagenome assembly BNJU01 (sample SAMD00202456, study PRJDB9452) | human saliva metagenome | isolation source: human saliva | place: Japan
TTTTTCCCTGACATTAAATTAATATTCTTCAATCTCTTTTTCATCTCCCATCATTTCCAAAATTCTTCTTTTCATTGTATCTTTCTGATATTCTTCGTTGGTCTTTATTTCTCCAATATTTTTCAATTTCTTTTAATAAATATTTTCTATAATTTTCAAGTGCATTCTCATATTCTGTTCTATTTTCACTCAAAAGCCTTTTTCCCTATATTTTCTCTACATAATCTTTTCATATCTTTACTCAATTTAACTTTAATATCCAGTTTATTTCATTTCTCCTACTTTTATTTTTCCTTACATTATAACATTCTTTACAAAAAACAAAAAAAGGCTACAATAAAATCCCGTAACCTTTTTCTATCTTCAAATTATCTACTTCCCATTCTTTCCTATCATTTATAACTTTATCCACATCTTTAACATACTCATAATCAGCTTTCTCCCAATTTCACATCTTTTTCCAGTTGGCACATACCACAAAAATTTTTGAAAAATAGTCTTTCAATTTTTTTGTCTGAAAAAAATCATAACCTGCCATCGCATAAGGATAATTTCTCATTATTTTCAATTCTTCATCTGAAATACTTTTTATTTCATCTTTATCTAAATATTTTATCGCATAGGCATCGTCTGTCAAATCATCTTTAAATTTAAAAACCTTTTTTTCCGTTTTATCAGAAATACATAATTAACTCTCAAACCTTTTTATTTCTGTCAATTCAAATTCTTCTTTAGGCTTGAAATTATTTGTTTTAAAATATAAATAACCTTTTTTTAATTTTTGCATAAAGAACTTTTGTATGGCTCATTTGTTTCATAGTTTTTCTTTGTAAGCATAATCAACATTTCCTTCTCCAGCCAATTGCCATTTTATTTCTTTTCCCATCTTTTGTCTTTTACCACAGGCATCGCAATAAGAGCATCTCCTGGCTCAACAATCACTTCAAAAATCATCCACCTTCTGATTTTTTTCCATTTTGAAATAGTCGACCAAACATATGAACCACTCCCACTTTTAGAAGCGGAGCTTCTTGGGAAAGTATCTGCTTTTGTTAGCCAAATATATTTACAAGCTCTTCAGGCAGTTCCTACCCTGTTTTTTTTATTTTCCTAATATTCCAACATCAATTTTCCAATGTTTTTTATATTCAATGCCGCATTGTAATCTCTATCAATTTCAATTCCACAGCACTCACATTTATAACTTCTTTCTGATAATTTCAGTTCCTCTTTAATATTTCCACATTTACTGCAAGTTTTCGATGACGGAAACCACTTATCTATCTTCAAAAATTGTTTTCCTAAAAACATCAGTTTATACTCAAGCATTCTCAAAAACATTCCCCATCCATTATCTCCTACACTTTTCCCAAAATTTAATGCCTGACTCATCCCTTTCATATTCAAATCCTCAACAACCACAGCATTATATTCTTCAGACAATTTTTTCGATAATTTATGCAAAAAATCTCTTCGGCAATTTTTGATATACTCATGCAATTTTGATATTTTCGCTTTTTGCTTATACCAATTTTTAGAAAATTTCACTTTTCTCGATAATGATTTTTGTAATTTTTTCAATTTTTTCTCCAACATCCTAAAATATTTTGGATAATCAGCCCTTTGGTTTTCAGAACTGACAAATAATTCAGACATTGAAAAAAATCAAGTCCAATCACTTTATCATTACTTGGCATTTTTTTGAATTTCTTTTTCAAATTCTGTCAAAACAGAAACATAGTAATTTCCATTACTGTTTGTCAATGTTACTGACTTTATTCTGTAATCCTTTGGTATTTCTCTATGATATTTTCAATTTTATTCTTTTTCAATTTTGGCAAAAACCAAATATTTGTTTTTCTCAATTCGTATCGAATTATTCACACAATTTGTCGTGTAACTTTTAACATTATTCTTTTTAGATTTGAACTTTGGAAACTTTGCTCTTTTGAAAAAAATTCGTAAATGATCGTTTTACATTCAATTGAGCATTTGAAAGTGCTAAACTGTCTACTTCTTTTCAAAAATTGATTTTCACTTTTTCAAACTGGCAGGTGTAACTATTTTTATTTTTCCAGTTTCTTCATAAAATTTTATTTCGCAGTATACAAAAATCGTATTGTAAACAAAACGAACACATCCAAAAAGTCTTATTTATCAATAATTCTTGATCTTTTATTTGGATAAATCCTGTATTTGAATGCTAAATTATATTTCACAAAATTACACCTCCTTTTGATTTTTGAATATTATTTCTTTAGAAATTTTATCATGGATATCCTTTTTTCATACAAACAATTTATCTCCCCCTTATAGAAACATGACTTCTATCTGTTAAAATTATACTTATTTTTAATTTTTTTATCAATATATTTTAATTCTATTTTTTTATTATTTCAAAACCTTACAATACTCATATTTATGATTTTTTTATCCTCAGCCCGTGAACTATGTTCGTCCACCACCTTTAAATGTATTCGGATCCGCATCATTCAATACATCTTCATTACAATATACATAATCATTATCTTTTAATATAGAAATCATTCAAAAATTTACCCTTTATCAGTAACTTTTATTGAAAATAAGTACTAAATCATCTGTCTTTTAAAAATAAATTCCATTTTTTATCTTCTAAATAATAACCATTCCTATTTTGACTATTTAAATTCAAAAATTTTAAAACTTTTAGAATCTAAATCTTCTTCTCTATCAGTTCCAAAATATACATTATCCTTATCTTTTGAAAAAAATCATTATTCAATACTTCAAATGTTTTTTATATCAGCTCCTTTTATCAAAGGCTCTTTTTCAACAATCCAGCTTATAAAAATATATTTTTTTATCATCTTTACTGTAATAATCATTTATCACTTCAAATGTATTAGGATTTGCACCTTTCAAAACTTTAACAACATTTTTTTAAAGTATTATCTGTATCTAAAATATATGATGGATCTAATTGAATATAATATACATTTTTTTACTATCTTTTGCATAATACGAATTATCTTTTTTTAAATTATTTTTTTCTTATAATTTTAAAACTATTTGGATCAATTTCTTTTTATTTTTTTCGCCCTAAATAATACACACCATCTTTTATTTTTTTATAAGTTTTTTTCTTCAATTATTTTAAAAATTTCCATCAGTATTTTTTTATTCTTTTTATATCCGAATTTGAATTTAAATTATAATATATTATTTTTTTATCAACAGCATAATATTCATTTAATTTTCTAAAAGTTTGGATATCTGCTCCCTCTAACTTTTTCCCATTAGAATAAATGCTATTTTTTTATCTTTCACAATATCCTCTTTTTACCTCAAATGTGTTAATATCTGCTCCTGACACTTTTTTTATCCTCATAATAAAACATTATTTTCTATCTTTCGCATAATCCCATTCCATTATTTCAAAACTATTTTTTTATCAGCTCCTTTAATTATCTTATCAAGATAATAAATTCCATTTTTATCTGATATATAGCTATCTGACAATCTTTTTAAAACTTGCTTTATCAACAAACTTTAAAGGCTTTTCAAAATAATAAATATAATTCTTATCTCTTGCAAAAAAATCTCCTAAATCTTCAAAAAGTTTCCTTATCATAGTGCCGATTTGCTTTTACATCAGGACTTCCAATCCAATATATACCGTTTTTATCCTTCACATAATTAATAAAATCATATTTAGATTTTTACAATTTTTACTGTATTTACATCCACATTGGGATAATCAATTCCATTAATATAAACCGTATTTTTATCTCTTGCCACATTCTTTTTCCAAAATTTCAAATGTTTTTTTATATCTACTTCATTATCTCCATTTTGTTTTTTTCACCGTTTCTCCATTATAATAAATAGTTCCTTTATCTCTTGCATACCCATCTTTTTAATATTTTTGAAAACTTTCCACATCAGGTAAAAAAATTTATTGTACTGACTGACTACCCCATTTACATATTTCACGACAAGTTTCATCATCCCAATAAACTTTTGCCATCTTTAATCGTATATTCTGCAAATCCAATATTTCCAATTAAAATAATTAATCCTAACATTCTAAAAAAAAATTTTTTTCATAAACACAATTCTCCTTTCATCAAAAAAATCATTTAATAAATACAAAAAGACTGAAATAATCAGCCTTCTATCAAAAAATTAATCTAAAAATGTTGTATTTTTTTAACTCTCCACTGTTCCAGTTTTAATATGAACCCAAAAACTGTATATTCCCAATGTCACTACTATTAATAATAACCATTTTATCCAGTTTCCAAATAGTCCTATCGCAGTTCCATTAAATTTGCAGCCTTCTTCCTTCTATAACAGTGTGATTTATTTTTCCAGCCATAAATCATGCACAAAGCCCAAGGATAACAAATTCCAAATGTACATGAAGTTAAAAGACTTCCAAAATGATCCAGCCAACATAACTTAACAGTCCCTCCATCAAAATAACTTCTATTTTCCACAATCTCTCCTTATAATAGATCTGTTCAACAACTTAATTTTTTTACTTAACAAGGGCTCAAGACCCCATGTGCTTCAGAATATTTGTTTTATTAAATTCTAAATAAACATAGTCTCCGAACAAGTCTAATATTTTTTTGTTAATAATACAAAAAATTATTAATTTCTAAAAAGTATTAATATTACTAAATCTTTTTTACTTTGTATAAAAATTTTTTTACAAAATTATCTATTTTCTCTCAGATAACTGATAAGTTCTTGTTTATTATATTCATCTTTTTTTCTTTCAATATCTTTAATGAAATCGAAAAAAAGTTTAAATGCTTCAGCAATCCATTTTGTTTTTATCAGAAATATAAATCATCGCTTTTTTTCAAACATATTTTTCTGCAGTTTCTATCAATTCTAATTGTTCTTCATTTACCATATTTAAAATATTTCCATTATTATCCATAAATTCATATTTTTTTCTTAAAATCATATTTGATTATTTCATTTCCATTCATCATCGCAATGATATTGCCTTCGATTACAACTTCGTTTTCCTCTTGAAATAAACTTAAAAAAATCACTTTCTTGCACATCTAATAATTTCTCTAGTCTTGGCAGATTTTCCACTGTCGAATTTTTATCAAAAAGATTTCATCAACAAATCCTTCTTTCCAAATCTTTAATTTTACTTCAGTTTCATCATTTTTTTAAAATCATATTAATCCTTCTTTTTCTACCTGTAAAAATTTTTAATTTGAGAATATTCTAAATTTAATCTCATCAATGTAATTTATATCACATTATTAATATATTGTCAATTATAATAAAAAAAGAGTTTAAAAACTCTTGTAAAACATAACTTTTATAATGGTGGGACCGGTGGGGATCGAACCCACAACCTACCGATTAAGAGTCGGTTGCTCTGACCAGTTGAGCTACGGTCCCAGATTGTTTATAACTTTTTTTAACAACATAATTATAATATCATAATATCATATATTTGTCAAGACTTTAATTTTATAAATTTTAAAGGAAATAAATATTGATTAGTTAAATACACAAATAAATCTATTTTGGAATCATAGCTGTGTCGTATCTTTATTTAAATATTTTTTTTAAAATTATTCAAAAACTATATATGTTATTTATTTACTAACGTTTTTTTACTAAAAAAATTCAACAATTCAAATGAAAAAAATATTAAAGCATAAGCAGGACCAAAATTAATCCTGCTCTTCATAATTTTTTTCTTAAAAACTAATGTTTAAAATGTCTAATTCCAGTAAATACCATTGTAATTCCATGTTCGTTACAAGCATCGATAGATTCTTTGATCTCTAATTGATCCACCTGGTTGTACAATCGCTTTAATTCCTGTTTTTGCAGCTGTATCTACGCAATCTCTGAATGGGAAGAAAGCATCTGAAGCTAATACTGCTCCTGTCAAGTCTTTTCCAACTTTTTCTTGAGCATGTTGCAATGCGTGTTCTGTTGACCAGATTCTGTTAGTTTGACCAGTTCCTACACCAATTGCCATTCCATCTTTAACGACTACAATTGCATTTGATTTTACATATTTTACAACTTTCATTCCTAATTCCATATCAGCTTTTTCTTTTTCAGTAGGTTGTTTTTCAGTAACAACATTCATTTCATCAATCATTTTATTATTTGTTCCTTGAACCAAAATTCCACCATCAACTTTTACATAATCGAATTTATCTTGAGGTTTTGGAGTTTTACATTCGATAACTCTCAAGTTTTTCTTAGTTTTCAAGATTTCCAACGCTTCATCTGTAAATGAAGGTGCGATTACGATTTCCAAGAAGATTTTTTTCAATTCTTCAGCAGTTTCTTTGTTAACTTCTCTGTTAAGTGCCACAATTCCACCAAAAATTGATACTGGATCACAATCGTGAGCTTTTTTGTACGCTGTGAAAATATCATCTGCAACAGCCACACCACAAGGAGTTGAGTGTTTTATCGCACAAGCTGCTGGACCATCAAATTCTCCAACCACTTTCCAAGCAATATCCATATCTCTAATATTGTTAAATGACAATTCTTTTCCATTCAATTGCTTAATATCTTTCATGCTTCCATTTTCAGTAGTTGAAACATAATAAGCTGAAGATTGATGAGGATTTTCCCCGTATCTCAAGTCAAATTTTTTCTCATAAGAAACATTCAAATATTTAGGATAATCTTCTTCTAACAAGAACGCAGAAATTGCCGCATCATAAGCTGATGTCAAGTTAAATACTTTTCCCAGCCAATCTTTTTCTTAGTTTCATAAGAAACTTTGTCCATCTTTTTTCCATTTCTTCCATAACTACTGAATAGTCTTCAGTTTCGCAAATAACTGTTACATCTTTAAATGATTTTGCGGCTGAACGAAGCATTGTAGGTCCACCTATATCGATAAATTCGATTTTTTCATCAAAAGTTTTGTCAGTTTGAACTTCTCTAAAGAACGGATAAAGATTAACAACAACATAATCAATTGTTTCAATTCCTTCTTTTTGCAATCGTATCCATGTGCTCTTTATTATCTCTAATCGCCAAAATTCCACCATGAATATTCGGATGCAAAGTTTTTACTCTCCCATCCAGCATTTCTTTAAAATTCGTAACTTCTGAAACATCAATCACAGAAAGACCATTTTCCTTCAAATATCTGTAAGTCCCTCCTGTCGAAATAATTTCCACACCCTTTTTTTATCCAAAAACTGTGCAAATTCTAAAAATTCCTGTTTTATCAAAAACGCTAATCAAATGCTCTTTTTTTCATTAGGTATCATTCTCCTCCAGTTAAATTTTTCATTACTATATTTTTACCACAATGCCTAGTTTTTTTATCAAGGCTTGTAATTTGCTTAATCTAAGTATTGCTAACAAATAATTTATTTTTGATCTATTCCAACTTTTTTTATTTGTTATTTAGCAATCTCTTTAAATTTAATTATAAATTAATTTTTCAAATGTGTTGAAAAAAATAAAAAGCAAGGTATAATTAAACCGAAAAGTTAATTTAATATTTTTAAGTGTTTTTTTATGAAATTCATTAATTCTTTTTTTAAATTTACTTTGATAAAAAAATATATTTTTAAAAAGATTGGAGTAAAAATAATGAAAACTGAAGATGTTGAAAAATAAAAATTTAGTAAAAAAATTCTAATTGGAATAATAATTGCTCTTGTTCTGGTTATAGGATTTATCATCATAGGTGGTGGTATTTATCAATTTATAAGTATGAAAAAAATAAGATAAGCGAGATGGAAAAAAAGTCCAAAAGGAGCAGGAAAAAAACGACAGTTGGAAAATCAAATGATGGCTTCAGTACAAACTCAGACTAAAGAAAATAATAAATCAAGTGAAACCAAAACCAATGAAACTAAAACTGAAACTAAAGAAGTTGATCCGTATGAAAGAAGATTTACGGCTTCTGATATGAATGATACACTTGTAGAAATTAAAGGTGTAAGAGATGGGAATAAAGTTTTAGTCCGTGTTTTGGAAGGAAAATAATAAAGGTAAAAGAGGATACATTAATTTAAAAGGTTTTCAAAAATATAACTAATTCTGCCTTAAGATCATTAATTGGCAGCACTTGGGCAGCAACTGGTGTTAATAACGGAGTTGAAATGGAATATGGTTTAATTCTTCATCATCCTGGTTCAGACATTTATAGTTACAATTTAAATAAAGAATTGATAGATTACAAGTTATCTGGTCATGATTCAGCAGTAAAAATACGACTGTGGACGTGATACTGCAAGAAATTTTATACAAAGTTATGACCCTTCAGCTTGTTATTAGATATTAAAAAAATACTCTTGCAATAAACTATATCATTGTTTGAGTATTTTTTTATATTAAAGTACTTTTTTTAAATATTTTTGTTATAATAAATAAAATTTAATAGACAAATTTATTTTTCACTCTTTTTTTATTTTTCTTAAAAATACTCCTTAGCCGCTCTCTCAAACTTATTCTCTCCAAACTCATAAAACTTAATTTTTTCATTCATGTAAACCTGATCAACATAATGATTTTCATAGTTATGAGGATATTTATAATCTTTTTTCCCAACTTTTGTAAGATGAGTTGGCACATCTTGAATTTTTTCATTCTCAATATGACTAAGTGCTGAATTTATCGCATTATAAGCTGAATTACTCTTTGGAGAAATCGCCAAATAAATTGCAACTTCCGAGAGAATTATTCTCGCTTCTGGCATTCCAATCTCCTTTACCGCATTAAGTCCAGACACCGCAATTGGTAACGCCTGTGGATTTGCAAGTCCAATATCTTCAGAAGCCAAAATTACAAGCCTTCTAGCAATATACAAAATATCTTCACCACCAGAAAGCATTTTTGCCATCCAATAAATCGCCGCATCAGGGTCACTCCCACGAATACTTTTTATCATCGCAGAAACCGTATTATACTTGTCTTCCGTCTTGTGATAAGACTTTTTCGTATTCAACACTTCCTTCACTTCATCAAGCGTAAAATCCACCCCAACATTCGCAATCAATTCCAAAATATTTATAGCCTGTCTTGCATCTCCTTCAATAATTTCTGAAATATATTTTAAAAATCTCATCTGAAATTCCAATTTTCTCTTTTTTTCATTAATATTTTTTTCAAAATTTTAAGCAAATCTTTTTTTCACTCAATTTTTTTAAATTCAAATGCCATACATCGTGACAACAACGCATTATTCAAATTATAATAAGGATTTTTCAGTCGTAGCACCAATTAAAAATAATATTCCCATTTTCCAAATCCTGCAAAAGCGAATCCTGCTGCAACTTATTAAATCTATGAATCTCATCCAAAAAAACAAAAGTGTCTGCTGTCCATTCGTATGAAATCTGTTGTGTGCCTTTATCAGAAATGTCCTTTATATCAGTCACAGACGCCTTTATCGCATTCAAATATTCATAATGATAATTCATTTTTTTCAGCAACAATTTCCGCAAGAGTCGTCTTTCCCCGTCCCAGGTGCTCCCCAAAAAAATCGCATTCATAAAATTTCCACGCTCAATAATCTTCCTCAAAATTCCATTTTTCCCAACCAATTTTTCCTGACCATAAAAATCATCCAAACTTTTTGGACGATATCTAAACGCAAGTGGCTTCTTATTTTCATATACTTCATCAAATAAATTCATTTTTTTACTCCCTTTTACTTTTTCAAATTACAATAATTAAATACAATACTTTTTATTCTAAAATTATTGTATTTTACTATACAATCTATTTTACAAATTCAAAACTATTTTTGTAACAATCAAATAATTTACTTTTTTTACAATTCATATTATAATATATTCACTTAGTTAAAACAATAAAAATTATTTATAAATAAAAAAGGAGGGGTAATGAAGATGAGAAATCGCAAAAAAAGAAATTACCAATTGGAATATCTGATTTTTAAAGAGATTATCGAAAATAACTACTACTATTTTGATAAAACAAAATTTATAGAAAAATATTTTTAGAAGATGGCTCTAAAGTTAAATTATTTACTCGTCCGAGAAGATTTGGAAAAAAACCTTTAAATATTTCGATGTTAAAAGTACTTTTTTTGACATTAAAAAAATAAAGACGAAAATAGAAAATTATTCGAAAATTTAGAAATTTCTAAAAGTGAATATTTTTGAAAAAAACAGGGAATTTCTTTGTAATCTCTATTTCTTTTTAAAAATTATGATGCAGAAAAGCTGGGAAAAGTGGATTTAATACGATTAAAAATGAAATAAAATTGCTGTATAACGAATTTTTATTTGATAAGAGATAATTTAAATCAAAGTGACTTGGCAGATTTTGATGCTATTTGGCTGAAAAAAAGATAATGCTGACTGGATTAATTCTTTATTTAATTTGACTAGATATTTGTATGAAATTTCTGGAAAAAAAAGTTGTTGTTTTGATAGATGAATACGACCAGCCAATAATTGATTCCTATATAAAAGGGAAATTATGAGAAATGTATTGCGTTTTTTTAAAGCATTTTATGGAAAAGTTTTGAAAGATAATAATTATTTGGAAATAGAATTTTAACTGGAATATTACGAGTTGCAAAAGGAAAATGTCTTTTTCGGGATTGAATAATTTGGAAGTTCACACAATTTTAGATGATGAATTTACAGAATACTTTGGAATTATGGAAAATGAAGTTGAAAAAAATCTCTTGAAGATTTTTGACTTAAAAATATGAATTAAATGATGTTCAAAAATGGTACAATGGGTATTTATTTGGCGAAAAAAAGTTTATAATCCTTGGTCGATTATTAATTTTTTTAAAATCATGAAAAATTTAAAAGTCTTACTGGGTAAATACAAGTGAGAATGGATTTAATCAAAACTATATTCCAAAAAAATGAAAAAAAAGATGTTTTTGATGATTTTTTTCAAAACTTTATTTGAAATAAAGAAGATATTCTTTGAAATAATTAAACGATAATATGACTTTTTGGAAAATTTGAAAAGCTAATTTTGAGAAAAAAATATTTGGAATCTCTTTTTCCATAGCGGATATTTGACATTAGCTAGATAAGTATGATGAAAATGAGTGAAGAAAAACATAGTATTAAAAATTCCAAATGAAAGAAATTTCTAGAAAATGTTTCTCAAATATGTTTATTGAAAGTATATTTTCGAAAGATTCTAATAATCTTTTCAAAGATATAACTAATGCATTAAAACTGGAAACATTGAAAAATTTTAAAATTTGAATTGAATAAAATTTTGTTAGAAAAATATAGTATTTTTTTGATGTAATCTGGAATCTATAAAGAACAATTTTTATCATGGATTAATACTCGGATTAATCTTTAAAAGTTAAAAAAACGAATATGAAATTTCATCAAATAATTTTCTCAGGAAAAAGGTCGATATGATTTACTTTTGAAAACCTAAAAAAATATTTTTTTGAAAGAAAAGAAGGAATTATCATTGAATTAAAAAGCAATAAATATAGATAATTTGAAATTAAATTCAGAAAAAGATTCACGAAAAAAATTGTTAAAGTGAATGTGAAGTTGCACTAAATCAAATTGAAGAAAAAGAGTATACTTCAATTTTTGAAAAATGCTGGAATTGACAATATTTTTAAAAATTGGAATTGCGTTTTTTTGGAAAAAGAGTTTGAAGTAAAAATTTGAGAGAGAATAATTCATGAAAAAAATTTTTTTGTAATTTGAAGTTAATTTTTTTAATTGTATATTCGAACCTATTTAAAAACAAAACTACTAAAATTGTATAAATTTGGACTTTAAGTAAGTAGCCATAATTTTTGAGTTTAGTTTTAAAAGTAGTTTTTATAAATGAAAATTAAGAGGTAAAAACAATGAAAAAGAACATCTATTTTTATGAGACAAACACTCCGATTGGAAAAAAATTGGGATTGCTACAACAGAAGATGACTCTCACATTACAGATTTGACTTGGGAATCTGATTTTGAAAATTTAAAAAAAGAAAATGATTTTCAAATTTGTGAAACTGAACTGATTAAACAAGCGAAAAAACAACTTTTTGAATATTTTTGAAAAACGAAAAAAATTTTTGATTTGCCACTTTTGAAAGAAGGAACACCATTTTCAAATTTCTGTTTGGAATGCTCTTGAAAAAAATTCCTTATGGCGAAACTCGTTCTTATAAAGATATTGCAATCGCAATTGACAATCCAAAAGCTGTCCGTGCAGTTGGAATGGCGAATAATCGAAATAAAATTGCTATTTTTATTCCATGTCATCGTGTGATTGGTGCAGATGGAAAATTAGTTGGTTATGGTGGGGGACTTCATATTAAGCGATTTTTTTGTTGGAATTGGAAGGGATTAAAATAAAATAATTTAATTAAATATTTTCGTTGCTTTTTATTATCTTTTTATGTTAAAAATTTTTATTAATTAAAACAACAAGAAAAGGTGTGAAATCAATGATAACCGTTTCTATAAATGCTAATCCTGACATAGAAAATAAAATAAATAACTATGTTAAGGAAAATAATATCAATTTAAACCAGGTAATGTTAGATTTAATTCTTGAAAAAAATCGAAGATGAAGAAGACTATAAATTGGCTGTTGAGGCTTATGAAGAATATAAGGCAAACAAGGAAAAAGCAATTTCATTTGACGATTTAGTAAAAAAAAATGGGCTTGGAAGATGAAATATAAAGTCATTATCAGAGAAAAAAAGCAGAAAAAAACAACTGAATAAACTAGATAATTCAATAAAACTAAAAAAATCATGCGATATATCAAAGCAAAAATCTTAATGAAACAGATAATCCAAAAAAATTTGGAAAAAGCATTGAGATATAATCTAAAAAGGATTTTTGGAGATATCGAGTTGAAAATTATAGAATTATTGTAAAAAAATTGAGGAAAATGAATTACTTATTTTTAGTTGTTTCAAATAGATAAAAAGGGATAAAATTTATATTTAAAATTTCTGAAATTGAATTTTTAAATTATTGGGTTAAATTGAGGATTAAAAACAAAAAAACTGTCTGATACTCTTGATTTAAAAAATAACAGGCAGTTTTGTTTTACGTAATATAAAAATTAAATATTGTTTAGCATATCAATACTTAAAAGCTTAGTACTTTTGATACAATATCAAAGATATTAATTTTAAAATCTTCTTTAGTTACATCTATTGATTTCAGAAACTCTTTATTATCTCTTAACGATTTCCATAACAATTTTTCTCTACCTCATTAGTATTAATCTTGTATAAAAAGATTTGCCAGAGTAATAATTGATCTTTTTTTCAGACGAACTATACCATGCCTATATTTTCTTTTTATATATTCATCAAGATCTTCATTTGTATATTTAGGCTGTAATTCCTTTATAGGATTTACTAATAATTGAGTACTCGTATCTATCAACTGAATATATTTTTTTAATTCATCTTGTTGCTCTTCTGTCATTTCACTGTAATTTAATCCTAAACTTTGTATAATTCTAATAGTAAATTTTAACTCTATATTCTCATTATCAATTTGTTTAATACGATCATCTAATTCATTTATTGCTAATTCAAAAGATTTCAAATCACGGTTACTAATCCTTATAAATAAATTTTCAAGACATTTTTGATCATTTTTATTTTTCCAAAATAAAAGTCCCCCTGCTATAACTCCAACTCCTGCAATAGCCAATCCAATAGGCCCCATTAAAAGCAAGAAATGCTTCCCCAGCAGCCATTCCACCTCCACCTGCTGCAAGTGCACCTCCTCCAATCCATGCCAAACCTGCATTCATAGCCGCAGCACCACTCAAAGCAGATATAGCAGTTCCTGTTGAAGCAACACCAAATGTGGTAGCAATACCCATAGCTACACCAGGACCCAAAGCAGCAACGGCAACACCAGCTCCAATTCCAACTCCCGCAACTCCAGCAGCGGTAGCATCTTTATTTTTTATTTCTTCATATTTTTTTATTATCTCATCAACTTGATTTTTCCAATTTAATCTAATTTGTTTTTAATTCTTCATACCGCATTTTTCTTCATTCGGTATATTTTTGAATTTTATCAAATTCTTCTTGAATATTCGTTAATGTTGTGTTTTAAAAATACCTAAATGTTCTCCCAATATAGTTATTTTTCATTTACTCTAACAACCATTTTTTTGTACTTTGTCCTGCATCTTTTTCAAGTTCTGTTTTTCCTTTTTCATATATTCTTTCCTCCATTTAAAATTAAAAATAAAATTCACATTATATTATACCCCCAATTTGATTTTTGATTACAAGAATAATTAAAATTAATTAAATTGTTATTTCGTTTTTTGCATTATTTTTTAAAAACCTCAAAAAACGGAAAAATTTTTTCATAAAAAGTTAAAACATAGGACATGTTGTAAAAATTTTTTTGAAAGAAGGTGAAGTAATTATAAATTTTTTTCAATGGTTCAAGACCTTTTTATTAATAAGCAATATAAAGTACAATTTCTATTTTTTTAAATAAAGTTTAGTTTAAATATAAATAAAAACTACACCTTTAATTACAAATAAATTTTTTCGGGTGCAGTCCATATTTTTATAAAATCTCAACTAACAAACTTTGAAACCCTTCAAAAACAACTTTCTCTCCATCTTTTTCAAACCCATCAAAATTATTAATCAAAATCTCTCCAATTTTAATTTCTTTTTCTCCAAGAGCTTTTCACAATTTCACTTAATTTAACTTTCTTGTTTCAACTCAGAAAAAAATTACTAATACAAAGAACTTTTTTTGATTCCCATATTTTCTCACATAAGCAATAATTTTTTCATTCTCCAACGGAACAGAGATGAAATCACCAAAAGTCAAGCAATCTGAATATTTCCCATTTTGTCTCAAATCAATCATTTTTTTGTAATGTGAAAAAATTGAATTTTTTTCATTTATTTGGTCTGCTACATTTGTTGTGGCTTGGCTTCCTGTTAATTTTATCCATGATTTTGAGTTTTCATCTTTTGAAAAACCAGCGTTTTTGCTGTTATCCCATTGCATAGGCGTTCTTGAATTGTCACGGCTTCGTTTATTTACAAAATATAATGCTTCTTCAGATGAAAATCCTTCTCCTAATGCCCGTTGATATTGGTCTTTACTTGCAATATCATCAAATTCAGAAATATCATTTCTCACAAAATTATCCATCCCAATTTCTTGACCTTGATAAATAAACGGTGTTCCTCGCAAGAAGAAAAATACATTTGCTAACAATTTTGCATTTGTTTCATTCGCTTTTTCACCAAAAAATTTATTCAAACTTCTTGGCAAATCGTGATTTTCAAAGAATGGTGCTCCCCATCCATATTTTTGCTGAGTCAGTTGACTTTCAAAAATAGCATCCCTAAGCTCTATTGTTGGAATATCTCTCAATGAATAATAAAATCCGCCTTTTGTCATATCTAAATCCGTATAGCTAAAATCAAAAATCATTGTAAAAAATCCATCATCTCCAATGAAATCATTGTATCTTTCATACTCAAGCATTGGAGTTTCTGCAACAGTCATCGCATTATATTTTTTTGAAAGTTTCTTTTGCCAATTCTCTTAAAAAAACTCTTCAATTCCAGGCTGATTTCAAAGTATATTTTCACATTGTGTGCCATTCCATCCGCTCCATCAACTGGCAAATCAAATATCTTGCATCTTTTTTTATCGAATTAATCGCATCAACTCTAAATCCAGCAATTCCCTTTTCAAGCCAATAATTTACCATTTTGTAAAGCTCTTTCCTAACTTCAGGATTTTCCCAATTTAAGTCAGGCTGTTTTTTTGTAAATAAATGCAAATAATACATTTCATTTCCATTTTCATCAGCTTCCCCTTCAACTTTTTCCCAAGCAGAACCTCCAAAATGTGATCTCCAGTTTGTTGGTGGCAATCCATTTTCTCCTCTTTTTGAAAAATATAGTAATTTCTGTACTTGCTTTCAGGATTTTTTTCAATGCTTCCAAAAACCACTCGTGCTCATCAGAAGTATGATTAATTACCAAATCTAAAATTACTTTTATCCCTCTTTTTTCGGCCTCTGCAATCAATTTTTCCAAATCTTCCTTTGTCCCGAATTCAGGATTCACATCATAATAATCTGAAATATCATATCCATTGTCATCCATTGGCGACTTAAAAATTGGACAAACCCAAATAAGCGTTATCCCCAAATTCTTCAAATAATCTAATTTCTCTGTAATTCCATTCAAATCTCCAATTCCATCGTTATTGCTATCATAAAAACTTCTTGGATAAATTTGATATCCAACTTCTTTTTTTCCACCATTTTTTTATCTAATTTTTTTATATCCATTTTTTTCTCCTTCATATTCAAATAAAGTCATTTTTAAACCTACCAATCTAAAACTACAGATTGACAAGCATTAAAGGTGATACTAATGATGAATTTTTAACTATTTTTTTACTAATAATCAAAAATAAAACGATTATAGCTATCAAAAATAGTAAAAATCCCAAATTTATTTTTACCTACTCCCAACTGTCCCATTTGTTTGTTAGTTTTTGTAGAACTAACATTAGAAATTATATCATAAAAAAAGACTCCATTCAATAAAGAATAGAGCCTTTTTTCTTCTGCAAATTTTTTTATTTCCAAACGAAACAGTTAGTTTTCTTTTTTTCAAAATTATTATATCATAAATCAAATAACATTTCAAGCACTAAAAATTTATTTTCATTTTTAAAATTATTCAAATGTAATCTATTTTAATACTGGCCAGAAGTCTTTATTTGCTTCAATTAAATCATCTAATATTGCTTTTGCAACTTTTGCACTTGGAACAGTTCTTGATAATGTAAGAGCTTGCCATAATTTTTGGTATGAACCTTCAATCCATGCTTCTACTGTTAATTTTTCAACAGAAACTTGTTGTTCCATTAAACCTTTTTTGGAATTGAGGAATTTTACCTTGAACAATTTTTTCAGGCCCATTTGAACCTACTAAACAAGGTACTTCTACCATTGCAGTTGGATCAAAGTTTGATAATGCTCCATCGTTTTCTACGATTAACAACATTCTTTCTTTTGTATCATAAGCAATTGCTCTTGCCAAGTCAACTATGTATGAAGCATGATCGTCTACATGAAGTTTACTGTCTTTTGCAGTTCCTTTTTCAGCGATTGTTCTACATTCACCAAATACAAATTTTTCTCTTCCTTCCATTACTTCATTCGCTCTTGTATGATTAGGATCTGAGTGTTCTACTACATAGTCTGGGAAGAAATAGTATTTTAAGTAAGTGTTAGGCATTGTTGTAGGATCAATTGCAAATACATCTCTTGCTTTTGTAAATGTATCATTCCAACTTGCTTCAGTGTTTTCTCCTTCAATTTCTACATTATATCCCTATTTTTTTGCAACTTTTTCTTTTTAATTCAGGCATTAAGTCTTTTCCATGTTTATCTCTAATATCTGTCCACCAACCAAAGTGATTTCAATCCAAAGTATCTAATAACCATATCTTTTCTTGATTTCAATCCCAAGCATTTCAGCCATTCTTATTTCAATTCCAATTGGCATATCACAGATATTCAATATTTTTAGAATTTGGACGCAATCTTCTAGTTGCTTCTGCTACAATTGCTGCAGGATTTGAATAGTTTCAACATCCAAGCATTTGGTGAATATTTTTTCCATATAATCAACTAATTCAATAACTCCACCAATTGAACGCATTCCATAAGCAATTCCTCCAGGTCCACAAGTTTCTTGTCCCTAATACTCCGTGTCTTTCAAAAGGTATTTTTTTCATCTTTTTCACGCATTGCATATTTTTCCAACTCTTATATGTGCCATAACAAAGTCAACATCTGTAAATGCTGTTTCAGGGATCAGTTGTATAAACAAAATTAATATCAGGTGCTTTTTCTTTTTATTATAATGTCACACGCTTTTGCAATAACTTCTTGTCTTTCAGCGTCATTATCATAAAATTTTAATCTGTCTAATTGGAAATTTATCCAAGTTTTCAATAACATCAAAACAATCCCTGGAGTAAATGTACTCCCTCCACCAGCTACTACGATTGAAAAATTTTTTTCATAAATAATCATCTCCTATAATTTATTAGTTATATATTTTTTTGCTTTCTTATTTCATTAATTATTATAACATAATTTTTTTAAAAAGTCAATAGGTTTATATAAATCTTTTTTTATATATATACTTTTGATATGAGTTGATATTTTATGTAATTTATTGTATAATAAAAATTATATTTGATTTAGTGAAATTTATCTATTTTACTCAATTTATTTATCTTTATTAAATTTAATTATTTAATACCTAAAAATTTGAGTGAAATAATAATTCTATGAAAGGTTTATATAAACGAATGAAAAAAATATGAAAAAGTTTATCAAGATATAAAAGAAAAAAATAAAAATGGTAGCATTAAACCTGGAGATTTTTTTAAAAAAAGAAGATGATTTGGCAGAAAGAGTATAATTTTTTTCCAAAACTTACTGTGAGAAAAGCTCTTTCAATGTTGGAAACAGAGGGGTCACATTCAAAAAGTGAAAGGGAAAAAGTCAATTGTTTCTAGAGAAAAAAATTTGGAAAATATTTCTTTGACTTCAATTCAAACTGTACAGGAACTTAATAAAACTTCAAAATCTCATCTTGAAAACTGACTTAATCAGTCTTATATATTGTTCAAGGGGATAAAAGAACTAATGGATAAAATTTCAAGTTTCTGAAAAGTGCTGATTTTTATAAAGTTGTCGTAGAATACTTCATTAAATGGTGAAGTTTCTAAATTATTCTACAAGTTTTTTTGATAGAAAGAATTGTACCATTTTCTGAAATGAAGAGATTGCAAAAAGTCGATATATGAATATTTGGAAAAAGACTTTGAAAATTAAAAGATTGGCTACTCTCGAAGAGATATAAATTTCAGAAAAGATTACTCTGAAGAACAAAAAAATATCTCAAATTGAAAAGATATAAATATGGTTGTTGTCATTGAAACTCATGCCTATTTATCAAATGGAACACTTTTTTTCAGTATGAAACTATTATTCATCATCCTGAAAAATTTACTTTTACTGCTATTGCAAAAAGATAATTTTTATACAAAAAAATAGAGGTTATATCATTTTTTTGAAATAACCTCTTTTTTTATTTTTTTCTATTATTTTGAAAAATTTTTTTTCAAATGCTTTTAACAAATCCGATTGTATAAATATCAAAAATAAATTTATATAAAAGAAAGAACTTTCGCAAGTTTTATAATTTTATACTTAAAATTTTTTTAACTTTTTGAAAATTCTTTCTTAAATTTTTATAAAATTTAATTTCAATTATTTATTATTTATCAAATTTTATTTTTTTACCCTTTTTTTCATCATGTCTTCAATTCTTTCTCTTACTTGAGGTACTGACAATCCGATGATTACTTGAATAGCTGTTCCTTTTCTAACTACACCATGAGCTCCTGCTGCTTTAAATGCTGCATCTGGTAATAATTTACTTGCATCTTTTACACTTACTCTAAGTCTAGTTGCACAGTTATTAAGTTCTTCAATATTTTCTCTTCCACCTAATGCTTCAAGAATGATTGCACCTTTTTGAGCATATTCATCTCCACCAGCTGCGGCAGCTGCACCTTGTGCTCCACCTTCACCGTGTTTAGCTCTATAGTCAGCTTTTGTATAAAGTTTCATTTCTTCATCATCATCTTCTCTACCTGGAGTTTTTTAAATCCATTTTTTTAAAATTAAGAATCTGAATAATACGAAGTAAATACATGTGAAGATTAATCCAATTACAATTTGAGTAATTACTGTTCCACTGTGGTTTTTAAACATTGGAATCCAGTTTAAGAACATAAAGTCTAAGAATCCTCCACCAAAGTTTCCTACAACTCCGAACATATACATCAATGTTGACATTGTTGCAGCTAATACTGCGTGTAATCCAAATAATACTGGTGCTATAAATAAGAATGTAAATTCAAGTGGTTCTGTAATTCCTGAAACTATTGCAGTTAATAAAACTGGTAATAACAATCCTGCTACTTTTTTCTTGTTTTCAGGTTTAGCAGTTGAATACATTGCAAGTGCGATACCTACTGAACCAAAGATTTTTGAGTTACCGTGTAATGCAAATCCACCTTGTGGGAACATTTCTTTTAAAGGTTTTGTAGATTGAGCAAATTGACTTATATGTTGAACCCAGTAAGTTTGAATTCCACCCTGGAACTGCCGCTGGTCCAAATATAAATGGTGTATATACAAAGTGGTGTAATCCTGTTGGAATCAATGCTCTTTCAAGGAATGTATAAATCCATACTCCAATTGGTCCTGAAACTTTTAATAATTGTTGTAAGTTATTAATTCCAATTTGAACTTTTGGCCAACAAAGTGCAGTTATGAAAGCACATGGAAGCATTACTAAGAAACCAATAATATAAACAAATACTGTTCCTTGGAATACTCCTAAAAAGTCTGGTAACTTTTTTTATCAAAATATTTATTATGTAAATAAACTACTATTGCAGAAATTATAATTGCACCAAATAAGTTTGTATCAAGTGTTTTTACTCCAGCAATTATTGCAAGTCCACTTGTTCCTCCAGCTTCTTGACTCATGTCAACACCAAAGAAAGCTCCATTGTGCAAGCATTGCAGCTACAAAATAATTATAAGTTGTATATAAAGCAAACGCTTCTAAACATGCTCTTGCATTTGTTTTATTCGCAAGGCTGATTGGCAATCCGATTGCGAACAATAACGGCATTTGTCTAAATACTGTCCAACCACCTTCACTTATCACAAACCAGAATTTATACCAGTTTGTCCCTTCATTTTGCAATTGAACCCATTACTTGTGGATTCGTAAATAGTGATGCTATTCCTACGACTATCCCTGTGAATGCGAATAATAGAACTGGCGCTATCATTGCTCCACCAAATCGCTGAATTTTTTTCATCATGATTGAGTACCTCCTAAAAAAATTTATATATTTAATTTATTTTTTCCCTTATTTTAAATATACCACACTTTTTTTGATTTGTCAATACATTTACGTATATCTTTTTTTCATTTTTTTCAAAAAAAATAATCGCTACATAAAAAAATAGCGATTATTACTGGCTTTTTTATAAAGTTTTTTTATTTTTATTGAATTTTTTTATATTTTTTTATCAAACTTATTATTATTTCATTTTAAATTTTTTTATAATAATCTAAATTTTTTTGTTTTTATTAGATTTTTGAATATGTATATTTTTTTATAAATAAATTAAAGTTCTATTTCTACTTCTACTCCAAAATGATCTGAAAACAATTTTTTTATTTTTCATTATTAAAAAAATAACTTTACTTTCTTTTTACTTTTTATTTCCTTGTTACTAAATATGTAGTCAATTCTTTTTTTGAGATTTATCATTAGCCCATCCATCAATACTTTTTATCAACTGTTATTCCACTATCTTTTTCTCAGCTAAAGTATATGTGTCAAACAATCCTTGAGATATGATATTTTTATAATCTTCAGAACTTCCAATGGCATCTGTATTAAAATCACCCATTAATATTTTTCAAATTATCATTTTTTTAGTTCTTGTTAAGATATTTTGAATACTTTTTCCCATATCTTCAGTTTCACAGTTTGGAAGATTCATGTGGCAGCTGTAAAATTCAATTTCCTGTCCATTATAGTCAATTGTTATACTTACAATTCTTCTTGAAGAAATTGTTCTTACCGATTGAGCAAAAGTGCAGTAAAACTCATCTTCTTCTTTTATTTTATGTCTTGTAATTATTGCAACTCCTTCATTGTATTTTCCATATCCAATATGTGAATTACTCCAATGATAATAATAATCTGTATCTGTATATTCCTGCAATTTTTCCAGAAGAACCCATCCATAATTTTCCTGTCTTATGTCATCAAAAATTACAGGATTATTCATAAGCTGATTCACTTCCTGCATTGCTATCACATCATACTGCTTTTCAGCAATAGCCTTTGCTAAAATGTCGATTTTTTCCATTTGGTTTTTTTCTAACCACGCATGTACATTTATTGTCAATATTTTTCATAATTACAACCTTTCCTTACAATTTTATTTATTTAATTTATTTTTTTAAAAACTGTTTTTATTAAATATATTATACCACATTCATCCTTAAATTTCATTAATTTTTTTATTTCATTCAAATGTTTAAATGACTAAAAATCCTTTATTTTCAATATTTTTTTAACAATTTTTAAAAATTTACATTTACGTATATGTTGACAATTCAAATAAAATATAGTATATTTAAAGTGAGAAATAAAAAAATTTAATTTTATTAATAATTTTAAGGAGGACATAAAAATGTTCGAAAGAAGTTCAGGTATTTTATTACATCCTACTTCACTTCCAGGGAAATATGGAATTGGAACTTTAGGAAAAGAAGCTTTTGCATTCGTAGATTTTTTGAAAAAATCTAATCAAAAATTATGGCAAAATATTTCCCGTTAGAGCTGACAGGATATGGTGACTCTCCATACCAATCATTCTCTACTTTTTGCTGGTAATCCATATCTTATTGATTTTGATTTGCTAGTTGAAGAAAATTTATTGTCACAATCTGACTTAGAAGGAATTTCATTTGGAGAAAATCCTGAAAATGTTGATTATGGTGCTATTTACAATCAAAAATATCCTTTATTGAGAAAAGCATACGAAAAATTACAAAAAAACACTAAAGAAAATAAAGAAAGAGAAGAACTAAAACATTTATTTGAAGAATTTAAAGCTCATAACCAAAGCTGGTTAAATGATTTTGCAATGTACATCTCTTTAAAAAATCATTTTAACGGATTGTCTTGGAATGAATGGCCAGAAGATATTAAATCTAGACAGCCTGAAGCAATGGAAAAATATTATGAAACAGTTAAAGAAGAAGTTGAATATCAAAAATTTATTCAATTTTTTTATTCTTCAAACAATGGAATGCTGTAAAAAAATATGCTAATGAAAATGGTGTAAAAATAATTGGAGACATCCCTATTTTCGTAGCTGCTGATAGCTCTGACGCATGGGCAAATCCAGAAATTTTCCTATTTGATGAAGAAAGAAAACCAGTTAAAGTTGCAGGAGTTCCGCCTGATTATTTCAGTGCTACTGGACAACTTTGGGGAAATCCATTATACAACTGGGATAAATTAAAAGAATTAAACTACAAATGGTGGATTGACAGAGTTAAAGCCAACCTTTCCACTTGTGACATCATAAGAATTGACCACTTTAGAGGATTTGATGAATACTGGGCTGTTCCTTATGGAGATAAAACAGCTGAAAATGGTACTTGGTGTCCAGGACCTAGAATGGACTTATTTAACGCCATTAAAAATGAACTTGGAGAATTACCTATAATTGCTGAAGATTTAGGAACAATGACGCAAGGTGTTATTGATTTGAGAGAAGCAACTGGATTCCCTGGAATGAAAATTTTAGGATTTGCATTTGATTCTAAAGAAGAAAACGACTACTTGCCTCATACTTACACAAAAAACTGTGTAGTTTATACAGGAACTCACGATAATGACACATTAATCGGATGGTTCACAAAAGCCAATGAAGACGATAAGCAATTTGCAAGAGACTATTTAAACTCAAGATCTGATGATGAAATTCATTGGGATGCAATAAGAGGTGCATGGAGCTCTGTCGCAAGCATGGCAATCGTTCCAATCCAAGATTTCTTAGGATTAGGAAGTGAAGCTAGAATCAATACTCCTGGACTTGCTAGCGGAAACTGGCAATGGAGATTAAAAGATGGTGTGTTGACAGATGAATTAGCAGAAAGAATTGCTAAATTAACAAAAGTTTACTCAAGATAATTTGAAAATTTTTTGAAATTATAAAATTTATGATAAATAAAAATAGAGAGAATATGCAAAATATTATTCAAAAAGACTCTCTATTTTTATTCTCATATTTGAAAATATTCAATAAAAAGTTTCTTTTTCAGACTATAATAGATCTCTACTTTTCATTATGGCATCCCTATCTTTTAATAGAAACTTTACTTTTTTTATTCACTGCAAATTTATACTCTAATTTCATGGTAGAAAACTACATTTGTATAACTGATACTCTAGCTACTGACTATATTTTGTTTCAATCTTGCTAATGTTTATAACAAATGAAATATTGTTTAATCTCTTTTTTGAAAGTGGTTTCAACGTTTTAACTGATACTCTCTTTCAACATATTTTCTAGATTCTGTTAGAAACATAATATAAAAGTATGAAAATCCTATAATGGATACTCTAACTGTTTTAGCATCTATTTCTATACATAGGTGATTACATATATTTCAATCATTTTAATGGATACTATCAAAAGTACTGTTGAACTGAAATAATATCAGCTTTTAGATGAAAATGATAGATTAAAATCTTTATTAGTTTTTAATTTTTCTACTACAACTTTTTTACTCAATCTTATTTTTTCTCATATATCCAATCCTAATTTTCTATTTCTTTTTTAGATTTTTGTTTCTGAAAAATAGTATCACACTTTAATCTTCATTGATGTTTTTCAAAAATTATTTTCTGAATTTTTCAGAGCTATTTTAATTTTCTGTCTTTTAAACATAGTATCTCATCCAAATATTTGTTTTGGGAAATATACCTATAAACTAAAATAAATTTTATCACGTACAATTAATTTCTTTGATACATGTTTATTTCTCTTTTCTTTCTTTCAAAATCCTAGTTTTTCTAATGCAACTCTTAATCCCTTCAATCAGCAAAACATGTTCCTTCTCAAGCACCCTCTTCTGCAAAAACTTCCGGCGTGTCATCACTAAGTACAGGCACTTTTATCTGCAAAATAATTTCTCCTGTGTCAACTCCTGTATCAACAAAATGAATTGTGCAACCACTTTCAGTTTCTTTTGCTTCGATAACTGCTCTGTGAACATTCATTCCATACATTCCCTTTTCCACCAAATTTTTGGAAGCAATGACGGATGGATATTTATAATTTTTTTCTTGACCATTTTTATAAATTCTGGCGATAAAATCGACAAATATCCTGCTAATACGATATAATCTGTCTTTTTCGTCATCATTTTCAAGAACATTACTAATTTCATCAGACAATTTTTTTCTTTTAATACTTTTTCTGTCAAGCAAAAACATTTTTTTATGCCATGTTTTTCTGCTCTTTTAAGTCCATAGCACTCTCTATCTGCAATTACATAAGAAATTTCGCAATTTAAGTTTCCTTGCTCAATGTTATCAATAATTGACTGTAAGTTCGACCCTCCACCAGAAACTAAAACTGCTATTCTTTTTTTATTTTTATTAGACATTTTTTCACTCTCTTTAAATTTATTTTTATCATCTTTATTTTTAATATAAATTAATTTTTTCGTCACCTTTAACAATAGTTCCTAATTCATAGGCTTCTTCTCCATTTTCAGCTAAAATATCAATAACTGTTTGAGCATCATTTTTATTTACGATAACAACAAATCCAACTCCCATGTTGAATGTTCCCCACATTTCTTCTTCTGGAACTCTTGAGAATGCTTCGTGTTTAAACAATGGATGAACTTTTACTTTTGCTTTTTCGATGTTTGCACAAAGTCCATCTGGTATAGTTCTTGGAACATTTTCAATAAGTCCTCCACCAGTTATGTGAGCCATTCCGTTCACTTGTACTTTTTCCATAACTTTTTGAATTGGTTTTACATAAATTTTTGTTGGTGTCAATAAATGTTCTCCAATTGTTTTTCCATTGAATTCTTCGCTAAAATCAGTAAATAATTTTCTTAACAATGAGAAAACCCATTACTGTGAGCTCCACTTGAAGGAATTGCAACAATTACATCTCCTTCTTGAACTTTACTTCCATTAACCATTTTTTCTTCTTCAACTACACCAACTGCAAATCCTGCAATGTCATATTCTCCATCTGCATAAAATCCAGGCATTTCAGCAGTTTCTCCACCTACTAAAGCTGAATCTCCTTGAAGACAACCTTCTACAACACCTTTAATTATTTCAGAAGAAACATTTGAGTCCAATTTTCCACAAGCTAGGTAATCTAAGAAAAATAATGGTTGTGCTCCGTGACACAAAATATCATTAACACACATTGCAACACAGTCAATTCCAACTGTATCGTATTTATTTGTTTCAAATGCAACTTTTAATTTTGTTCCAACTCCATCAGTTCCAGATACTAAAATTGGCTTTTTGTATTCTCCTAATTTGTATAAAAGCTCCAAAACTTCCCTAATTCGTTCATAACATTTTTTTGTTGTAAGTTGCTTTTTACTCTTTCTTTTATTTTCTCAACACTTCTGTATCCTTCTTCTTTATCTACTCCTGAATCTTTATAAGAAATTGACATTCTTTATCCTCCTAATTTTATTGTATTGATATTTCATATTTATTATTTTTATCATCAATGTTTTTAATTAATCCCACCAACGATCAAAAATTGATACTTCATTTTTCTATACTCTGGATATAACAATGGATTTATCCAAGGTATTGTTAATATACTTCCTGCATCACTAAAATGTATCTGTTAGTTCAAGTGTAGCAAAATTCAAATGTTAAGCCTTCATCTGAAAAATAAAAATCTTTCTGGAACATTTCCTGTATATCTTGATTTTTCTTCATATTCAAGCCCTTGATCATAATTTTTCTTTTCAATAACCTTGAAATTCTGCTCATCATTTTTCCTTATAATTTATTATTATATCTTTTTAATTTTTAATTTTTCTTTTATTAATATCAATATTTATGTAATTAACATCGCCATAGTCTCTCCCAGCCAATGTAGCATTTCGACTTATACCTTTTAAATGAAACAATATTTCTTTTTGTCCTAAATATACTATAGCTGCACCAAATGTATAATTATAAGCACTTTCATTTTCATAGTTTTCATTATTTAACTCATTGAATTTATTTGAAATCATTTCTTTTAATTTTTTTCTTTATTAGAAACATTTTTCTCCATCAAATATGGCATTACTTTAATTCTTTAACTAAAATGTCATTCATCCCATTTTATCTTTTGTTACAGGTAACATAATTCTATATTCATTATATGCTATACCTTCTGATGTCTTAACATTTTTACTTTATCAAAAATAACTTCATAATTCACATCTAAATGCGGTACATCACTTTCTATATTTTTATTATATGTAATCAGTATACCCAATACTTGCTATTACTATTGACATTATTAAAATAAACTTTTTCATATTCTCATTAATTTCTTTCTATATAAATTTTTCTATTTTTCAATCTTTTCAAAGCTCTTTTTGATAGTGTCAATGAAGCATAAAAATTCTTCCTCGTAATCTCCCAATCCAGCTGGATAATCTCCATTAAAACATTCCATGCAAAAGTCCTGTATATGGTGCATCAAAATTAAGTCCTATTGAATCAATTAATCCGTCAATACTCAAGAAAGCCAATGAATCTGCACCAATGTAGTCTCTCACTTCTTCAACAGTTTTATTTGCCGAAATCAATTCTGATGAATTTGACACATCAATTCCGTAAAAAATAGGAAACTTAAATTCTGGTGATGCACTCTTACATGAACTTTTTTTGCTCCAGCTTCCTTCAATAACTGAACAATACGGCTTGAAGTAGTTCCACGAACTATTGAATCATCAATCATGACTACAACTTTGTCTTTTTACAACACCTTTTACAGCAGAAAGTTTCATTCTAACACCTTGTTCTCTAAGTTCTTGAGTTGGCTGAATAAATGTTCTCGCTACATATTGGTTTTTGATTAATCCCATTTCATAAGGTTTTCCACTTTCTTCTGCATAACCACTCGCTGCCGACAGTGACGAATTTGGAACTCCAATTATAATATCTGCATTTTCAACAGGTGCTTCTTGTGCCAATCTTCTTCCACATCTTTTTACGAGCTGAATGTACATTTATTCCTGAAATATCCGAATCAGGTCTTGCAAAATACACATATTCCATCGCCGCAATCGCAGTCGAAGTATCGTCAGTATATTTTTTTCAATTCTGTATCCATCTTTATCAATGATTACAACTTCTCCAGATCTAATATTTCTAACAAATTCCGCTCCAACAATTTCCAACGCACAAGTTTCACTCTGCCAAAATATACGCTCCATTTTTTTGTTTTTTTCCTAAAATTAAAGGGACGAAATTCAAAAAGGGTCAACTGCACCGTACAATTCTGTTTGAGTTTGAACTAAGAAAGAAAATCCACCTTTACTTGTCTTAATGCATCTTTCAATTGACTCAAAAAAATCTTTTTTTCTTTACTTCTTCTAATCAAAATGAACCAACACTCTGTATCTGATGTAGAATGAAAAATTGCACCGTGTTTTTTTCCAATTCTTTTTTAATTTTTTTCGCATTAATCAAATTTCCCATGTGTGCCAAAGCGATACTTCCGTCAAAAAAATTGGAACAAGAATGGCTGAATATTACGACCACTGCTGCTTCCAGAAGTCGCATATCTAATATGCCCAATAGCACAATTTCCTTGCAAACGGTTAAAAATTCTATCATCGTTAAATACTTCTGACACAAGTCCAGGCCCACGATGACCATTCACACGCTTACCGTCACTTACTACAATTCCCTGCCGCTTCTTGTCCTCTATGTTGCAAACTATGCAATCCATAATAAGTAAGTCTTGCTGCTTCGTGGTGTCCAAAAACCCAAAAACTCCACATTCTTCATTCAAGCTCTTAATCATTTGTAGTTTTCCTCCATTTTTGTTATAAATAGTTTAGTTTATACTTTATCAATATTTTTCAATTTTATTTAAATGACAAGGGGTCAAGACCCCTTGCTAATATATGATTTCAGAAATTTATTTTTAATTTATTTTTAAAAACTTCTTCCATACGACGAAGAACTTCACGATAAGCACCCATTACGTCTCCTAAATCTTGTCTAAATCTATCTTTTATCCAATTTTTTTAAGTGTATCTTTATCCCAAAGTCTCATTGAATCTGACTACTTCATCTGCAAGTAAAATATTTCCATCTTTTATCTCTTCCAAACTCAATTTTATAATCCACTAAAATCAAGTTCATTTTATCAAATAATGCAGACAACAAATCATTAATCAAGAAAGTTTGTTTTTAATTTCAGCCAATTCTTCTTCAGTAAGCAATTCCCAATGCCAAAGCGTGATCATCATTCAATAATGGATCTCCTAAAATCATCATTTTTGTAAGACAATTCAAAAGTAGGTCTTTTAAAGATTTTTCCTTCTTCAGCCGCATATCTTTTTACAAAACTTCCAGTTGCTCTATTTCTAATAATTACTCTAAAGGCACAATTTCCACTTTTTACAAAGTTGTTCTCTTCATTCAAAGTTTTAATCCAGTGAGTTTTTACACCGTGTTTAATCAAATATCCATAAAGTAATGTAGAAATTTTTATTATTCAAAAATTCCTTTATCTTCCAATTGATCTTTTTACTCCATTAAATGCAGTCGCATCATCTTTTAAAAATACATAATTATTTCATCCGCATTATCTGTTGCAAAAATTGATTTTTGCTTTTTCCTTCATAAATTTGTTCTCTTTTTTTCCATTTTTTTATTTCCTCCATTTTTTTATTTTTTTAAATCATATCAAATAAATATTATATTGTTCAATAACTTGAATTTTTATTTCCACAAGGGATCAATACCTTCTTGCTTCAAAATATTTGTTTTATTAAATTATAAATATATATAACTTTTTCGAATAAGTCTATTACAAAATTATAATTCAACTTTCTTCTCATTATCAGCAATAAATTTAGCTTTTCATTTCTTTTTCTAAATGTAACTCAATTTTTTTCTCTAATTTCAGGATATTTTTATTGCAAGAATTTGCACTGCCAACATTCCTGAATTGTATGAGTTATTAATTCCAACAGTTGCTACTGGAATAGATTTTTGGCATTTGAACAATCGAATAAAGTGCGTCCAATCCTTCAAGTGCTCCATTTAAAGGAACTCCAACTACTGGCAGTATTGTTTTTTTGAAGCAATAACTCCAGGTAAATGTGCTGCAAGTCCAGCTCCAGCAATAATCACTTCTGCACCTCTTTTTTTCAACATCAGCCAAAAACTTCTTCCAATTTTTTTCAGGAACTCTGTGAGCTGACAATACATAAGCCTCAAACTCAATCCCAAATTCTCTCAAACAATTTGTTGCACCTCTCATTTTGTCAGTATCTGACTGACTTCCAAAAAAAATATTGCTACTTTCATTTTCTACTTTCTCCTTTTCCTTATTTAAAGAATTTAATTCCATTTCTAAAAGATATTTTGTTCTTTATCTCCATAAATATTTTTTATAAACATTTTTACCTTTTTCTTTCAGAATGTCCCATTTTACCAAAGATTCTACCATTATATGCCAACATTCCTTCAATCGCATAATAAGAACCATTTGGATTAAATTGTGAATCCATTGTCGAATTTCCATCCAAATCAACATATTTAGTTGCAATTTGATTATTTTTAAATAATTTTTGTATTCTTCTTCTGTAATAACAATTCTTCCTTCTCCGTGAGAAATTGCTACTGAATGAATATCTCCTTCTTTCATATTAGCTAACCAAGGTGAATTATTTGTAATAATTTTTGTTTGCACAATTTTTCGACATATGTTTGTCAATTGTATTGAATGTCAATGTTGGAGAATTTTTCATTTAATTCACGAATTTCTCCGTAAGGTAACAATCCTGATTTAATCAACGCTTGGAATCCATTACAAATTCCTAAAATTAATCCATCTCTCTTCAATAGATTTTTCCACTGCTTCTTTAACTTTTTTTATTTTTTTCAATACAGCAACCATAAACTTAGCTGATCCATCTGGTTCATCTCCCGCACTAAATCCACCAGGCAACATCAATATTTGCGAATTATTAATTTCTTTAACAAAATTATCAATTGAACTTAAAATATTGCTATGTGACAAGTTATTAAATACACCAATTTTTCGCAAGTCCACCTTTCTCTATTAAACGCTCTTTTCCAAGTCATATTCTGAGTTTGTTCCAGGGAATACTGGAATAAATACTCTTGGTTTCGCATAAGTATTTGAAATATTGCTAATTATATTTTGAGTTTCAATCTTTTCGATTTTTTCATATTTTTACACCTTTGCAATGTGCAATTTTTATGTTCTTCCTCAACTTCTTTTTAGTTGGGAATATTCTTTCAAGTTTACTTTTCCCAAGTTCCAATTAATTCATCCAAGTCAAAAGTTATGTTATTTATAGAAATTTTTCGCATTATCCATAACTTTTCCAAGTAAAACAGCATTTTTATTTTCAATATTTCCAGCAGTTTCTACAATAAATGCTCCATAATTTACTTTAAACCATTCATTTTCAGAAAGATCTGCTGCAACATCTACACCAAGTTTATTTCCAAATGCCATTTTTGCAATGCTTTCGGCAATTCCACCATTTTTAACAGCCATAGCGGAAACAATCTTTTTATTTCTAATATTTTCAGTCACAAAGTCAAAGTTTGCCTTTAATTCATCAAGTTTTTGGCAAATCATCTTCATCATTTGAGTTGTAATCAGTAAACGTTGTTTCCAGCCTTTTTAAATTCGCTAGAAATTACATTTTCCGCATCTGTAACACTTACTGCAAACGATACCAATGTTGGCGGTACAGAAATATCATTAAATGTTCCGCTCATCGAATCTTTTCCACCAATTGAAGGTAATCCAAAGGCTTTTTGTATGTGCAATGCTCCTAATAATGCTGATAATGGTCTTCCCCACTTTTTAGAATCTTGTCCCAATCTTTCAAAATATTCTTGGAACGTAAATCTGATATTTTTATAATTTCCTCCACCAGCGACAACTTTTGCCATTGATTCAATTACAGCATAAGCACCACCGTGGAATGTACTTTGTTTTGCCACATAAGGATTGTATCCATATCCAACCATTGAAGCGACATCAGTTTCTGCATTGATTACTGATACTTTTTGCACCGAAACTTCTGCAGGAGTTAATTGATATTTTCCACCAAATGGCATTAATACAGTAGTTGCTCCAATTGTTGAATCAAAAGTTTCAACTAGTCCTCTTTGTGAAGCTACATTTAAATCCTTCAAATTATTTACAAATTTGCTTCTAAAGTCATTTCCTTCAATTTCTCTGTTCAAGCTCAATTTTGGCGTATTTTCAATTGTAATATTAATGTTTGAAGCAGCTCCATTTGTATTTAAGAAATCTCTTGAAATATCAACAATCGCTTTTTCCATTGTATTTCATAATAAGTCTATTTGAATCATTAATTTCAGCCACTTGATATGCTTCCAAATTTTCCTCATTTGCAAATTCTATAAATTTATCTAAATTTTGTTTTTCAATAACAACTGCCATTCTTTCCTGTGACTCTGAAATAGCAAGCTCTGTTCCATTTAACCCAATATATTTCACTCTTACTTTATTCAAGTCAATTTCAAGTCCATCAGCAAGTTCTCCAATTGCGACTGAAACTCCTCCAGCTCCAAAATCGTTACATTTTTTAATTAATTTTGTAACATTTCTGTTTCTGAAAAGTCTTTGAATTTTTCTTTCTACAATTGCATTTCCTTTTTGCACTTCTGCACTTGATTTTTCAGAAGATTCTGTTGTATGCTCCTTAGATGAACCAGTTGCTCCACCAATTCCATCCCTTCCAGTTCTTCCACCAAGTAAAATTACAACATCTCCATTTTTAGGCTTTTCACGGATAATATTTTCAGCAGGTGCAGCTCCTACAACAAGTCCCAATTCCATTCTTTTCGCTTTATAACCTTCATCATAAATTTCATTTACATGAGTCGTAGCAAGTCCAATTTGGTTTCCATAAGATGAAAATCCGTGTGCTGCCACTTGTGTAATAACCTTTTGCGGCAATTTTCCAGCCATTGTATCTGCAATTTTTTCAGTTGGATCAGCAGAACCGCTAATTCTTACAGCCTGATAAACATAAGTTCTTCCAGATAACGGATCACGAATTGCTCCACCAATACAAGTAGAAGCCCCACCAAATGGCTCAATTTCTGTTGGGTGATTATGAGTTTCATTTTTAAACTGCAAAATCCATTTTTCTGTAGTTATGCTCTTTTCTCCATCTTCACCAATTCTTTCAATTGGCACATCAATATAAATCGAGCAGGCATTTATTTCATCTGAAACTTCCAAATCTGGCAAGTTCCCATTTTTTCTCTGCTCTTTTCCAAAAATTGTAGCAAGATCCATAAGAGTCATAGGCTTTTTAGAAATTCTGTCGGCATGAACATATTTTCTGCTTTCTAAATACTCACTAATAGCCTTTTCAATGATATTTTTATAAGTTTCATTTTCAATTTTAATGTCATCAATGATTGTTTCAAAAGTTGTATGTCGGCAGTGGTCACTCCAGTAAGTGTCAAGAACACGAATTTCAGTTTCTGTTGGATTTCTTTTTTCCTCATTTTTAAAATATTCCTGAATGAATAGCAAGTCATTTACTGTCATTGCTAGTTCCAATTTATCTTTTAAACTCTGCAATTTCTTTCTTTTTGTTTTTCAGTAAATCCATCAAACAATAACATCGTCTTTATTTTCATTTTCAACATTTTCACTTAAAACATTCAAATCCTTTTCTCTTGCTTCAACTTCATTTATATAGTATTTTTACTTTTAGCAAGTTCTTCAGAGAAATTTTTCCGTATAAAATTATCAATTTCCCACTTTTTACGTTAATATTATTGTCTTTATCAATTAATAAATTTACATATGAATTGCAGAATCTGCTCTTTGGTCATATTGCCCTGGCAAAAAAATTCTACTGAAAAAAATATACATTTTTCTGAATTTTTCTTCAAATACTTCATCCAACGATCTAAAAACATTGTCAGCATTTATTTCTGAAAAACACCGTTCTTTCCAATTTTTTTCCAAATCATTTTTCACCCAAGTTAAAACACATCATAAATATTCAGAACTCTCACATCGCTAAGTCCACTTATTCCAACATTTTTCCTTCAAGTCGCTGAACAAGTTCTGTGCTTCTACTCTAAAAATCTTTCTTTTTCCACAAAGATTCTATAATTCATCTTTATCTCCTTCTTTAATTTTATTTTATAAAAAATAAAAATCCAAGCAAAAAGATTACCCAGATTTTTTTCATATTTGTATATTTAATTTTTATATTTTTATATAACAGTAGACAATTTTACAATTTGTCTAGTAAAAATATCCTGAACGCTCTTCTGACAAAAATCTTTTTCATCTTTCCTCCAATAAAACATTTCCCTTTAAAAATCTTGTATTGCTGTAAAATTCCTACCTATTAAAAGTATAACAAAATTTTACTATTTTTCAATACCAAAAATTATTTCTGTGCTAAAAATAAGTTACTTTTCTTCAAAGTATATTTTCCCTAATATTTTTAAATCTCCATTTCCTATTTTTTTCTTTTAATTTAATAAAATTTTTACAATATTTTTATTAAAAATTTTAATTATTTTTATTTTTGCTATTGACATTTTGAATTTTTCAAGGTACAATACTATTGACATAGATGAAAGGATGTGATGATTTATGAAAATCATTATTAGCGGAAAACAACTTAAAGTCACAGATGCAATTAAAACTTATACTGAAGAAAAAATAAGCAGAATTTCCAAGTATTCAGATGCTATCACAGAAATCGATGTTGTTCTGACTGTCGAAGATACAAAATCTGAAGGTCCAGTTCACAAAGCTGATGGATTAGTTTTTGCAAGTGGTACAAAAATAAAAATAGAGGCTGAAAATAAAGACTTATATGCAGCAATTGATGATCTATCCGACAGATTGGAAAGACAAGTTAGAAAAATATAAAGAAAGACAAAAGGATCATAATAAAAAGGACGCTAATCTTTTGTAGAGATTATAATAAGATAACTTATTAGTTTTTAAGAGGCGTTCTTCATGAAAAATTCAAATGTCAGTTATTATGGTATAAAATTCTATTCTGATGGAACTTATCTTTTTAAAAATATTCTAAAAATAGAATATAAATATGTAAAGATGTCCCTCAGGAAGTAAAAAGAAGTAAATATGGAGATAAATATATTCAAACAGATTTAAATAGAAATTTTGATAGGTATCAATTTCTAATAAAATAGAAACAATGTATCAGATATTTTTAATTATATTAATAATCTATCAGATAAAAGAAAAATCTTTTTGACAAAAAGCAGAGTTTTGAGTTACTTAGAAATTGTAAAAAGAGTCTAATGATTTCGAAAATATAGTTTTTATTCTTTTAGGATTTCTTTTATCAGTTGGAAGCAATAAAACTTTACTTTAAAACAAGAACAGAAAACGTTGATGGAACTATGATAAATTATATTATAATTGTATAAAAGAGTTTGATAATTTCTTAAATAAATCGAAGACATTATAATCAAAAATATTTGAAAAATAAATTTGTAAATATTTATATATATGCAATAGATTATTATAAAACATATACTAAATACAAAATTTATTTTAAAACTAAAAGATAGAAAACCTATTTTTGGAATTATTTTAAAAATTTTTATTGTGAATGAAACCGAACTTATTATATCGGAAGGGCAAAATAACTATGTAAAAATCATATAGAAAAATAGTAGCAGAGGAAGCTTTTAGAAGGATTTTAGCATCATTGTGGATTCAAATAAAAAGATCTCTAACTTATACTTTAATCCAAACGGATTTAAATAAATTATATCTATAATTTTTAGGAGTGGTGTAATTAGTGAATATAAAAACATACAAAAATAAGAAAAGGAATTATTTTTAGAAATATTGACAATATATATTTTTAATTGATATACATAATAAAAATTACTTTTCTGGAGAAAGTTTTTATAATATTAATAAAACTGGTGCTATTATTTGGAATATAATTAAAGAAAATGAAAATATAAATTTCGATGGGTTATTATCTAAATTTATAAAATTTATAGGAGAATATACAAAAGAAATATATGAAAAATTATTTTTGATGTTTCTGCTTTTGATTAATAATTTAATTAAAATAGGATATTTGATTGGAGGAGTGAGTGAAACATGTTTGCCAAGGAACATAATGAAATAACAATAAGTGAAATGAAAACAAAAGGGAATGAGCAGTTTAGATGAGATCCAAAAATTATTGGGGAAAAAGACATTTTTCCATTCACAGTAGGAATAGAATTAACTTCAATGTAACTTAAGATGTATACATTGTTATTTAAGTGAAAGTTTATCTAAAAAGACCTGTTTTAAATACAGAACAGATTATAAAAATTATTGATAAACTCCATGATTTCGGAGTATTAGTACTTTATTTTACAGGTGGAGAAATTTTTACTCGACCAGATTTTAAAGAAATTTATATTCATGCTAGGGTTTTCTAGTAGAGTTATTAACTAACTCCACACTTATGACAGACGAAATTTTAGAAACTCTTGATAAATATCCTCCAGCAATTGTGAGTATAAGTTTGTATATGGTGCTAGTCCAGAAACATATAAGAAAGTTACTGGGAATAAAAATGCTTATCATCTTGCATTAAATTCAATTAAAAGATTAACAGAAAAAATATTGACATAGAAATAAAGTTTATTGGTCTCAAAGAAAACATTCAAGATTATGATGCCATAAAAATTAACCGAAGAATTAAATGTTCCGTTTGAAAAATGAATTTGGAAATTTTTCCTACATTACAGGGAAATACAAATGTTATTTCCAAGGACTTTCACTCTAAAAAATTGTAGAATTTGAAAATTCTATAGAAATGGCATGGTACAATAATATTAGATATGATAACCCTGTATTTTCAATTACATGAAAATGAATATCCACAGTTTTCATGTAATGTAGCTTCCACGTTATGTTTTTATTGATAATGAAGGGTATGTAAATCCATGTCATAAAATGAGATTAAAAGAATTTAATATTTTTATCAAATGATTTAGAATATATTTGGAAAAATTTTCAAAAATATAGAAAAATGAAAGCTCCTAAAAAGTTATAAATGTGCAAAAATGTAAATATATACATTTTGTAGTCCTTAGTCCTGTTGTAAACTATCTTGAAAATAAGGATTATGCAATACCTACTACTTTCCTTTGTAAATTAACTCGGTTTACGAGAAAAAGAATTTTCTAATTTATATATTCTGAGTAAAAATCATTATGAAAGGAGTGACAATCATGAATGAAAAATTTTATTGAAAAAAATACGAAATGCCTGAAATTTGTGAAATGCGATTGAAAACTTTTTCAACTATAGCTATATCTAATGATCCAGATGAGGCTTCAGCATGTTTTTAATTCATGTTGTTTTTACACGTGATGATGGTTCTTGGGACCTTTGGAAGCAGTAATAATTATGAGCGAAAAAATTTTTATTGAAAAATACGAAATGCCTGAAATTTGTGAAATGCGATTGAAAACCTTTTCAACTGTAGCTGTATCTAATGATCCAGATGAGGCTTCAGCATGTTTTTAATTCATGTTGTTTTACACGTGACGATAGTTCTTTTTGATTTTTAAGTATTAATTGAGGAGGTAATAATTATGGAACGATTTTTGTTGAAAAATATGAAATGCCTGAAATTTTGTGAAATACGATTGAAAACTTATTTGTCTGTATCTAATGGACCAGATAAAGCTTCAGCATGTAGCAGTTCATGTTGTTTTACACGTGACGATGGTTCTTGGGCTTGGTAAAATTTTAAATTTATTTATTTAGGCTGTGTCTGAAAACTCAAAAATCTATGTTATTTTTAATGTTTTTTTGATTTTTTAATTATACAAATCACGATAAAATCAGTGTTTATTATTTCTGATTTTTGGAAAAATTTGTTAAAAGTTCATCATTTGGAGAGTTTTTCAGACACGCCCTAATGTTTAAGATTTTATTTTATAATTATCATTACAAGAAAAACAATCTTTAGTATGAGAATATCTCATAAGTTAAAAATAATTTTACTAACATAAATACGGTATATTAAAGATATTACTTTTTATTGATTTTTGTAATAATAGCATAATATAAATTTATGATTGGAGGATTTTATTATCTTAATGAGCTAATCTCATTTTATTTTTATTTTAATTTAAGATTCTAATTTCTAATCAAAAAAACAACCTTCCATTTATCCCTATTTCTATTCGCCTCAAAGCACATTTTTTATTTGCTCAGCTGTAATTTTTTTGTTTCCAGTTCAGGCAATTCATCAATCCCAAAAATATTTGCTGTCAACTGTTTCAATATTTTTTTCAAATTTTCCACTCACATATTTACACAAAACAAATACTTTCGTTATACCATATGGAATCTTTTTCTTTTGATTTTTGGTGACATCCAGTAAAGCAATTATCATCTCGGCACTAGCCTCAATTCCAGCTTCTTCCTTAACTTCCTTCAACACATTTTCCTTCACAGAAAGATAAACATCTGCCCATCCACCTGGCAATGCCCATTTTCCATTACTTTCCTGAATCAAAAGAATCTTATCATCTTCAAAAATCACGCCTCTCACATCAATCTTAGGCGTCTGATATCCAACTTCATTACAAAATAAATCCTTTACCTTTTCCACCGAAATCTCAGTTTTGTGTGCCACCATTTCTGCTGAAATTTCCCTAATTCTCTCAAATCTCTCAATATCAAATTTATCTTTCCCATAAGCAAGTCCTGCTTGTGCTAGACTTTGAAGTTCAATTGCCCAGTCTAACCACTTTTGTTCTTCTTCTTCATTTTTATTCACTGATTATCACCTACTGTTTTTAAAGTTATTAATTAATTCATTATAAAAAAATTTAATTTAGAAAAATCATGATAAAATCATTAATCAGGAATATAAATTAATGAAATTTTTTTATTCTTAAAATTTATATCTTCATCAATTTTTTAAATAATCCTTTGCTATCTCATTATTTTCTATTAATCTTAGACTATTTATTATTGATATTCTATATTCTTTTATCTACATTTTTCCAAAAATTCATTTTTCCAAAAAGCGGAATTATTTCATCAAATCCCTTTACACCTAAAAAAAATCTAACTAAATTTTTTTCTTGTATCTAAATCAAATAATTTTAAATATTTTTTTAAAAATTGGAATCACATTTTTTATGTTTTCTAAAAAGAATTAAGTCATAAATTGTATTAAAATTATAACCCTAAATTATTTATTTCTTTTTAAAAATTTTCCTGTAAATTATTTGTTTCTTCTTTCTTGTATAAATATTCACTATTAAAATACTCTCCATAAAAAAATTGATTTCATTTTTATCTGTTATAATTTTTATAAATATTTTTTTTATTTTTTTCAATAAATTTTCAATATTTCCTTTTTAAACTCTTCGATTTTAATAAAAAGATTTTTCCTTTTTAAATTAGTAAATTCAATTTTTATATGTCATATTATCTCTATATTTATTTGTACTATCCCAAGAAACTTCTATTTTATCATTAATTTTTCTAAACATTACATCAGGATACACCATTTTCGAGTCCTGAAAAAGTCCATAAATGCCGTTCACTCCATTCATGAATTTTTTTCAAACCATTCTATCTTTTCATGATTCTTATTTCCCATTTCATATGCTTTTTTTCTATTATTTCAATTCCACAATTTCCTTTTTATTTTATACGGAAACTTATCTTCTTCATTCAAAATAAATTTTTAAATTATTCTCAAACCAATCCGATAAAAAAATATTAAATTTGCTGTATCCTTTTCTATTTTTCCCATCAACTGTAAATTCACAAATATTTTTTTCCTTCAATTTTTAATTCCAATTCAAAAAGCTGCATAAAAAAATTCTGGTCTATGAATAAAATTTATTGAAAATTTTTTTGGTTTCATATCTATCGCCTACTTATTGCTTCTTAATATAATTTATTTACTAAAAACTTTCACTTTCTTCCCATAAAAATGCTATCCCTATCTTTAAAATATTTTTTTATTCCTCTAGCCTTTAATCTCGTGTCATATTTTTTTCTCATCAATCTGTTTTAGAGCTTCTTCTGCCTTTAAAGTCATCCTATTTTTCCGTTTTTAGAAATTTTTAAATTCCATCAAATATGCTTTTTTTCATTACTTTTTTTATCGGAATCATTGCAAAGATCATATCTTCCATATCCACTCTCATTATTTGAAATAATCTCATATTTTTCCCATCAAAAATCCTACAAGACCTATCATAAACACTTGATAAATTTTTCTCCATTTCACTATCCAAATCAAAATGACTAAGCATATTTACCATTATTTCACCTAATGTCTTTTTCAAATTTCTTAATATCTCCACTTTTCCAATGCTTTTTATCAAAATACTTGTTTTTCAATTCTGTTCCAAAAAAATCTATTTAAAAACATATTTCCCAAAATATTTTCTAATTTCCTTTATTTGGAATTTTTAAATTATAAATATTTGTATATTCTAAAGTTTCATCAATTTCAATCTGCTCTTTCGCCTTCGTCAAATATCCGCTATACAAAAAAACAATTGCCATATTTCATCATCATTACTCAGAAAGACTTTTTTTATCGTTGTCCCATCTGAAATATACTTTTTCAATACTTTCTCCATCAGTAAATCGCTTTTAAATCTGTATAAACATCTTCTCCCGCTTGATCTAACATATTTTTCTAAAAAGTGTATTTCCAGAAACATTTGCCCAATATGCTTTTTATTTCTCCATTATCGACATAATTTATGATTGACCAAGGATTATAAACTCTTTTATCTCCAAAAAAATATCCATTATACCATTCTTTAACTTCTTCAATTTTTATATTTCATTTCAAAATAATCAAGCATTTTAATTACTTCGTTTTCAAGAAGTCCAAAAATACTCTGAATATTTTTTTATTTAAAAATAGTATCTACCTTCAAATTATTTAATCCAGAAAAAAATTCCTTCCTTTATAATCCGAGTTATCCCAGTCAAAATCCCATATTTCAAAAGAATCATTAGTTTTTAATGCCGAACTATAAAATACTTGAAAAAAATTTATTGCTTCATTGTAATAACCTTTATCAAAAAGCATTAATTATTGGTGCATCATATTCGTCAATTAAAATTATTACTCTTTTCTCCATAATATTCATAAAAGATATTCTGATAGTAGTTCTATCAGTATTCAAATCCATATCATTTTTTTCTATTTTTTTATAGAATCATATATTTCTTTATCATCCTTATTCATTTCTTCTCTGATATACTGAAACTCACGATAAAATTTTTGAAATCAGATTTTTAAATTTTCCAAAAGACACATTTCCCAAGTATCCGCCCTTAAATCCTTCAACGAAACAAAAATAACAGGATATTTCCCTTGCTCTTTCATATATTCGCTACCAAATATCTTCAATCCCTCAAAAAGTTTCCTATTTCTCATCTTTATTTCTCACATCAAAAAAAATACTTAATCATCGACATATTAAGCGTTTTTCCCAAATCTTCTCGGTCTTGTAAAAAGTGTCACAGCTGCTCTATTTACAAGAATATCTTCTATTAACATTGACTTATCTACATAATAATAATTATCTTTTTATTATATCTTCAAAATTTTTCAATTCCTATAGGTATTGCTTTTTTTCTCCATAAAATCCCCTATAAAAATTTTTTTATATTAATTTCCTTTTTTCCCTTTTTATTTACAGACAAGGGTTGACACTCCCTTGTTATCAAAAATATTCATTAATACTATTCTTTTAACCTCAACTAATTCCTAATTTTCTAGTCTTCCAAAATCTCTTTCGCAAAACTTCCTTCTTTTTCAGTCCCCAACAAAATTTCCTCTACAGTTGCCGCAATATCAGCAAAAGTTTTTCTAGTTCCAATATTTACATTCTTTTTAACATTTTTTTACCGTAAATCAATATTGGAATGTACTCTCTTGTGTGGTCAGTTCCTTTATAAGTAGGATCATTTCCGTGATCGGCAGTGATAATCAAGATTTCATCATCTTTCAAGTTTTTCTCAATTTCAGGTAACCAATTGTCAAATTCAATCAAAGCATTTACATAACCTTCCACATTTCTTCTATGCCCATAAACTGCATCAAAAGTCAACCAAGTTAGTAAAAATCAAATCCTTTTTGTGTCTTCTTTCAATGCCACAATTGTTTTTCTTTAATTCCATCTAAATTATCCTGATTAGCTTTTTCTGTTGTCTGTAATTCCCTTTTCCATTGAAATAAGTCACTCGTTTTTTTCCAATTCCAACTACATCAAGTCCAGCTTTTTTTCCAATCTTTCAAGCATTGTTTCTTTTGGCGGATCAATCGAAAAATCGTGTCTGTTTGCAGTTCTTTTAAATTCTCCAACTTTTTTACCAACATAAGGTCTTGCAATTACCCTTGCCACAGGCGATTTTTCATTACAAATTTCAAGTGCAATTTCACATGCTTTGTAAAGTTCTTCTAATGGTATAATTTCTTCATTCGCAGCAATTTGAAACACAGGATCTGCTGAACCGTAAACTATCCAATTTCCAGTTTTAATTTGTTCTTCTCCATATTGGTCAATCGCTACAGTCCCTGAAATTGGCTTATTCAACATAGCTTTTCTTCCAGTTTTTTCTTCAAATTCCTTTATAACTTCATCTGAAAAATCCATTTTTGATAGTTTGGAAACGGTCTTTCCAACGGCACACCAGCAATTTCCCAATGTCCCAGTCGTAGAATCTTTTCCCATGCGACACCTCAATCGCTCTTCCATAGACCCTTCAGCACTTTTCCACAGCTGGAGTCCCTTCAATCTCAGTAATATTTCCAAGTCCTAATTTACCCATATTAGGCAAACTCATTCCACCATGAGCTTTCGCCATATTCCCTAAAAGTATTTCGACCCACAGTCATCAAAACAAATTCGCATCAGGCAATTCTCCTGCTCCAACACTGTCTAAAAACTATTATTGTTATTCTTTCTATCTTTTTCATTTTTTCTATCTTCCTTTCT
>BNJU01002537.1_pt1 | contig 42916 bp, 49 predicted proteins | sample 8539281 | NCBI WGS metagenome assembly BNJU01 (sample SAMD00202456, study PRJDB9452) | human saliva metagenome | isolation source: human saliva | place: Japan
TGCCGCGTTCGATAGTCAAGCGATCGTGTTTTGCTGCATTTAGAGGCTGCGACCTGTAATTGTAATGACGTACACCAGAGCCGACCCGCTTCAGATGTGTTAAGCGGAAGATGTAAGCATATTACCTACATGAAACCGCACATAATTCAACGGAAGCCAGAACCTCTGTGAACTACATCCTCATGTTGTCGCTTAAAGAGCGCCATCACACCTTTCTTTTGCTTCGTCCAACGGACATTTCAACTTTAATAGCCCCTAAGTCTGTAACTTTAATTTCCATTTACAAGGCTTCGGTTTGATCGAGTTCCTCTTGTGTTACAGGAGAAGTGGAGTGAGGGCCAAACGCAAGTAATCTGGAGTTACTAAGGAACCAGCAGTTCGCAACGCCTTTAGAACCTTTTCGTGCCGTGTAACGTGTGTTGCTGTATGGTTGAGCCGCAGCAGCACGGCGGTTGTCCTACTTCAAGCGTTACATCCATCGTAACTTCGGAAATGGACCTTCCACAACGGTACCGATGGTATACGGTGCCTTCAGGTAAATGTTTTGTGAACCTCTACCTTACCCATTGGGCCAACGATAAAGCCTGTATCACCTGATTATTGCCCCTTCAGCGTGGAATGGTGTGGGTGCATTACGATAACAATAATTTTCATCGCATCAGCTGTTTGCAAACATTCAGAGCCTTGCCCAATCATTAATACGGAAGAAGCAGTTAGCTTCATCTTCAGAAAGCTCTTCGTCTTTCAAGAATGATGTGAGTGTGCCTGGCAGCATCTTCTTTACACGAGCTTCACGAGCGCGTTCACGTTATTCCTTCATAACTGCTTCAAAACCTTCGCGGGTCGATTGACAAAACATTAAAACTGCTGACATTCCCAGGGGAATCGTATGTATCCATATAATTTGAATACTTCTTCAGGCACTAAGTTGCTTTCAACATGATGTATCAATCAAGAACTGACAATTCAAGACCTTGTTTCCAAGGTTTGGTTGGAATCGTTCTTCTTCATTTTGTACAACCCGTTTAACGAAGTCTTGTTTCTGTAATAGTTTAATACCAGAAATTGAATATACTACTACTACATCCAATAAGTGGTGTGAAAGATACCTTATTACCAAGTAAACATGACGTACAGCACGACGTAAAATACGACGTACGTAACCCGTAACCGTTAGTGCAGCAGCCGCCATCGGAAATCAATGCAATTACAACACGAGCATGGTCATGACCTTTAAAAGAAACGTAGTATTTGGATTTTCGTTATGTAACACCAGCGCGTTTAGCTGTAGCTTCAATAATTGGAAAATCAAATCTGTTTCAAGTTTGTTTTACAACCTTGTAATACGGAAGCCAATCGTTTCAGGCCAGCGCCGGTATCGATGTTTATGTTACAATGCGGTTCACAGAACCATCTGGCATTTATTAAATTAATTGAATACCGGTTCCGTTTCAGATGGCGATCTGATTTCAGGTTATCTTCGGGCGTGTAATATTGTTTTCTTCCATAAATCATTGTGCCATGTATCCTTGCGCTGGTCATCGGATATGCAACATACAATCTATTTTATCGGGTTTAATAACTTCAGTTAAGAACTCCCATGCGGTAATTGCTTCTTTTGGTAGTCTCAAAGGAGGTTGTAAGCATTTCCAAAGAATGTGGTGACAGGCTGTGCGACCTATTTCAAGGTCCTCGGTACGCATACATTTTGGCTTGTTGTAATGTACGATGACAAGGTACCAATTACCTGAAAGAAAGGCTTTAATGGCGCCATACACCCCAATCAATAATAGAGATGGATCGTTTTCTGGTATAAGAAAAACATAATTTAAATATCGCGCTCAAAAACTAAGTATGTGACGCAGTTCATTTACCCTTCATGTATATTCCTCCTAGATTATTTATAATGACATAAAAATCTATTAAAAACATTGATTATGGAATTTACCGACTTTCACAATAGCAAATACAAGGATAAAATTCAATATTTCTAGAAATGAAAGAGGTTACAAATCAACAGAACATAATTGATTCGTATAGCCTCTTTTAAAGAAAGCGTATGTATTGGTTTATACAACGCGTTTTGCGCCGATATAGCGTTCACCCCAATAGCCAGTATCAGGAGGTCGCTACTGCTACACCACGACTGGAGAAGTGGCATGATGAACTTACCATCCTCAATATAAATACCGAGTGAGATGGACTACCGTTCATATGTTTAAAGAATACCAAATCCTGCTTTTAGTTCGCGAGAAACCTCAACACCTACGTTATATTGTTCATCTGCCAAACGTGGTGAAAATACGCATTTCGTCCCTTATTTAACAACAAATGATCAAAACCACTTGGTGTAGTACACAAATACATCTGGTACACCGCGATATTTGTCTGCTTCCGCCAAGATAACATGAATGCTACTTGGTGTTCGTTTTCGTAATATTATTTAATTTAATATTTTGCCAGTAATGGATTGACCAGCAACACGCCGAAATGTCGCATTGTTGTTTGGCGGCGGATTTTGTTACTTCTGCTTTAGTCGCAACGTGCAGGTCAATACGCCTTCGTGAACTGAGCACTCATCAGTAAATTATACGTACTTGGAACCTACAATACTGCGTCCACTGGTACGATCTTGTTGGAACAGACCTGAACTGCCATTTCGTTCTTACCGCCTTACACCACATTTTTATCTGTAGCATTATAACCGTGTTGGTGGTTGTTTGTTGAACCGCTGTAACACTTTTTGCCCTTATCCTCATATTGTACCGTCGTATTTGCACTACCATGGCTGTTGTGGCACACACAAAGTTAATGTTAATGGATATTTTAACCTTACTATGTTTTGACTTCATATCTTCCTTTCCAAAACTTTTTAAATGGGAACTATTTATTCAAATATACTAACCGTCTGTTGTTGCATTCTGATACAGCTGGTCTTCTTTTGTTAGTATAAGTCTCAGGTGCATAAACACATCTGCACTACTTGAATTGAAGTAATGGAGCATCTTCGTACTCATCAAAGTTTATAGCTGACAACTTTAATACAAAATGGTGCTTCACCTCTTCAAAATACATTCTCCTGCTGCTTGTAATTTACAGTCAAGCAGGTTGAATTCCACCAATAAAAAAAATTGATGCATAGCAAGGTAGTCCATCCATTCAAAGCGACTTGCCGTAAGATACTACGTACAAAAGGTGTAATATAAACCAAAAAGCTCCAACCCACTGCACATAGCACTGCCTGACATACGAGGCAGCCCGTCAAAAGGAACTCTTGAAAAGGCGGATTTACCCCATCGAGGCCAGATCATGTCATTTACGCACACACTAAACTTTGAGACACCTGCAAAGGCGATTGGGTGCCACCGAGTGCAACTCGGCTGTCCTATACAAGGCACCGACAATACCGCGCAAGAAACGACCATGTTCGCCTAAACCGTTTCCAATGTGCCCAATGCTTTCACTATTCATGGGACGGAAATCAGATCACCTTCAACAAGCCGGAACATCGCCATTTTGTTCATTAGTTTATGTGTATAATGCTTAGACGTGAAAGATTTGCCCAACTAGCATCTTCAGTTGAATCGCGTATGGTGCGCCACATCGCCAGCCCTGGCTCCCACAACCTAACGAGTTCGAGACAAAGCGGGTGGATGCCGCATCGTCACCGTCATTGTATTACCGCTGCATCTCCGCCCAGGCATAATCAAGACCTGACAAGTAAAGCGCAGTCTGATGCCCCAGAGTACAGAGCAAGCAATAACACTTTGGCGTGTTTATCGTATGCGGCAATTTCACGCAATATCATAGCTGACGAATCCATGAGAGACCGTCGTCTGCGAAGATTAGTTCATAATCGTACATGAGTCCTGACATAACGCGCATCAGTTACAGCTTTGCAAAAATTCGCTATGTTCTCTTCTTCGTTATAGCAGGCACTACAATGAAAGTAACATAAATCCTCCAAAGTATTTTACTCACATATTTAAGTTAATTAGTAAATTAAGGCAAATCTGTCAAGGTTAACAATAGGAAAAATAATATCTGCAACCCCCAGTAAATATGCGATTTCTACAAAGCTTTATAGACATTGCTCTTCATTTATCCTATATATAAGTACGATAAATAAGTTATTATTTTACTTATCTAAATAACTTCTCAATAAGCTTCATGTTATAAACAAATTTATATCACTAAAAATTTATGAAACCACAATGATACTGATTTAATCGTTAATTAATTAAAATATCAAATATATTTTCGATATAAATATAGAACCTTAACTGTTTCATCTTAAATTCATAAACTTAAAATAATTTTACTAATTCTCTGTGCATAAATCAATTATATGCCCTAAAATATGCATAAAATACTAATAATATAAAAAACTAACATTATGGTGATAACAAAATAGATTTTCAGAATCTTTCTGTCAATAAGGAAAAGGGGCCATATCAGGTCTATAACTTTTTTAATATAAACCAGCAGCATCAATCCAAGATTGTAAATCAACCTCTACAAACTCATATCCTCATATGCCAGCCTACAGATAGCTGAAACCTCGGTGTACCGAATTGGATCATCGACCATTTTTTAAAGGGACTTCCAATCCAAATTCCAGAGATTTGAGATTACATACCACTCTACAGACGGTCGGTTTCGTGAAGTTAATCATAATATGACCACAATACTTCACTTGTTCTTCCTCTATGAGCCCTGTTTCTCAATATAAGTGAATATCTCACCCGTTTTCTCGCAAGTTTGAGCTAAACGCAACTCATTCATGGCGCAGACATTACTATAATTCTCAATCATAAATGTCTATTAGAGATACTCTTTTTTACTATGTCTCGGCTTGCATTATTTTAAGTATTAAACTCTGCAGTTACCTTCCATTCTTGTAGAACGTGTAATACCCGCTCTTTACTCTGGTAATGCTCATTGTACAGGCACTGGGTTCCAAAGCCAATTTCAATGATTCTGGTTCTGCGCCAATAACCGCCATCCTCTAATGGTCCTCTTGAATAACACAGATACGTAAAATATCTTGCATCCCTACTTCCATGTACAGAAATATGCTCTAAATATCGTTCTAATTCCTTATGAGGAAACTGCCTGTAGTTCCTGAATTGCTTCTCACCATTGATAGCATCTACAAAGAAGAATTTTTCTTTCATTCCACGCATATAGAGTAAATAGCTCCCTTCCCCATTGTCACCACCATCAATAATGGAAATAGTAGTGTAAATGTATGAAGATTCTTTCAACTGCCACTACGTAGACTAATCCTCTCATCGACCAACAATATGTTCCCTACGCCAAGTGGTTTCATTTCATTATTCCATCATCGCAAAAGGCTATTTAAATGTGCATGGTCCTCAGGTCCGCGTATTGTCAATACTATTAATATCAGTACTTGTATTAGTCATTATCTTGTTCTTTCTCTGGACCGTTAGGATCGCTTGGACGATATGTGAGTACCAGATGGTTTTATCGATACGTTCACCACGACAGCGTTTACCGTTTGGTCTTCCAATATCGATTGGATCGTGCACATAATACTTCATGCCCGAAACCATAACGAATGCTTCGCCGGATTCCTCCATAACGTCTTCGCGAATGCCATGTACACGTGACGATAGTAAGAACTAAAGAATCCACGCAATATGGTGATGAATAATGTGAACCTTATATTCACCGCAAATAATGCATAACAACTGGTGCGAATAGGGTTCCTAGAGGCAGTCAGGATCGCATAGAATACGTTGTTAAACCCGTTAAAGATTTCACGACGTACGCCTGCCATCAGCATGCAGTTTCTTGCTAAGGAGTTACGAAGCCAATGATGTTCGTGTTTTGTGGAATCATCAAATGATGCAATGTAGTCTCTTTGAGACCATACCAATACCGTTTTGGCGGAAATTTGGTAATAAATCTGTCTCCTCGATTCCAAGAGCTCCTGCAAATCGGAAAGACAAAGGGCGTGTGAGATCCGCCCTGCAATGAAATGGATACGACACATAGTTTCCATAGAGAACCAGCCATCAGTCGCGAAAGAGTTGTCTGGATTACCTGCTGATAGCCGCGAGTCCTGGATCGCTCAATATATATAGACCTGTCGCAGAATAATGCCAGTTACGCTTGACTTTACATAGTCGGTGGGAATATGCACCCGGCCAGCCATAGACTAAATACGACATACGCCTGTCAGTATGTGTACCGCAAGCCCACCACCCTTTATTTACACAATGCATCACTGACATTGACGGAAACAATTTTCGCCTTTTTATTGTGTATAAATGGGTTACCACGTACGAGACATGGGTCAAGGTGATGCCTTCAAGAGTTTCAAGTGGTCATCTGCAATTTTCTAGTGTATCGTCATGTGGAATCTTCATGTAAGCACTCATGTTCATTGCTGCGGTCTTAGGACGTGCATTCCGTGTGGATAGTTTGACTTCATTGATGAGTTTGCAGAGCGTCCATCTCTTTAATGTAGAATCAGTGGCCCAAACCACCACGAGGTGCATCTACAAGGCCAACGCCTTTAGCATCTTTATCCCATGTGTTGGCTCAAACTTGGTTATCAGCCACTGTAGTATCCTCATTTTTAATATTTCGCTACAAGTTTTATTGAAGAAGTATTGGCTCATATTTGTTGCTACTTGTGCATCAAGGCCGACAAGCTGTTTCGACCAACCATAGTGGTCATCCATACGTGAGCGGTACCTAATACTTGAGATACTGTATCGATTTGACGAACAATCATAGACTCTGCCCAAGTTGGGTCTTTAATGATACCTTGTTTTACTTTGTATATACAACGATATATTTTGCTAATGGGCCAACCTCTGCAGTTTTACCTTTTAGAATGTTGGGGATTTAATCCAAAAGGTATTTTTATCTTCATCAAGAATTCCACTTTTCTTTTTGTACTGAATTTGGGACCTGTAAAGCTTAGGATGCTAGCACCTTCGATAGGATGAAGAGCTTTTACCATCTGGATATGCTAGACCAGGGTGATCGGCCTCTTCACTAAAAGGTATTGAGGATATAAAGTCTTTACCTTCTAATGGAATAAATGTAGCTTTATCTCTACGCCTAAACAAGTTTTCCTTCTACACCATTAGACCGAACCACATTTCTTATGGTAATCCTCATTAGAAATGCAGAATATATACATCATCTGGTAATCTTCATGAACATAACACGTTTTTCGCTGGCCACCTATCGACATGCCCTTTTCTACGCATACATTTGCCATAGCCAATAAATCTGGAACATAAAAGGTATCTACTGAATGCTTTGGCAATACAATAGATTGTTCTACCGCAGCAAGACGTTGTGTAGTAATAGGTGCATTCATGTCATTCATTGAAATGGCGCATGGCATACCACCAACAATGTAATGTGGATGAGGGTTTTTACCACCAAATACAACGTGTGGAATAACGATATCACGTTGACGGTCAAGAATATTCAAGTAATGGGATACGGCCATCAAATGAACCTCTGGTGGCAATAAATTATAATCAGGATGATCACCATTGAGCGGAGAAGATGCCTAATTGACCAGATTCACCCGATTTTCTTAACCTTTTGTTGTACCGCTGCAAAATAGGCAGTGGTAGCTTTAGGGAATTCCTTAGGATATGCAGAATCTTTAGATGCTGTTTCAGCTGGCGCCAAACCACTTACATTATAAGTAGCTAATACATCATTTTGTAATTGTGCAGTTTTAGCTGGATCTGCACTAAGAGCTGTTACTGGGCTAACCCAGTCAAGGGCATGCAAGTGATAGAAATGTACGATATGGTCATGTACATCTAAACAGCTATGCATGATATTACGAATATAGTTTGCATTTTTAGGAATGGTAATACCAAGTGCATCCTCTACAGCACGTAACGCTGCCAACGCATGTGTTGTAGTACATACGCCACAAATACGTTGTACGAAAGCCCAAAGGTCACGAGATCGCGATCTTTTGTAACAAGTTCGATACCGCGCCAAGCAGTACCAGAAGACAATGCATCCTCTACCTTACCACTGGCTTCATCAACTTTTATTTCTAGCCGTAAATGACCTTCAATACGGGAAATCGGATCTACTACCGCGTTTCATTAGTGACCTCCTCCATTATTATGTTTCTTTTTCGTCCCATAAGCCTTCTTCTTTTAAGCGTTTTTCTTCTTTCATATCAAGAATTTTATTACGCGTAAGAGTTGCAGCACCATGAACAATAACAGCTGCAGTGGCACCAACAGCAGCTACGGTACCGATTGTATCAGCAGTTGTGATGGTATTAGGCAATGGAATATCTGGTAAACGTTTATAGAATACGTCATTATCCCAGAAGCCCTTTTCAGAGCAGCCAATACAACCGTGACCGGATTGAATTGGGTGGATAACCATTCCACCAACGCGAAAGTTACCACAAAATTATATGTTTTGAGTTCGACAACCTACTGTGCGCAGACCAACCGTTGGGATGCATCATCATCAAATTTTTCAACGAATAGACCAGGTCAAAGAGGCGACGATGGCGTGTATCGTGAACCCGATTGCCGCGAAAATTGTCGAGGACGACCTTGAGAATCAAAGAGGTGGGATTGGCCGAATAATGCATAATACGCATAATTACACCAGTCAGACCTCTGGAGATTGGAGGACAGCGAGAACTGATGATAGGCTTTCACCAGATACAACAGAAGATACAGATGCTGTATTTGTTGGATTTCGTTTGTGCTGAACCTCACCCAAGATGCGCAAAACCATATTGATTGCTGCACGGCTGCTTCTAGTAAAGACTCTTTAATGCGTCCACCTGCATGCAATCAAACACCATCTTCATCAGGTGGTACGCCACCTTCAACAGCCAAATATATTTTGCTGCTTTTCTTTAATGATTTTCTCTAAATTTCTTTAATGGTGCACCAGATGCAGCCGCAAAAAGTATCATCATATTCAAGGAAATCATGTTCAAAATTACATGAATGTAAAACGGAAGATGAACGAATGAATGATTCACTTCTACAACCAGTCGTTCATGACGACATGCAACAAATCACTGTAGGCACATTCAGTTGTTTCTGTTTTCGCCCTTAACAACCGGTATCTAACAACATCGTTGGTGTGGAAAGCCGAGAATAACGGTGAGTGCTACACAGGATTTCATAAATGTGCGTCGACTCAAACGTCGCTCTTGAGAAGGTGTCCATAAACTGTTTGCTACGATTCTTCACGGAATATAGCCTCCTTACAACAACTTTGCAGCAATATCTCAATGTGCCAATAAACGCTACAGCCAGCCATGATAATAATCATACTATGATAATTAATTTTACCATTCAATATCATAGCTATTATGATAACAATCATATTCTTACAACTTTATATATCACTTAATAAATGTTAAAACTACAGATTTCAAACAAAAAGCTGTATACGAAAAAATTCTATCACATACAGCCTTGTATTATATGATATTGTAAAAATTTTCAATTATCACTAAATTAGATAACTTCATGATTAGAGACTCCAACACATCCAACTTTCTTGCCTTCTAGGGAATCAAAGCATTTTGCCATCGCGATAGAATACCATGGATGGAATACCATCGTGTCTTCTTTCAACAAAAACGCCACGAATTTTATCTGCATCAACACTAAAGAACGTTGCTTGTCCTTTCAAACGTTTCTGCCGCTTCTACCTCTGGACGCATAACGGTGCAAGGTTCGCACCAGGCAGCCCAGAAATCAACAATAGCTAAACCTTTAGAGCCAAGTACTTTTTCATCAAATTCTTGTACACTAGTAATCGCTGTAATTGCCGCGAAGTTCTCTAACAGAGTCTGCAATCTTATATACTATAAATTATATCTTAAATATGGAAGCAAGCAATCAATAAGCCGAGTTCTGTTCCGCTTGCGCGGTGACGATTATCTTTCTAGGCGTACAGTCGCCTGCACGCTCGAGCGACACAACCCGGAAGGTAGGCGGGACCACCCTTAACCCTTCCCTATTCGGTCTTGCTCCGGATGGGGTTTACCGAGCCAGCCTGTTAGCAAACTGCTGGTGAGCTCTTACCTCACCTTTCCACCCTTACCACTGACGTGGCGGTTTCCTTTTCTATGGCACTTTCCCTAAGGTTACCCTCGCCAGACGTTATCTGGCATCCTGCCCTATGGAGCTCGGACTTTCCTCGAGTCCCATGGACTCGCAACCGTCTTTCATACGCTTTCCAATTCAGTTTATCATAGCTAGCCTATTTGTTGCAAGAAAATGCAATATTATAAGAAAAAGAAATCATTCTGTTCTGTAAAAGCTTTCATAGGAACAGATATATCTTTACTAAGTAAATAGTCACGTAAACCCCTAGCAACAATAGATTCTGTGCCAAAATGTCCTGCATCAACTACAAGCAATCCAAGCTCTTTAGCTAATTGTGCATCATGATATTTCACATCGCCTGTAACATATGCATCTACTACGCAGAAGCACCGCATCCTTAATAAATTCAGCACCGGCACCAGGCATAGTGCTATAGGTTGAATTTCTTTGGGCGCTATGCCAGCAAAACGAATATTGGCTCTGGTGATAGCTTCACTGTGCCCATTCATGAGATGTATCTAAATTTAAGGCGTTTGGTAATCTGTTCAATGACCTAAATATTGAGTTGCTCTCGGCTCAAAATAAAGGATAGCTCTCATAAGCGACCTCTTCATAAGGATGTGCATCTTTCATAGTTTTAATTACGCCTTGTAAATGCATTCCATCCACTAATGCATTAATTTGTACTTCTGGTACTACTGTCATAGATCCCGCTTCACCAATTACAGGATGAAAGTTGTCATTGCCTACAAAGAAACGGCCTTCACCGCGGGCACACTAAAACTACAGTATTCATAGTTACCCAGTAGGTCAGCTTGCAGCATTCACATTACAATACGGACCGCATCAGCGGCATTTTCGAACAAAGGTGGTTGTCTTATACAATGTATCTTCACCAGTTTGATAAAACTGTATATAGACCTAATCGTTCTGCCAACATATCATTCAGCCACCAGATGCACAATATCAAAAGATTTGTATGTGCACTGTAAACGGCAATAGTATGTTGAATCAGCTGATTAATCATTTGCCCTTGTGCCGTATCACAAGACAATTGTTTTAAGCCCTTAAAAATCAACGGTGATGACTAACAATTAGATTACAGTCATGATTTCAATGGCATATGAAATGGCCTCGCTGTTACATCAATACATAGTTAACGCCTGTAACGACCAACATTTCCTCCCACCTACCATGAGGCCCACATTATCCCAAGACTCTGCATAAGAACAGGGGCCAATTGTTTCAATGAAATTAACATTGAACTGTTGTCATAAAAGCTCACTTCTTTCTATCTTCTAAGTCCGTGCGAAATTCTACTTCACGCTCTAATCCTTATATCTGTATGGCTCAATTGTCGATCATACCGTCCTGAGCACACATTGCCGTTGATATATTAAGTACTCAATATAACGTCCAAAGTGATGGTCGTTCTGTTCTAAAGAGCACCTACAGACCATAACAGAATCCTCTGGTGACAATTGATAAATATCTACGTATTCAAGTCATGCGTGAGCTTCTACCTGATCATTTACACTGCTTTAAAAATACAGTGTGTAAGCTTTCCTCATCTTCTTGATGATTTCAAGGACGATAGCATAGCCCTTTTGTACCATGTATTGACATATTCTTTTTGTCCATTCTGTGGTTGACCGTAGAACTCTAAGGCTCTGGACCAGCATCTACAATATCGCATGGTATCCACCATACCGGCAAATAGCACCATTTAATTCGCCCTTCTCTATTTTAGACCATCCCAATCGACAATCTGCTTTAGAAGTTAATCCACAAGATTGAACATATTCTTTTACCCAGATTCTAAAGGTCCTTTATACGTCGCCAGCAATTCAGCACGATTACGGTTGATGAGTTCTACTAAATATCATGGTAGTGCCAATATCAGCTATAGCATGAGCTTTTGGGCGATTAGAAAACACTAAACGTGTCATGAGTCTAGGTTTCTATAATTCCTCCGGCCAGTAGCATAAATAACCGCGCCCAGTCTCAGGTAGATATCAACATAATTGGTGGGCCTGGGATCGAGACAAAGGGACCGACCAGTTATGGGCCAGACATCTGCCCAAGGCTATAGAGCCTGATTGTTCTAGCTCATGTTTATACCGAATAGGCTGGTACTAAGTCAAGGCACACCGTGTTCTGCATTTCTTTTCATGAGCATAAAACGATCATATTGTCTTCGTTGAACACACCTTTTGTAGTGTCGTCGTTTGACTGTCAGTGATTTAATGCCCCGTGCACTCATGCAGCTATGAGAGGATATAATATGAACAATCACATCTTCAGGCTGTTGCTAAAGATTACCTCAGCTATATCTTCTCCGATTTTCTCTTGCAGTGCAAACGCTAGCATTTCATAATGCGAGGAATCTTAAATAAATATGCTCGACCTTTCGGAATGGCGATACTAATGCTCATAGCCGCAGGCGCCATATGATGCTCATAATGAGAGAAACCATTAAATATCCTTTACTACACCATTTGGATTTGCTTATCAACTGCAAAGTCTTCCATACATTTCAACTTAATCTCTGCGTTTATACTGAATCCCTTCATATCTTCTTCCATCATTTGCTACATGGTGTTGATAAGCCTTCTCAGTTAGGGTCCTCTCCCAAGGCTTACAGTAATTGATAAGTGATTCTATTTTCTGTATCCATGTTTTGCTTATATCAGATGTCATCATATCTCAATGCATCTACTTTGATTACATACAGGATACTGATTCGATACATCCTAACTTTACACGCTATACACCTTTCGCATCTGGATTCCGCGCTGGAATTTATGAATTTGCAGTTGGAATCGTACATTCTTAGCAAATTATATGTTTCATGCCAATCGATAATGGATGCTTTCTTCGTTTTTCCCCACAGGGATACATAAATTGAGCCTTGTAGGATGTTCATTAATGATACGACGCATACAGTCCAAGGTCTCTGCAGACCTACTAAATTTAATTAAATCTTGTCTTGTAAAACTTTGGAATATATCTAAATCATGAACTCTTCTGCCAAAGATGATGACGTCTTTTGCCTTAATCGTAAATTAAACCACATTGTCTCTGTAAACTCCGTTATAATGGTATTCGTTTCAATATTGAAAATCATGGACTTTCATCAGCTAATACGCCGAACTGCCTTCGATAATTCATTTCTAAGTGGTTTTTTAACGGTACACGGTTTATCTAGTTTTGGTTACGACATTTAATTCATCGATTAGCTCACTACAGCTTCTTGTAATAATGGCTCACCACCAGTAGTAGTTCGATGATTGCCCTAAACTTTCAACATCAGCTACCTCTTGTACGGTCATATCTGTGAAAGTACTATCAATGCCATAACTATATTGATATCACAATATGAACAGCGGATATTGCAGTCATGAAGACGCAAAGATATTGTCAATAAACGTGAATCTGCTTCCCCATCAATGAATGAAAATTGATCACATTCACTTATTAGCTATGTTTCCTTCAGACTCTTGAACCTCTACTTTAAAACAACTGGGCCTAACTCATCAACAGTATTTCGCCATATTTACACAGCCGTAGGATTAGTAAACTCACCTAATACATCATTGATATGGTAGTCTAGCGGCCGTGAATCTTTTCTTTAATAATGATAAAGTCAATAACCATGCCATTGTAATCCCAATTCTTCAGAACGAGCATGGACAGTAATAATCAATTGTGTCCATGGATTTTGACACTTACAAGTTGATAAGTTTAATTAGTGAGATGCTTACCTCTAAACGTTTGTAACGCTGTAAACATTATATCTCTAATCATACGTACATTTCCAATATATTACTATCAATTATATCGATGATTCTATAATTGTAACTCTAGCTAGTAAAACTAATAAAACTAATAGAGTCATTAGAACTATAGAAATAATCATAATTTTAAAACATTACTAACCTTTATTATAACACAAAAGGGCTGTAACAGTGCTAGAAACACTGCATTACAACCGCAAAATTCAATAACTCATAAGAAGTCTTTAATTTTTATCGCGTTTACGATTGCGCAATTTAAATGGCCTTTGCCTTCTGTTGACGAATACGTTCTGAGTTACATTGAAATGTTATACTTCTTCCAATGTGAGGTTTGCCGTCCTTTAAGCCAAAGCGCAAGATCGATACTTGATGCTCACGGTCAATTAAGCGTATAAATACATCTTCGTTGCTCTTGCAACAAGATGTAACTCGCTGCATCGTCTGTTAATAACATCTTGAATTCCTCAATAAAGTCTCCCAAGTGAGGTCTTCCTCTTACCAGTGGAGTTTCAATGATACTGGCTCTTGTGCGATTTTGAATTTCACACGCGCTCGTAATCACCCTTGTACCTTCTGCGATTTCTTCTGGTAATGGTTCGACCTTTATCTTTACAATAATTGTCTGGAAATACAGGTAATTTGTTAGATTGTTTTCACCATATGTTAGGGCCGATCACAGCTTGGTCCACAATGGCACGATAGCAACGACGAATCACCATGTAGCATATGTGGAAGTTATAACCTTTAATCGAACTTATCTACAGCTTTAATAAGGCCCAAGTTACCTTCTTGGATCGTCCAAGAATAACGTGCCGCACGACCTATAACGTTTACAATGCCTGACTAAACAAGTTAGCATCTACCAATTTTTCTTGCTTCTTTTGGCAAGTTGAATATCTTCTATGTGGCATCTTCTGCCGCCAACTCAATTTGCTTTGCTAAAACGATTTCTTCATCTGCGAAAGCAATGGGACGACCAATTTCTGGCAGAGATACATACGTACAGGATCGTCAATGTTATACACAGAGTCCACACTTCAAATCGATGGAGATATTCTTTTCGTGGGGTATCTTCTTCGTCACTCTTCTTCTGGTTCTATTGGCTGAGCGTCCGCATCCTCACTGTCGATATCAGCCACTGCGCTATCTTTAATTGCAAATGATATAATGTCTAATTGTTCCGCAGTAAGTCCGTTGCTCATGAGGCATCTGAAATCTCTGATTGTGTCAACACGCCGGTTTCGGCCTTTTTCGAAGTTGTTCTGCAATCTCCTCTGTTGACTTTTTTGCGCTTTCTTAGCCACAGCGCTCTCCGCTTCTTCCATTAACCTTACTTGAACCATTCTCTAATTAGGATACTGTATTTCCACAACCTTATGTGGTCGCTAATAAATATTAAGTCTCCTGCCGTTTAATTGATCGCCATAATTAGATGCGCTTTATACTGTTCCTGCGCAATGAATGAAGCCTTATCTTGCGGATTAATCCAAGCACTGTACCTTATATCGTCCTCTGTTTCTGTAATCTGAGTAAACCTCCGCTCCGATGGGGATAAACAGATTGAATAGCGATATCATCTAGACGACCTTCTTGTTTAAAGCGGGTGAATATCTTTCTATTATGCCTCGATATTAATTTTCAAAAGTCTAATAGCAATAAACTCATCATATATTGTAACCGCCACCATCTGTAAAAGGCTAAGAATAATTTTTCTGCATCTCTTTAGAAATGCGATACCATGTTGGCATGAAAGGTGCAGACGCAGTATCCAACCAATTCATTTGTCCTTTTTTTATAGTCTCCGAAATATCTAAAAATACTACTATTATCAAGCTATAGTGGTAATGCCAATGTCTTTAGAGCATCGCCCGTTGTGTTTGACTATTAGCAATATATGTAGAATACATCAGCCATAACAGCTTGCTTCCCTTCATATCATTTGTGTCGTGTTCAATTAAAACTCACTTAATAAATCAGAAGCTTAACCGCTTTGGCTACTAAATCTTTAAATATATTCTCCGCAGTGCAATACATAATCTGTCTGGTTCTTCATCTAGCATAGCCAAGAACACGCACCTTAAAGTCCGTATTTTGTAATAATTCTATAGCCTAACAACAGCGACGACCTGCCAGCCACATATCATGGTAGTACAATTTCCTACCTCATTAGATATGACCTTGATAAATATAACCGTCCCCAAGGATGCTACTACATTAGTAACACCAGGTTATGAGCAGATATAACGTCCATATACCCTTCTACAAGGATATGTCACTCTTGTGAATAGATTTATAAACCTTATCAAAGGCAAATAATAGTTTCCCTTTTCAGATGGCTGATTCTGGTGAGTTCGATATTTTGATGCTGTCATCATAACGACCATAGGAAGCAACTTCTCGACCTTTACCATCCATAATAGAAACATAATTCGGTTTCCTAAAGAAATCGTAAAACGCTATGGTTTACGGACCAAATTCAACTCAAGAGAATAGAATCATCGATACCACGTTCCGTGAAGGCGTGCAACTTATCACAACCATCCTGGGCAAAACCTAATTTAAATTTATAATCATCCCATCTTTGTAAGGCCCTTTTTTTAGTAATCAAAATTTTTATACCGTCGATGTTTGATAAGAGCAGTTATGGAAAAAATATAGCCGCTAATTCTAAACTTCATATAATTTTTCGTCGTTCATCTCAAACTCATTTCTGGTGAAAGTTTTTATAAACGAGAATATTAACACCCGATTTGCAAGCCATAGAACCTCTAAGCTTAAATGCTCTAGTTCATGAGAATTTAATGACCCCGATGCGCGACAGCGAAAACAATATAAAGCGCTTTTCAGGGGTAACACTAAGGCGGCATCTTTTCATTATAAATGGACAACAACCCCAATAGTTCTTGCCCGTTTCTTTAAAGCTTCATTGCTCCGGATATTACAGATACAATATCATTGCATCTTTGGTTGTTCAATCAATTCATTTCAAAATATCTGTCATGTACTTGCCTCCTTCCCATATATATATATTAATTTGATATACAAATAAAAATCCTCTATTTGTAAAGATTTTAATTAGTTGATTATTAAATTAATACAAAAAATCAAATACGAATCATAAGAACCTATCTATCAAACTAAATACATAAGGATTCCTATACGCCGTGATTAAACGATACCATTACCAACATTTTGACGGTAACAATAGGCTGCAATGAAATCGTGCAGCCTATGCTATCGCTCTGCTGTATTATTTGCGTGATCCACAGCGCGGTTTCACGAATGAGTGCGACCTGTGATTTGGCCCGCTGATGTTCGGTTTCGGACTCGATGGGTTTACGATATTCCGGTACGAGTAATGTGGGCTCAGCTGCATCAGTCTTGTCCGGTTTTGACTGCAACGCGATCTGCGTATAGCCGACATAGCGAGCATTTTCAACGCCTTCGAAGGATTCGCGTTTCTTCAATTAGATAAACCGTTTCGTGGTTTTCTAATGTTTCTCGACGTGCTCCTGGACGAGCCACAGAATGGCATCGCAACTGCTACTAATACAGCTTCTACAGATTGAACTCTTCATCCTCATGATGACGCCAATACGGTTAATTACTGCTGCGCTTTCACGATATTTACGAGCTACATGGCGCGATTTGAACGCCGAGCCCTCAAGTTCACGGGTCCAATCTTTACCAATAGCATGAATTAAATACCTCAGTTTTATTAATGTTCATCCACATATAGTTCAGCTGCCATTAAAACCTGCCGTCAGATACTTCGATGGGATGTTTCAATACATTTTGACCATGTGTACGATATTTCGACCTGATCTTAACAATTTCCGGGATGTGAAAGCCGCAGACATCGGCTTTAAATGTTGCTTGTTCACAACTGCTTTAATAGTTTGAATGGCCTCTTTGAGCTTTACCAACCATTTCTTCAATACGAGCTGGATGGTGCAGACATCTACAATCAATTTTCTAAACATTGAGCCACTTCGACGAATTGAACCGAAACCCAGAAAGAATAACACTTCTGGTGTGTGATAATCAAGTCAATACCTGGTAATAACGGTGCGCGAATATTGCGGCCTCGACCAATAATGCGTACTTTCGTTTAAATAGTGGGCAATGCCACTACTGGATACGGTAGTCTCCGCCACATATTCGCTGCGCAACGTTGGATTGCAGGAGATAATTTCTTTTGCTTTTTCTCCGCATCATCACGCGCTGCTCCATTTCCTTAACCATGATGCCGTTCATGACGAATTTCTTGTTCTACATTGTTAACAAGATATTCTTAGCTTCTTCAAATATTACCGAAATACGTTCTAACTCCATTTGTTTTTCATGCAGCTTCAATTTTTCACGGCTTTGAGCTAAGTCGACTTCTTTGCAATCTAGAAACCTCTTTGTGTTCAATATCTAAATTTTTATCAAAAGATTCTTCTTTTTGAAGAATACGACATTCATACGTTGAAGTTCAGAACGGCGATCTTTTCTCGTTCACATCAGACGGGCTTGTAGAATTTCTTCTTTCCTTCTAATAAAGCTTCTTTCTTTTTAGACTCGGCTGCGCTCACCATTTGCGATGATCGTGCGGCCTCTTGTTCAACAGTTGGTTTCCTTTAGCAATATTTTTTCGTAAAAATAGCCTGCCCCCGTGTTGATCATTTTATTACTGCAATTGGAGCTATACTCTAATCCAGTCTCACCTCCTCTTAAATTCTCGTCGAGCTTTCATGCTCCTTTTTATACCCTTTATGCGTTAAATTATCGTTGTATATCATATAAATAATAGGCTATTATATTTCAGAACAACCCTTTCTGTCAGATTTTACACCAAACCTGGTAGAAAGCCTCAGAAAAGTACTATCTATTCTTAAAATCATTGCACACAACTTGGATAGTACTCGTTGAAAACCCTCTATTTAGAAAATTAAATTTTTACGAGTGCAGTCCTCATTGAGAATGGAACCAAACTTTTCTCACTACGTGCGTGGCTCCTTCCTTCCTCAGAGATTCAGGCTAGTAAGACCTCTAGTTTCATCTTTTGTAATCATGTAGGCGCCGTATTTTTGTTCTTTCATCATTAGTCATCTTGTCTGACGCTCATCATTAATCATAATCTAAGGCGTTGATTGCTCAATGATTGGTCTCAATTTATTTCGTCTCATTTTTTGTGTCAGTTAAAGATTTAAATCGTTGACTTCAGGAAGCGATACGCTTGATACCAGCAACATCGTTTCTTCACTCATGATTACTTCACCCACTTCACACCAGTCATCCAGATTTCTTCATTCTTCTTCGTGTATCGCAGATGTACGATCAATTCATCTTGTAGGTTGTCAAGTAAGTACTGTTATGAATTCTTTTACCTTGTATACGCTCCCCATTGTGGAGCCATGCATAGATTTGTAATAATTTCCCATATTGTGATAATACGATGTGCCTGCTTTGCGTTATAATACATCCGTCAATTCAGCTGTTTTGAATGGAGGTGCTACTTTGTTTTGTAACTTTAACTTCATTTGAGCTCAACGTTTTCGTTAAACTGATGCTCACCTTTACGAACGCTGTCGAGGCGTACGGAAGAATAGATTTCATGCTGACCACCGTTGTCGTTTTCAAGTTGCAAACGTACGCCTACTTTTCCTGGTGGTAAAGATAACAACCGTTTTAAGTTTTGATACCTGTCAATTTTATGTCTTTACTCATTAAACGAGCTTATGAAGCCTACGTGAGCATCGCCATTTTGCCTTCAAATTTCAACTGCAGAACTGGCTGCAACAGAATCAACTACAACAATATCTACTCACTGCGAACAAGTAGCTTCTGTAATTTTCAGGAAACTTTGTTCTCGCATTATCTGGTTGAGAAATCAACAAATTGTTGATGTCTACGCCCCAGAGATTACGATATTACGCCATACCGGATCGTCCGCATGCTCCGCATCATCGTACCGCAATGCTTAACACCTTGTTTTGTGAGCTTCTGCTACAGCGTGAAGTAGCTGATCTGTTTTACCAGGAGGATTCTGGGCCGTAGACTTTCATGCACGACCACGAGGGAAGCCACCCACACCAACAGCAATATCGATGCGCCAAGAGAACCGGAGGAGATCACCTCTACGTTCATGCGATCTGCCGCTTTCACCGAGACGGCATAATCAGCGCCTTTACCAAAAGATCTTTTTCAATTTGGTTTTAACGCGTTGTCCGACGCTGCGCTTTGTCTGCCATCCACAGCGTTGTTTGTTTCCTTACTGTGTATATATAGTATACATATAGATAGTGCTAGCTCTGCCGCACTTGCAGCCTATATCATCTTCGTGCGATTAAATTAGCTTTATGGGCCACGGTGCCATGTGACCAGTTACACCAGCGATACACAAGACCAACTGGCTCGAGGCTACCACCTCCAGGACCAGCTATGCCTGTCGTAGAAAGCAGTATATGTTGTTTTACAACAGCTCGTGCCTCTGCCATAGCCTTAGCCACTTGTTCACTAACAGCGCCATACGTATCTTTAACATATCTTGTGGTACACCTAAAACACGATGTTTTCATCATTAGCATACGAAATGACGCCACCCATGTAGTACTCATGACTCGCCACTGACATTAGTCAGTACTCAGCTAAAACCAACTTGATGTACAAGATTCAGCAGTACTAGTACTACTATGTTCCTCTAATAGAGGTCTCGACCCGATGTTTCTCCATAGAACTGTTATTGTGCGTATGCGAGAGCCTGCTGTTCTCGTATGATCGTATCCCAAGGATTGAGCAGGTCTTGTGCCGCCTCATCGTTTCGTGTTTAGCAGTGATACGAACCTCAATGTAGCGCTTTTAATCGAGCAAAGCTATGTCGGATTAGATTGATTCTTTAATTAGGATCCATCACAGCTTTCTAAATCAATTTCACGATATCATATACGCTATATCGATAGGATGTATCAACACCTTGAGAACCAAATCGGCTATTTAAAAGGAACTACGCCTCTTGGAACATGTCCTTCATTTCTCCAGGAGGTCCAGGTAAAGTGATACGTAGTGTCACCATCTTCAACGACGACACCTGGAGCTACTCCAACAGGGTTATAATACTTTCGCCCTTCTGCAATTGCGCTTCCCGCCGACCTGCATCGGGGTACGGTCTTACACTTTCAAAAACCTTTCAAGCTCATTCATAGCCTCTTGATTGAACACACAATGAGGTCTGCCAATTGAATCGCAAGTACATTGCGTGTAATGTCGCCCCTGCGTAGGTCCCAGCCCACCAGTACTAATAACGATATCAGCCCCTGGTGCTAGCAGAGCTGAAAACCTCAGCCATCCGCTTTCGGATTATCACCCACCACAGATTGATGGGCAATGGTATATCCTAATTTATTTAACTTCTTGTCGTTAGCCATGATACATCTGTATTTACTGTATCACCTAGCAACTGAACCTGTAGAAATAAGTTCTTACAATCATCAGATCACCTCACAATCGAATGCATCGAACTGTATTATTCTGTACAACCGTAGCTACTTATCATCACAGGGCTAAAGCCTGGTCACTTGTACCCTTTAAGAATATCTCCAGGTTGAATGTCTTCACCCATGGTCTTCAATGTACATATTACCATCTACATCAGGTGCTTGAGATTTCACCGACCTTTTGCAACGCAAAGTGTATTCTCGCCTTCTGATCACTTCTACTCCATAATCACGTCAGGACCTTCTAAATCGCGATTATTCTCTTCAGAGATAGCAGCTGATGGACATAAGCATGCGATAACGCTCTTCTTTGACCTCTTCTGTATTTGGTCTTCACGAGCACCAGCTGGTGTACCATCTTCTTGAGAATACGTAAACTACGCCCATATTATCGAATTTGATTTCTTTACAAAGTCACAAAGTTCCTCAAATTGTTCATCTGTTTCACCAGGAAACCAACTACGATAGAGGTGCGCAATGTAATGGCGTGTAGTCGCATTTCTAATCTTCTTAGCCAAGCGCTCAATATCATTACGATCGTCTCGAGCGATTCATTTGTCTTCAAAATATCGTTATTAACATGTTGCAACGGAACATCTACATATTTACGAAAGCTTTTGGCTCATTAACAATAATATCTAACATCATCAGGAAAAGAATGTCGGATATAGGTATAGCATCGAATCCATTCTATGCCTTCTACAGTTAGTTAATTCTTTTAACAATGTCGTCAACAATGGCTTACCAGCATTAAGGTCCATACCACTAGCCGTGTATCTTCGAGCGATAAGGACAACTTCCTTAACCTGGTCGCAGCCAATCGTTCCACTTCAGCCTTAATAGACTCGATAGTCAGACTGCGGAATGCACCGCGTACCTTTGGAATAATACAGAATGTACAATCGTTATTACAGCCTTCTGCAATTTTATACATATGCACTATAACGAGGTGTTGTTTGAATACGAGTATGCGCTCATCACATGATAGTTCGTAATATTTTCCATGATAACCACTGATCGTCGCATGCTCAATAGCATCAACGGCTACCATAACTTTGATCCCCATGCACCGGTACCGATTAATGCATCAATTTCAGGAATTTCTTTGGAATAATTCATCCTGATATTGTTGGCTACACAACCTGCACGATAAGGCTCTCATAAGCAGCCATCTCTTTTATATTGGGCAACTCAAGGATGGCATAATAGACTCAGCCTTAGCTTTTTCAATAAAAGTACAGGTATTTACAACGATAAGATCTGCGTTCTGCTTAGGTCTTCTGTAATCGAACAGCTATTATCTCTCAACAAAGCCCAACATTACTTCTGTATCTACTAAATTTTAGCACAACCTAGGCTAACATATCCTAATCCCCATTCCATATCCTTTTCTCGTCACTAGATTCTTTATTTATTTATTTCTTTAGATTTATACAACTGACTTAGTCCTTACGGAATCGTACTTGACTAACCCAATGATTTAATAGTAACTTTTTACCTTCCAGAGTATAGTACCATTCACAGGCCATAATATCTAAATCTATGCCCTATAGAATCTTTTGGCTCATCCATCTCAGGATTAGTAAATATATAGGTAAAATTTCTTTTTCTACCATATATTTCTGCCGTTTTAGAAGATAGTAACCAATTAATCAAACTCTACACTATCTGCTTTATGTTTTGAATTTTTAAAACGGCAGCACCAGTCACATAATAAGACGTACCATCTTTAGGATAAATGATCTAATTGATACCCATGATGACTATATTGCGCCGCATCAGACAAGTTACTACATCTAATATTTGTCTCCTAGCGCAGTTAAGCGTATTGAGTAGACATGAAATTTAGCATGTTGAACCATTACGCAAACTATATCAAAGTATTCAAGAGCCTCTGGTTCCCCTTTTATCACTCTCACCATATTGTATAGCAACTCACGTATTCTGAGACGCTGCAAAATCGGTCATAACGATAGACCACCACCTTTGTTTTCCTCAATGTATCCTATGTAGTAATATATTTACCAATGCCATTATGGAAGGTATCATTCTGAACAAATACTGATTGATCTATACCAAAGACCAAACTCAATAGCCATTTGGATCCTTTTAGATTATCGACGTACCGTCAGTCACGTTCATTGACGATGTGGGCATATATTACCTGCATTGGCACCAACCACGAGATTATCTCTCAGAAGTTAGCACCAAAATCACCAGAAGTATCAGCCACTGTAGAAGCCGACCGTTGTGACATTTGTTCCTCTGTAAGAGGCATTACAGTGACTTTTACCTTTTTGTTCCTTCATAACGCCCAGCAAGCATAGCTGTCAAAAGTATTAGGTAAGTCCGTATGAGACTATAATTTCACCACGAATAGGCTCTTTTGCCTGTTCTATTTGTTCTTGTTGGCAAAAGTTTCACGCATAGATCAACATTCCCTACCACAAATAATGCTAAGATGCTCGAGCAATCCATCGTTTCATATATGCCTCCCATAAGACATAAAGTATCTTAAAATGAGAGTAGCTAGAGCTACTCCCTACATGTAACGACCACCAAAACTTTTATTAGATGTACTGAACTTTTAGTCACATCTCTACTACGCCTTTTTCCAGTCTGGCATCGATTCCTAGATTCGCAACTCGTTTGCCATTAGAGATTTACTAGATTGGCTAATACGCTTAGAATTTCCACCATCGTGGTCGGGGTGAATTAAACATTCTGGTACCAAAAGCCAATTAAATCACGTCGATTGGCTTCTATGAGAGCCTCTTTAACAAGGTCATAGTTTTCAATATTTTTTAAACTGCATCAAAGCGCTGTTTTTGCTTTATCTCTACCCTTTTTAGCAACATAAACAGGTTTTCCATCTAGGATTAATGCCCTGTATACTACATACAAGTAGAAAGGCTACCCGGTGTAGGAATAAAATCTCTGTACTTGCTCTGGGTACATATGGTGATCTCGTAAAATTCCGCTAATTCATTAGCATCCTAGGGCACAACACGGATGAGAGCTCATAGTACGGCACTGGATTGTTTCTACCAAGTTTTTATTTGCCTCTTCAAACCAAGACTTTAAAGGTTAGAAATTCTTCTTCACCAGCTTTTCCCCATCATATTGGTAACCCGTTTGAGATACATGTTCTGGAGCTACCTTTTTAGCTGACCACTTACGTGAAAACCTGCAAAGTTCCGCACAAAAGTCTTTTTATTGTTATCGGCTAGTACATAGTCATAACGCAAACCAGAACGAACAAAATACCTTTTTACACCTTTTAGTTTACGTAATTTTACGCAGTAAGCAACATAGTCATCAGATTTGTATCAAGTTTTCCCATAGGCTCTGGAGCCGCACAAGTACGACCTTCTACACGCACCATAGACAGCTTGTTTATCGATGCTAGATGGCGGAAATTTGCCGTAGGGACACTCTACATCATGAATATACCCCTTTAAAAGTGTCCATCTTGATCATCATGTGAGCTTTCTTCAATCAAAGACTCATGACTAGCGATTTCTGAATGATACGCCCTTGGTGATTAGTAATAGCACAGAAAGAACAACTGCCAAAAACAACCTCGTTGGCTCACGAGGCTAAATTGAACTGCTTAACGCTGGTACACCACCCTTATCATCGTATTGGGATGCCACTTTCGGATATATGGCAGGTTATAGACACCATCCATTTCCCGTCCTGCGTCAATGGCTAAAGCAGGTGTATTCTGAATGAGATATCGATCACCATAAGTTTTTGGACCATCATACGACCATAGAACGGATCTTGTTCATCGTATTGAATACGGAATGCATCGGCAAAGTCCATCTTATCCGCCTTAATAGCTTCACTAGGATGGGCACTCTACATAGTCGATGGTTGGAATTTTCCTTTGCCATGTAGCAAATACCGCGTATAGACAGCAAGGACTCTTTCAACTCACCTGATCTCAAGGCATCAGCTAGTTCAACGATTTGAAGTTCTCCCATACCATAGACAAGTCATCTGCCTTGGAATCTACTAAGATGGAGCGACGTACCGTATTCTGACCAATAGTCATAATGACCAAAGCGGCGCAAGGACGCTTCTATACCACCGATGATAAGAGGTACATCACTATAAGCCTCCTTCATGCGGTTGGCATATACCAAGGTAGCACGATCCGGACGATGCCCTGATTCACCACCGGGAGAATAATCATCTTGACGGCGAATTTTCTTTGCTGCTGTAAATTTATTGAGCATTGAATCTAGATTCCTGCTGCAACATAGGGATGCAAGACGTGGTTTACCTAGTTTTTTGAAAGCATCTACATCATTCCAATCTGGTTGATCTATAATGCCTACACGATAGCCTTTGGATTCCAAGTATCTACCGATAACCGCAGGAGCAAAGGACGGATGGTCCACATAGGCGTCCCCACTGATGAGAACGAAATCTAATTCGGCCCAACCACGTTCCTTCATATCCGAAGGTTCTGTTACTAAAATCTATCCATTGACTGTGTAAATGCTTTCTATCATTCCTAATCAATCATTAGAAAAGGAATAACCATAGTAAAAATAATGCCATACAAAATAGAATAATCTCCCAAAATAATGCGTTCTTGTACAATAGAGCGTTGACGTTTTTCGTTGACGCGTTTCTAAAGACATACGCTTTTAGATGTTTGGTATTCAACGAACTCACTGTACTAAATTGAGAGTCGCTTGAGCCTTTCCGTCTCGTAACAGAACGCAAAGAGGTATCTATATCCCCTACTTGTCCTGATATACTTTTTCACCAAACGATCTCCCATCAAGATCTAAGTAGTTGCCATAGTTTTCGAATAAAGCCTTTACGTAGACTTGACCAGGAATGATATCATAGTTGCCATCTTCGATAGCTTCTAAATAGGTTGTTTTAATGTGCAGCACTTGCTCCACATCTTTAAAGGTTAGATTACGTCTTACCCGCTCACGTCGTAATTCTTCGCCTAATTCAGCCATTTTCGTTCCTTTCTAAATCTACGTAATATTCATATAGTAATTAGCTAATTATTGCTCATCATTAGAATCGAGAATATCTAGCCTTAGCTTGTTCAGGGCTCATTAAGATTTTCTCGAGCCTTACTGCCCATGCTAGCCAACGATTTTTAAGGTCTTCCATTGTATCTACAAGACGTGCCGCACGGGTATAACCTATGCGGAAACGACGTTGCAACATCGATACGGAAGCTTTGACCAGATTCCATAACAAGATTAACAGCTCGCTCTAATAATTCATCACGGTAAACATCATTAGCATCAGAAGATTCTTTTCAGCTTCCTTTTTCCACATCTTGAGTTACCGTATTATCATATTCTGGTTCTCGTTGAGCTTTTACAAACTCTACAAGTTTTCTACCTCATCATCAGAAATGAAGTACCCTTTGTACACGAATAGGTTTATTCGCACCCAATCGGGAGCAAATAACATATCACCCTTTACTCAATAGTTTCTCTGCCCCCGCCATATCAAGAATGGTACGGGGAATCAATTTGAGAGCCTACAGCAAAGGAAATACGGCTCGGCACATTGGCTTTAATAGAACCGGTAATAACGTTAACAGATGGTCGTTGGTAGCAAGAACCATGTGAATACCTGCAGCACGAGCCATTTGTGCTAAACGACTAATAGATTCTTCAATATCATCAGGAGCCGTCATCATAAGGTCAGCTAACTCGTCGATAATCAACACGATTAACGGCATAGCAGCCTTTAGGGATGCGCTTCATTATAGCTGATATCACGTTTACCAGATGCAGCAAAACGCCTTATAACGAGCCTCCATTTTCACGAACGGCCCAACGCAATACAGCTGCTGCTTTTTCATATCCGTTACAACTGGAGCCATCAAGTGAGGAATTCCCATTGTAAATAGACAATTCAACCATCTTTAGGGGTCAATTAATAATAACTTAACCTCTTCCGGTTTACGGCTAAAGAGAATACTAGAAATCAATGTATTTACACATACGGATTTACCAGAGCCAGTCGTACCAGCTACGAGCAAGTGAGGCATCTTCGCAAGATCCGTAATGACAGGTTTCCTGCAATATCCTTACCAAGACCAACAGGAATACCACCACGAGCATCTTTAAAGTCACTACAATCAAGCACATCACGTAAATGAACGGCTTCTGTCGTTTTATTAGGCACCTCGATACCGATGGCAGATTTACCTGGGAATCGGAGCCTCCATACGGATATGTTGCGCTGCTAAATTGAGGGCAATATCATCTGTTAGTTAACGATACGACTCACTTTCACGCCTGGTGCAGGCTCAATTTCATAGCGCGTAACAGTTGGACCTGTGTAGCATTAACAACCTTGGCAGTAATACCAAAGTCACTCAATACATGTTCAAGCATCATCGCATTTTGCGCTACTTCTTCACCATTGTTTTGACTCCCCTTTCCTTTCGCCAAAATATCTAGGCTTGGGAAATGGTACGGTCTCATCATAGGAACGATGAATTTGACCATCTTAGATACAGCTACTTGTGCCGTATCTTCTGTAGTACTAATAATGGACGGTACTTGTAAGCCCATGCCGACATACCGGCTCCAGCACTTACGGAACTTGCAGCTGCACCCGTTCCTGGCACAACAGAAGCGATAGCACCCATGATTAGTTTCCAATGGACCCATCGTTGTATTTTTGATAAGAAAAATTCTGGTTCTTCGTCATCAGAGTTTTGCTGCAGTTCCAAACTCATCCGTATATTCTTCATCTGGTGTATATGCATAGTCCTCATCGGGAACATATACATAATCATCACTCGTAGATCTATGCGTATCAGAGAATTGTTCAAAAGTCATCAGCTTCATAAGACTTAGCATCACCAGATGCTTCAGAAATATTAGCCAATTGCTCAGCCGCACGATTACGTGCTTCTATCTCAGCCAATTCCTTCCAAGATGCAGGAGGTTTCGGGTGACTCCAGAATTGTAACTGTATCTTCAATAGTTTCAACATCTGTAGCTGAAGTAGAACCAAAGAGATCTCTGTCCAGTAGCAATACCTCGTTTTTCTAATGCTATCTAATGCTTGATCTGCAGCATCAGCAAAGCGTATCTTTTTCCCTGTTATAAGCTTTACGCTGTTCTGCCGCTTCTTTACGCTGTTCATTCCAGTCATCAAAGACTTCTTTTTGCAACAGCGACCTTCTCAGCAGCTACCTCTTTTAGCTACATCTAGACCAACTTGCGTTTTGTCCGCAGCCTTTTGTAATCCACTGCGCAAAGGACAAACGTGTACAAGAAGACCAAAAGCTATGAGTAAGAATACATCAAGAATAATAGCCCTAAGTTACCTAATAATGTACGAAGGAATGTAGCAATGCAGCCGCCTACTACACCACCTTGATTAGCCAGTTGTGTAGTAATGAGTTCCTGCCCCTCAGGAACTCGCCACAAAGGAACAAGAGCTAACAAAAATAGGAAAAAACAAGGTCATTACAACGCCTCGTTTTGTAATGAAATAAATGTATCCTTATATAATAATCTCCAACCTAACCAGAAAACGCATAAACAAGGAATGATACCGCCTAGCCCAAAGCCATAACGAATACACCTGTTAAAATCTGTCCTACAAGACGAGTTCAAAGCCGAAAAAGCTGAGCAAAGAAATCACAGCAAAAGGCAATGACAATAAGATTTTCACTTCGCTGCGCAAAGAAAGCTTTGAGACTTTGATTGCTGTTTTGTACTTGTTCGCTTACGGCGTGTGTTGCGTCTTTTGGTGGAAGTATTTTCTTCTGCCATAAATCTATACAAACCCCTTACTTATATAACATTACAGTAAATTAACTTATCATTATATTATAGCATATATCGTAATATTAAGTTAATTTTTTACGACGTTTCTCCCAGTCGTGAAGCAACTGTTCCTCAGTCCCTCTCTTTTATGCCCTTATAGTAGGTGGCATCGACTAGAGGCGTTGGTAAATACTGCTGTTTTATATAGCCCATTAGGATAGTTATGAGCATACTTATAAGCTTTCCCATGACCTAATTTACTAGCCCCGCTATAATGACTGTCTTTCAAATGATCAGGTACTTGTCCACAATCCTTATGTCGCACATCAGATATAGCTGCATCAATAGCTACATAAGCAGAATTACTTTTAGGTGCGAGAGCAACATAACACGCAGCTCAGATAATATAATGCGCGCCTCAGGAAAGCCTACCATATGAGCCGCTTGAGCCGCTGCATTTGCGAGTATGAGAGCTTGTGGATCCGCAAGACCTACATCCTCTGCTGCACAAATAACAATACGACGAGCAATGAAGTTAGGATCCTCTCCGGCTTCAATCATACGCGCTAAATAATGTACTGTTGCTTGTACATCGGAGCCACGCATACTTTTAATAAAAGCTGAAATTGTATCGTAATGACTATCACCTTTTTTATCGTATGTATATATGCGACGACCTACGACCTTTTCGAGAACCTCAATAGTAATCGTCCCTCATCAGGAACCATAGCTGCTGCTTGTTCAAGGATATTAAGGGCCATACGACCCATCGCCATTGACGAAAATCCCCTACATCTTCCAGAACCTCATCGGTTACCCTGTAGATGACGCTTGCCAAGACTCTACTTCTTCATCGGTAATGGCGCGACGTAAAATTTGACCAATAGCCTTTGGAGTAAGTGCTTCTAATGTAATAAGACGCAAACGAGACAAATAGTGGTCTATTAACCTCAAAGAACGGATTCTCTGTAGTAGCACCAGTAAGGATGATAGTTCCATCCCTCTACACAAGGGTAACAACACATCTTGTTGGCTTTTATTAAAAGCGATGAATTTCATCGAGGAATAGAATTGTTCGTTGCTGTAAAGAACGAACCCGTTTACGAGCATCTTCAATGATGGTTCTCAACTCACCAATACCAGCGTTAGTAGCATTTCAGGTTTACAAAATGACTATTGCTCACCTTAGCTATGATGCGGCTAATGTCGTCTTACCCGGTTCCACAAGGCCCATAAAAAAAGCATAGATGGTATTGTATCCTTCTCTACCATAGCACGCAAGAAAGTCCCCTTTCCCTACAGCCTTCTCTTGACCATATAAATGATCCAGTTTAGTAGGACGCATTCGTACAGGAAGTGGCTCGTATGTATTTGTAGGTGTCATATCAAATAAACTATCCATTCTATCACCTCAATTTGCACTCAGTTTAACTATCGTATTTAATATCTATAACTATTCAATCAAAAACAATAGTCTTACTCGTCATAAAAGCCCAATGACGTCAGTAACTTGGTATCACTAATAATATTTATAAGACATTTAGGACTTTTTAAGACTTTAAGAAATTTTAGTTCTCTACAAAAGATATATTTATAGTATATGATATTTCAGTCTATTTTTACACGCAAAAAGCCCCACCATGCCGTAATGTACCGCGTTTTGATCCTGCATAGGGCAGGTGGGTGTCCTCCTCATCCTGCAATTGTCCCGTAAGGGCGTAACGTTCAGACGAGAGTCAGACTCCCCAAAGTAAATGTGTTGGCTCAAAACTGCGATATCACACGCACATGGCAGGGATATCTTATACTTAAATAGTATCAGAAAGATTAGCAATTAACAAGTCTTGACATTTCGATTTCAATCAATTCTTGCCTATGTTTTTTACACTAAAGATTGCTCTTGTTCTTCTTCTACATCTGGTTTAATATGCAACTCTTTTAATTGCTTAGGTTCTACTTCAGATGGAGCTTGGCTCATGATATCAGAAGCAGATTGAGTTTTAGGGAATGCGATTACGTCGCGGATAGATTGACGTTTTGCCATCAACATAACAAGACGATCAAGGCCAAATGCACAGCCTGCATGAGGAGGTGCACCGTATTGGAATGCATCAAGCATGAAGCCAAATTTAGATCTTGCTTCTTCAATAGACAAACCAATTGCTTTGAATACTTTTTCTTGTACGTCAGCTTGGTAGATACGCAAGGAACCGCCACCGATTTTCACGCCATTCAATACCATGTCGTAAGCAATCGCTTTTACACTGCCAGGATCAGATTCTAATTTATCAAGATCCGCATGGCGTGGCATTGTGAACGGATGGTGCATTGCAACATAACGTTTTTCATCTTCGTTATATTCGAACATAGGGAAATCAGTTACCCATGTGAATGCCAATTTATCTTGGTCAATCATGTTCATACGGCGTGCCATTTCAAGGCGTAATTCACCTAATGCACGTGCCACAGTTGCAGGTTTATCAGCAATCATCAATACAAGGTCGCCACCTTTAGCGCCCATTTTTTCACCAATATTGCGGATTGTATCTTCACCTAAGAACTTCATGATTTGAGACTTGATGGAACCATCTTCGTTGAAGCAAGCCCATGCAAGGCCTTTAGCGCCGTAACGATTTACATATTCAACAAGGTCATCAAGTTCACGACGAGGAATGCCAGCATCGCCAGGCACAACGATACCTTTAACTACGCCACCATTGTCGATAACAGAGCGGAAGACTTTGAATTCTGTATCTTTTACAAGATCAGTTACATCAGTAAAGGCCATATCAAAACGAAGATCTGGTTTATCAGAGCCGTATTTATCCATTGCTTCGTCCCATGTAATACGAGACATAGGCAAAGAAATTTCTTTACCTAATGCAGTTTTAAATACATGAGCAATCATCTCTTCAAGCAATGCATAGATATCTTCTTCATCAACGAAGGACATTTCTAAGTCGAGCTGAGTGAACTCAGGTTGACGGTCTGCACGCAAATCTTCATCGCGGAAGCAACGAACGATTTGAAAATATTTTTCATAACCAGCAACCATCAAGATTTGTTTAAAGATTTGTGGAGATTGTGGCAATGCGTAGAATGTACCAGCATTTACACGAGAAGGCACTAGATAGTCACGAGCGCCCTTCTGGCGTAGATTTAGTAAGCATTGGAGTTTCAATTTCCAAGAAATCGCGGCTATCAAAAAAGTCGCGCATTGCTTTTGTTACCTTGTGACGTAAAATCAAGTTACGTTGCATTTCAGGACGACGCAAGTCAAGGTAACGATATTTCAAACGAATATTTTCATCTACATCGATATCATCTTGAATATAGAAAGGAGGAGTTTTAGCGGAGTTCAATACGCGCAACTCTTCACAGAACATTTTCGTATGCACCCTGTAGGAAGGTTTGGATTAATAGCAGAATCATCACGTTTTGTAATAGTTCCACGCACGCAAAGCACATATTCATTACGAACATCCTCTGCTTTGTGGAAAGATTCTACGTTGTGATCTGGAGATGCCACTACTTGTACTACGCCAGAACGATCGCGTAAATCTAAGAATATCAAACCACCATGGTCACGACGGCGTTCAACCCAACCACATAATACGACCTCTTTACCTACCTCTTGTTCAGAGATGGTGCCACAACCGTGTGTACGGTGTAAGCCTTGCATTGTTTCCATTCTAATTGTCATCCTTTCACCAAAGAAGTTATACGTTCAGCCACTGTATCAAGAGATACAATCTCTTGTTCACTAGTATCCATGAATCGGATTATGGCTTCCTCCACGAGCCAATTCATCATCACCCAATATAATAACATATTTCGCATTAATTTTGTTAGCGTATTTTAATTGTGCCTTCATACTCTTGCCCTGCCCGTCCATTTCAACAGGAATATCATGATGCATGTTTGTTTTGCAAATTTTGAAAGCCTCTACCTTAGCCGCATCACCAAGAGCTACTACGAATGCAGATGGTTCTACAGTTGGTTCAGGCAATAGGTTTTGTTTTTCAAGAGCTAATAATAAGCGCTCCATGCCCATAGCAAAACCGATAGCTGGGGTATGCGGTCCATCGAGCTCTTCTACGAGACCATCGTAACGACCACCACCGGCTACGGCACTTTGAGCACCTAAAGGAGTATATTGTACCTCAAAGGCTGTCTTTTGTATAGTAATCAAGACCACGTACGAGACGAGGATTTAAAGTATATTGCACATTAGCAGCTGTTAAATAAGTCTTTCAATTCTTCAAAGTGATCATGACACTCTTCACATAAATGTTCGTGAATTTCAGGAGCACCTATGGACAAGGATTTACATGTTTCATTTTTACAATCCAGTATACGCAAAGGGTTTTTGTACAAACGTTCTTGGCAGTCGCTACATAATTGTTCCTTTTTAGGTTCAAAGAAAGCGATTAATTTTTCACGATATACAGGACGACATATCGGACAACCTACAGAATTTACCTCTACATTGAGGTCTTTAAGTCCAAAATCTTTTCAACAACTGTACAACCATGCAGATAACTTCACTATCCACTACTGGAGATTGAGAGCCTAATACCTCAGCACCAAATTGGTGAAATTGACGGTAACGACCTGCTTGCGGTTTATCATGACGGAACATAGGTCCCATATAATACCATTTTGTGAGACCTTCTTTACCATATACTTTATTTTCTAAGTATGCGCACAGCAGACGCCGTATTTTCAGGGCGTAAATGTGAAAGCTAGAACCACCGTCATCACCAGTGGTAAAGGTGTACATCTCTTTTTGTACTACATCTGTAGTTTCACCGATACCGCGCAAAGAAATAATTTAGTTTCTTCAAAGGCAGGTGTGCGAATTTCATTGAAGCCCGTATACTTTACAAATTTCGCGCATACGTTGTTCAATATAGTGTCAATTTATCATCTGTTCTGGCAAAAAGTCTTGTGTACCTCTTGGTTTTCTTATAGCCATTACACAACCTCCCAAAATCTTTCACAAATTTTATGTCGTTTCTCTAAAAGTGCATCTATCGTTACGTGATAAACATCTACGTCTTTTGGCATATGCTGTTTAAGCTGACGATATTCAGGGGCTCGCATCCACTTAGACGAGCTACCGGGCCCCATGGATAGAATACTTTGACGTTCCTCCATGATCTGAATATTGTATTCGCATGCTTTGTCAGGCAAGGTATAGCCGATATTCTCTAACTGCCCTCTCATATATTGTTGGCGATATAAATAATATGGCACATAACCAGCCGCTTCAAGACGCGCTTTACCATATTGTACCATTTCTGCAACGAGATTTTCTTCAGGAATATCATCTTCCATATGTAAATCGTACAACGGGCTACCACGTTTTAATGCTAACGTATGAATTGTAACATTTTCCGGCAGATTTTGACATACATAATCCATATTCTCTATCATGTTTGACATCGTTTGGTTAGGCAAGCCTGCGATAAAATCCATATTTACGGCTAATGATGTATTGTTTTTTACATATTGTAAAAGTTCATCAACATCCCGTACGCTATGACCGCGTCCAATGCGACGCAAAATATCATCTTGCATCGTTTGCGGGTTAATGCTAATGCGATTCACACCTAGCTCAAGCATGGAACGTAGCTTAGTAGGATTAACAGAATCTGGCCGCCCGGCCTCTACAGTGAATTCATGTCCTTCAGATACGAGTAGAGATAACTGTTTTAGGACCTGGTGAAAGTCTTCATCCTCTAGCACTGTCGGAGTACCACCGCCCATATAGAGAGTATCGACTGTTAAGCCATAGGAATCAACGATAGATTTCATATCTTCTATATCACGGTTTAAAGCACTTAGAAATTGACTTTTACCAGCATAATCCTGATAGAGACCATATGGAAACGAGCAATATACACAACGCGTATCGCAGAAAGGAATACCACAATAGAGACTCACCTTTTTATCGTCTGTATCAGATAGAAACGGACGTTGATATTCACAATAGCTCCCTAAAGTAGCAAGCTTTTTCCATAGACACAGAAAACTCGTCCCTAATGTGACGAGTTGCTGCGTGGACAGAGCCATATGTATCTATATATTTATGTAGTAGCTTTGTAGGGCGCACACCTACCATAGTTCCCCACGGAGCCTCAGCAGGTAAGCCTTGATATTCACGCAAATAGCGCAACAAGGCTTGTCCAATTTGACGACGCCCCATAGAGGAAACAGGGCCTTCAAAAATCTGAACTGTATCACCAATGGTAACAGTTAATGTGTACAGTCCTTCCACTTCATGCGCTTCAAGGATAACCTCTGGATGTACCTTTATCAGAAAAGAGTCCTGCAGCGCCACAGTTATGAGCTACTACGGAGCCAAGCGGTAATGGACCCGTATATAGATATCCATTAACCATGATGGGACATACGCTCAAGCTTTTCTAATTCTGCTTCAGTCATATGATTTTGGCAATCACTACAGTAACCATATACTTTCAATTGATGATCAATGGTACGGAAGTTTAATTTCTTAGCAATAATAGACTCCAATGTTTCAAGCATGTCATCTTCAAACTCGGATACTTTACCACATTTTACGCAAATCAAATGATGATGGAAATGAGCGAACTCTTCGTCATTTAATTCATAACGATTACGACCATCACCAAAATCAAGACGTTTTAACAAATCAAGTTCTGTGAAGAGATCAAGAGTTCTGTAAATTGTTGCCAACCCGATATCAGGGTGCCACCTCTTTTACAAGAACATATACATCTTCAGCACTCAAATGATTTTCTTCAGCATCGATAAATGCTTGCAAGATTGTTTGACGTTGTGTGGTCAATTTGTACTTTTTGTCTTTAATGCGTTCTTTTAATTTTTCTAATGTTGTGTTCATGATAAATTTCCCTCGACTGTAAAAATAATTGTTTAAACCCTACTGACCAACGAATGGGTTGTATTGTTTTTCATACCCTATATTTGTTTCCGGTCCATGACCAGGATAAACCATTGTATTATCAGGCAATGTATAAAGCTGAGTCTTAATAGATGATATCAGAGTCTCATAAGAGCCATTTGGAAAATCTGTACGGCCTACGGAATCTCTGAATAAAGTATCCCCTACAAACACAAGACCTTCCATGTAATAACACACACCTCCTGGCGTATGACCTGGTGTTTCAAGCACCTCAAGATCAATATCACCACATGTAATGTGATCACCTTGTTTAACCTCGATGATTTCCGCTTTTACCATAATTGGCGTTGGATTGCTATAAGCACTAAGATTAAGTTCAGGATCAGATAAATACGGTACATCGCCCTTATGAATATATACAGGCACATGATAGATGTTTACAATCTCTTGAATGCCACCAATATGATCTCCATGACCATGTGTCAGTACAATCGCCTTCGGCTTTAAGTCATGTTTTTTTAGCGCATCTAGTACTTCAGCTGTTGCAGGATCGATAATGAAAGCTTCACCTATCGCTTTATCACCGATAACATAGCAATTTGTTCCTAATGGACCTAAAGGCATGCGCATAAGCACTAATTGTTGTTCGCTCATTAAGCCCCTCCTTTACTACGTTGAACAGTATACACTTCACGAATACGACGCAATTTAGTCATTACGAAATCTAGTTGTGAAATATCGCGGATATCAACCACCAAATTGATGCTTACATTTTTTGTATCCTCTTGAACCTTAGCATTGATGTTAGTAATGGTGATTTTCAATTCTGAAAGCACCGCCATAACCTCCATGAGAATACCAGCTCGATCATAAGCTTGAATATCAATGCCTACGTGGAAAGATTCGCCAGAAGAACCGTCCCAAGAGACTTCTATCATCCGCTCTAAGTCTTCAGGAGAATGGCCCATGCTAGGGCAATCACAACGGTGAATAGAAACGCCACGACCACGGGTTATGTAACCTATAATATCATCACCAGGTACAGGATTACAGCATTTTGCCATACGCACCATCACACCAGCTTCACCTTTTACGAGAACACCAGTGCCATTTTTAGTTTTCTTTTGTCCTTGAGATTTTAATTTCTCGATAATTTGCTCTGTGCTGCGCTTAGATTCCTCTACCTCTTTAGACTTTTTATAAAGTTCAATTAAACGCAAAAGAACAGTGCTTACAGGAATGCCGCCATAGCCACAGGCTGCAAACATTTCCTCTTCTGTACCGGCTTTAAGTTGTTTCGTTACATGTTGTAAACGGTTGTCTGCACATAATTCTTTCCAATTATGATTCAATCGTTTCGCTTCTTTTTCAAGAGAGTCTAAACCTTTTTCAATATTTTTCAGCTTTATTTTCACGCTTGAACCAATTGCGAATTTTACTCTTACTTTCAGAAGAACCTACGATATTCAACCAATCAAGGCTAGGACGACCTGTTTTTGGATGTGATGATATCAACAATATCACCATTTTGCAAGGTATAATCCAGCGGTACAATTTTGCCGTTTACCTTAGCACCTACACAATGATGACCTACATCGGTATGAACTCGATAGGCAAAGTCGAGCGGTACAGAGCCTATTGGCAACTTAACAACGTCGCCCTTTGGCGTAAATACAAATACCTCGCCAGAGAAAACGTCTAATTTTAGAGCATTAACGAGTTCCGTTGGATTACTCGTATCTTGCCATTCAAGAACCTGGCGCAGCCATGCAACCTTTTGGTCAAATTCTTTATCGCCATTTTTATTTCCTTCTTTATATCGCCAGTGAGCAGCCACACCGTATTCAGATACACGATGCATTTCCCATGTACGAATTTGAATCTCTACAGGCTGCCCCATCGTGCCGATAACTGTAGTATGTAAAGATTGATACATATTAGACTTCGGCATGGAAATATAATCTTTGAAACGATAAGGCAAATGGCTTTCCACAAAGCTATAGCAATGCCAAGTACCGCATAACAATCAGGAATGCTATCAACGATTACACGAACGGCAAGCAAATCATAAATTTGGGATAAATCGCGATTGTCCTTTTTCATCTTCTTATAAATACTGTAGAAGTGTTTTTGGACGACCTTTGATATCCGCCTTTGATATGGGCTTCGCTTAAAGGCCTTTGTAAGTTGCCTCATCGTATCATTAACAATGTCTTCCCGAACTTGGCGTTTTTGTTTCATTTGATCGACTAGATCATAGTATTTTTCCGGCTCTAAATAACGGAAGGATAAATCTTCCAACTCCCATTTCACATTGAAGATACCGAGACGATGTGCCAAAGGTGCAAAGATTTCTAGGGTTTCCTTAGCAATACGTTTTTGTTTGTCACTACGCATATGCTTTAAGGTGCGCATATTATGTAAGCGATCACCCAATTTAATAACTACGACACGTACGTCCTTCGCCATGGCTAAAATCATCTTTCGATAGTTTTCCATTTGGCGATCTTCTTTTGTTTCATATTGGAATTGGTTTAATTTTGTTACCCCATCAACAAGGAATGCTACTTCAGAGCCAAACATCTCCTCTAGGTCTTCCTTCGAATAAGATGTATCTTCAACCACATCATGCATAAGAGCTGCCATAAGTGTAATATGGTCGATTTGTAAATGTGCCAAAATATCAGCTACAGCTAGAGGATGCATGATATACGGTTCACCGGAAGCTCTAAACTGACCTTCATGAGCCTTATCAGCAAGCTCAAAAGCTTTCAATACTTGGTCACACTCATCATCTGTTAAATACGTATGGATATACTCCATAAACTCGGCTAAGGCTTTACTTTTATCAAATGTACTTTGTTCCACCAAAGCTTTGCCTTCTTCATTTACAGTTGTCATGATGTCACCTCCTATACACTATAAGTAAGGAATGTTACGGATGTGACAAGATCTAATTTTCCTTCAATGGCATTCCATCTCAGCATTAATTGACCATCATCACTTGTATATTCTTCAACAATGCCCAATTCTTTAAATACATCGATAGATGTTAGAGCACTGCGATTATTCTGATCTGCCGGCTTGCGACGCAATATATCTTGTTCAACATTATAAACCGACTGACTGCGACCTCGCATGGACTGTTTTATTATGACATACATTTGTCTAAGTCCTTCTGTAGAAAGCTTAATCGGCTCTTCAGTCAACGGTTCAATAGCTTGAATCATGAGCTGCGGAGAAACCAGACCTTGCCATTCATTCTTTTGCAAAGAAAATGCCACTTTTACCACAGTTCCCACGAAGATAGATCTAAATAAATCTGGACGATTCCAAGCTATAGCATCTAATGTACCATTCGAAGTTGCAAAAATTACCTTACAGTGATTTTTTAATTGCCCCATGAGCATAATATCTTGCACGGTAGCTTCCATAATGGCAAAGACTGGCGTGCTATTGGCCATCCCATAAGGCTCAAGGTCTGATACGCGGTCAATGATATCGACATCGATATCATCAACAGGTAGTTCCGCATCAATAGCCACAACGGGAATATATTCCTCAGCAGTAACAACTTCTTTACAATACTTAGTTAAACGGTCTCGTAACTCATCAATACGATTTGCATCGATGCTAAAACCTGCCGCCGCAGAGTGTCCGCCAAACTGTAGCAAGATATCCTCGCAAGATTTTAATGCATCATATATGTTAAAGCCATCTATACTACGGCACGAGCCTTTACCAACGCCATCATGAATACTGATAACTAAGGTTGGTTTGTAAAACTCCTCTACTAGACGAGAGGCAACAATACCAATGACACCGGGATGCCACTCTTCGCCGGCCACAATAGTTACATAATCAGCTTTATGTCCTTGATTAGCTACATCTATACGAGCTAACTCGTGAATATTTCGTTCTAGCTCTTGTCGTTCACGATTCGTTTCGTTTAATTCCTCTGCAATTGCCTCTGCTATATCTGCATCATCGGTCACGAGTAGTTCAACAGCACGCGTTGCATGCGTTACGCGACCAGCTGCATTAAGGCGAGGTGCTAAAGTATAGCCAATATGTCCAGAGGTGATAGTTCGTTCATGAAGCCCCGCTACATCAATTAGCTTATTAATCCCCAAATTAGGATAGCTATTCATCTTCTCAAGGCCCGATTTTACGATGATGCGGTTCTCACCGACCAAAGGTACTACATCAGCTACCGTGCCAAGTGCGACGATATCTAAATCATCTAAGTACCATTCTCCGTGCTTTGTAAGCCACAAGGCTTGGCATAATTTGAAAGCAACGCCTACGCCAGATAAGTTTTTATCCTTATATGGACAGTCCTTTTGCTTATGATTTATAACGGCCTTGGCTCGTGGAATCATATCAGGAGCCGTATGATGATCCGTAATAATCATATCGATACGGTCTCGTACAGCCTCTACAATATCGTAAGAGCTAATGCCGCAGTCAACGGTAATGACTAAAGCCGTTCCCCGTTCAATAAGGTGCTCTAAAGCCTCTAAATTAAGGCCATACCCTTCACTTTGACGTTCTGGTATGTAATAGGTAACATCGGCACCTAATTTCTTTAAAAATCGATAAAGTACTGATGTTGCAGTAATACCATCTACATCATAATCACCATAAATGACGATTGGTTTGTGACTTTCAATTGTCTCCAGAACTAGTGAAACAGCCACATCCATATCTTTTAATGTAAATGGATCTAACAAATCTGACAAAGTACCTTGTAAAAACTGACGACCTTCGTCTACATCAATGTGACGATTCACCATTAATTTAGCCACAATAGGGTTTACACCAAGTTCACGGATTAAGATATTCTCTTTCTCTTGATCACCTTTACAAAGGCGCCAACGTTTTTTCTTAATCATCATATCCCTCAGTAGTTTATAATCAATATTATTCTAGAATTCAACGTATTATCATTATCATTTTTATTTATTATACCTTAAAACGCAAATAAAATAAACCATTTTATATTTTTATTCTCATTTAAACTTTGCTATTTTCTCAACAAGAAAGAGCCTCCCATTATCAATAGGAGGCTCCATATCAGTGAATTCCTTAGAACCGGAAGTCCCGTTCGCCGTCTTTCATCTGTGCAATATAAGCTTTTAGCTTTTTCTTTAACTAAATCATTTTTTTAATATTTTTCTAACTGTTGTTCGATGACCTTAGCACCATGAGCCTTAGTCTTTTTCATCACCGTAATCCATGATGTATTCGTTTAATGTCATCAACGCATTAGGTTGGCAACAATTGTGAATTTGACCGGATTTAGCAAGGGCCATGAAACGGTCCCCTGTTCTGCCTGCACGATAACATGCAGTGCAGAAACTTGGTACATAACCAAGGTCTAATAGCCAGTCTACGATTTCATCTAATGTACGTGTATCGCTGCGATCAAATTGTGCAGAATTATCTTCTGGTTTCTCTTCTTCTTTGTAACCACCTACGCTAGTACGAGATCCACCACTAATTTGGGAGATACCTAATGCCAAGCCACGTTCACGCATGGACTGACTTTCACGAGTGGACATAATCATACCTGTATACGGTGTGGAGACGCGGATAAGAGCAACAATTTTTTCAAATACATCATCAGGCACAGCATTACTGAAATCATCTACATCGATATCATCAGCTGGACAAATACGAGGTACAGAAATAGTATGTGGACCTACCCCATATACAGCCTCTAAAATGTTCAGCGTGCATCAACAATCCAACGAAATCATATTTATAATGTTCCAAACCATAAAGAACACCGATGCCTACATCATCAATACCACCTTGCATAGCGCGGTCCATCGCCTCTGTATGGTAGGCGTAGTCGCTCTTAGGGCCTGTAGGATGTAAAGCTTCATAGTTTTCTTTGTTATATGTTTCTTGGAATAATGTATATGTGCCAATACCAGCTTCATGTAATTTTTTGTAGTCCTCAACGGAACAAGCTGCAATATTTACGTTTACACGGCGGATTTCACCATTTTTATTTTTGATACTGTAAATCGTCTTGATGGATTCCAAAAATATATTCAAGAGGATTATTTAATGGATCCTCACCAGACTCAATTACAATACGCTTATGACCCATCGCTTCTAACGCAATAACCTCTTCTCTGATTTGGTCTTGCGTTAATTTTTTACGTTTAATATCGCGGTTTTTGGAGTGGTACGGACAATACACACATCCATTGATACAATAGTTAGACAAGTATAACGGTGCAAATAGAACAATACGATCGCCGTAGATAGCCTTCTTGATTTCCTTTGCTAAAGCAAAAAGCTTTTCCTTATATTCAGGTAACGGACATTCTAAGAGAACTGCTGCTTCTCGGTGGTTTAATCCCTTAAATGTAGCAGCTTTCGCTAAAATAGCATCTAACAACTCCCGATTTTCCTTGTTTTCCTCTGCATAGGCAAGTGTGTCAAGGATTTCCTGATGGGAAATAAATTCCTCCGCCTTTGGAGATTTTACATCATACATAGTACTTACCTCAAATCTTTCTAGTGGCAACGCCACCCCTCTTTAGGTTTATGAAAGTATATGACAACCAGTCTTCTGGTATTTCACTGATACTGTACATAGTATACCACTATTCCTACTAAAAAGCACAGGAATTTGATATATGCAAAAAGGTTGCCACCTCATAAGAGGAAGCAACCTTTATATCATGGGAGTTTCTAATCTATATCGATTATCTATATCGAATATGACTAAAATGTATATGGTTTATTCATTCAATTACGATCACCTGTAACAATAAAAATCCCTAGTGAAAGTCACTAGGATTAATAGTCTTATAAAATT
>BNJU01000688.1_pt1 | contig 42905 bp, 42 predicted proteins | sample 8539281 | NCBI WGS metagenome assembly BNJU01 (sample SAMD00202456, study PRJDB9452) | human saliva metagenome | isolation source: human saliva | place: Japan
ACGGGGCGGCGGACGGGGGCGCGTGACACGTTGGCGCCACGAGAGAACCATGGTTTTGCTTCCACGTCGGAATGGTGTGCTCGACCCACGCGACCTTGCTCCACACGTCGCGGGTGACCGGGCCGGAAGCAAAATCGGTGACCGCGTCGAGCCACAGGTCCGCGACGGTCATCGCCTGACGTGCGGCCTCGGCCTCCGTGGCCGTGGGGAGGGTCGCCGCTCGCGTACGCGGCCTGCTTTGCGCTGTCCTCCACCATGCGCCAGTTGACGGGGCCTGCCGTCGTGTTCATGAGGAACTGGAACTGGCCCATCGCCGCGCGCATACGCGCGGATCGGAAAACTCGGGGAAGATTCGCGGGATCGAAACCCTGAGCCTGCAGGGCGCGCGCGGCCTCAGCTGCCGCCTCCTCGCCCAGGATCGAGCGCAGGAGTCCTCAAACGGGGTGCCGGAGTCAAACTCGTTCATGACAACAGACTAGCCGCCCGTTGTTCGCGAGGGCTGACAATCTTCTGCAAAAACGCTGAGAGCTGAAGGGGTGGCGCGCGGCGCGCGTGCGCAGGGGGAGCGGGTGGGACACAATGACACGGTGAACGATGCGCAGATGACCTCGGAGAATATCGAGCTGGTGCCCCTGCAGGAGGACGACTCTACCCGGCGTATCCCCATCGTCAGCTGGCGGATCGTCACGGCGGTCCTCGCGCGCTCGCCATGGTGGTGATCCTCTTCTGGATCCCTGTTCCCTTCGTGGTTAACAGCCCTGGCCCGACCTTCAATGTGCTGGGATCCGACAACGGAGTTCCCATGCTTCAGATCGAGGGAACCGACCCCACAACGGGGGAAGCGATCGAGCAGGACGAGCCTCAGTCCACCTCGTACAAGGCACCCGCGAAGCTGGGCAGGGGCAGCTGCGCATGGTGACGGTCTCCGAATCGAAACCCCAAGTCTCGCCTGAACTTCGCGCAGCTCATCGCCGCGTACTTTGACCCGCACAGCAAGATCGTGGACTACGAGTCGGTGTATCCCACAGGGATTGACGCAGGAACGGTCGAGCGTGGCCCAGCTAGCCATGATGCGCAACTCGCAGACGACCTCTCAGGTCGCCGCCCTCGAGTACCTGCTGGGTGGGAGGTCCCGCGACGGTCACGATTGAGGGTGCGTCGAAGGAACCAACGCGGAAGGGTCGTCCAGCAGGAGACATCCTCCGCGCGATCACGACCCCGACGGAGTACGTCACGAGATCACCAGCGCCGCAACTCCTTTCGCACTCATGCGCTCGGTGCCGGCCGGCTCCACGATGACGCTGACGATCGAGCGAGAAGGCGCCACGCAGGACGTCTCTTCGCATCCGTCGCCGCGTCCGCCACCGGAGAGCGGCTCAAGCTCGGCGCCTACCTCCCGTCGACCTCGCCCCTGCCCGTCGACATCACCGTCAACATCGACGGCGTTGGGTGGCCCAGCGCCGGCATGATGTTCTCGCTCAGCATCATCGATCGCCTGACCCCCGGTGACATGACCGGCGGCAACGTCATCGCGGGCACCGGAACCATGTCCTACGACGGGCAAGTCGGAGGCATTGGTGGCATCCAGCAGAAGCTGTGGGTGCGCACCGCGACGGGGCCCAGTGGTTCTCGCCCTTCGAGAACTGTAACGAGGGTCGCTGGACACGTCCCCGATGGGCTGCGTCGTCTCGGTGTCCACCTCGACGAGGCAGTGAACGCCGTGCGCTCCATCGCCGACGGTACCGGGGACGCCCCTGCCGACCTGCCAGTAGCGCGGGGCGCTCTCAAGCCCGCCCTCCGACTTTCGTCAGGTGGGCGATAAAGGCCGGCCTCGTCCATCTGGTCCGGACGAGGCCGGGGCCTCTTAACGCTGTCAGGCTTGCTCGTCCGTCACCGGCTCGAGAGACGCTCGCAGGGCATCCACCAGCGCGGGGACGAGCGCCGAGCCCTGCCCGACCTTGTCGTCAGAGTCGAAGGCGCGGGTACGCAGAGCGCACCACGACTCGCCCGTACGCATCACGCCAACGGCCAGACGCACGTCCGTTCGCAGGGGGTGATTCGAGATGAAGGCCAGGGCCTCGTCGGGGTCCTCGGGGCCCGTCCTCGACCTCCGGCGGAACGACGATACGCTCGACGGTCGGTGCTGCCCCGGAACGGTCTCGGCCAGGCCAGATGCGCCAGAACTTGCTCAATGTCGTCGTCAGCCAGGTCCTCCTGGATGATCGCGCTCAGGTGGTCCTCGGTCCCATCCCAACCAGTGCGCAGCTGCTCGGCAATGTCAGCAGGCAGATTCGGGTCGGCCAGCAGCATCGCCGTCGGTACCAGCGCGTAGATGGACGGGGCGTGATCCCAGCCCACGCGGGCAGCGCCCTTCTCGATATCGACAACCACGTTGGCCAGCGCGATCTCGCGCGCGCTCGGCATCATTTCAACAGTCATGCCCCATGAATCTACGGAGAGCGAATAAGACAGAGACGAAGTGCATGTGCGCGGCTACACTGGATCGGAGCCGAACGGTTTTACAGAGAGGACTGCCGTGAGCTTCAATTTTTCGGTCTTCCCACCGGGGGGAGCGCGTGCGCCCCGAGACCCCGATAGCCCACCCGTCGACCTGAAGATGCACAAGCCTGGCCCCGGAGCGATCACTCTGGGCGTCCTGATCGCGATCGGCGCGATCATCTACGGCGCGTCGATCTGTGGACCGAGATCCTGTGGTTCCCGCCAGATGAGCGCCACCCGCGTCATCCTCACCCAGTGGGGAGCGCACATCGGTCTGTTCGTCGTCGGCTTCTGTCGTGGCCGCGGCCCTCATCTTCTTCTCGATGGCCTACGCGTACCGGCATCGCGCGTCCTCAACGCGCGGGCAGGCGTCGGCCTCCCTGCGCGCCTACCAGAAGGCTCTCGAGCCCGTGCGCCGATTCGCGTTCTGGGGCGTCGCTCTGTTCTTCGGTTTCACGAACGGTGCTCGCCTGGCCACGGAGTGGCAGACGCTGCTCCAATTCCTGAACCGTTCCTCCTTCGATCAGGTCGATCCCCAGTTCGGTCTGGACATCTCGTTCTTCGTGTTCGTCCCTGCCTGCGCTGAAGGTCCTTGTTTCCTTCCTGATGACCGTCACCGCCATCGCCCACGTGCGGCCCTCATCGTGTCCTACCTGCATGCGGAACGATCCGCCTGGCGCCGCGCCCTCACGCCTCGAAGCAGGCGCGCCTGCAGTCTGGCTTGATGGCCGCCTGCCCTCGCTCTTCATCGCTGTGAACTACTGGCTGGGCCGCTACAGGCTGCTCACCTCGGACTCGGCTCCATTCATGCAGCGCTATGTACTCGATATCAACGCGACGTTGCCCGCGCACTCCATCCTGGCGGTCATCTCCGGACTCGTTACTGTCCTCTTCGTCGTCGCAGCCTTCAAGGGCACGTGGCGCCTGCCTGTCACCGGCGTCGCGGTGACGGTGATCGCTGCCCTCGTCCTGGCTGGCGCCTACCCGGCCCTCGTCGAACAGTTCCGCGTGCGCCCTAACCAGCGCAGCCCTTGAATCTCCCACATTCAGCGCAACATTGACGCTACGCTGGCCGCCTACGGCCTGCAGGACGTCGACTATCAGACGAACTACGACGCGGCCACCACGGCCTCGGCCGGTCAATTCGATACCGAGTCCCTCACCTCCCAGGTGCGTCTGCTCGACCCGCAGGTCATCACAAAGACCGTCCAGCAGCTTCAGCAGTCCGCCCTGTACTACGGCTTCAGCTCCGGCATGAAGGTCGACCGCTACAACGTGGGAGGGAGCGCCGCGACACCGTGATCTCTGTGCGCGAGCTCAACCTCTCAGGCCTGTCCGCCGAGCAGCAGACCTGGGTGAACCAGCACACCGTCTACACCCACGGCTACGGCGCGGTCGCCGCATACGGCAACCAGCTGACCAGCGATGGCCTGCCCTACTGGGAACAGTCCGTGCCTCCGTCGGCGAGATGGGTGACTACGAGGAGCGCGTTTACTTCAGCCCCGGCTCGCCCGACTACTCGATCGTCGGCGCTCCCGAGGGCTCCGAGCCTCAGGAGCTCGACTACCGGACGACACCGCGGTTGGCGGCCAGGTCTCCACGACCTTCGTCGGCAACGGCGGCCCCTCCGTGGGCAACGTGTGGAACAAGCTCCTGTATGCGATCAAGTTCGGATCCACAGACCTGTTCTTCTCGTCGCAGACGAACGAGGCCTCGCAGATCCTCGCATAATCGCGATCCCTCCAGCACGTCGCGAAGGTCGCGCCCACCTGACGCTCGAACAGTCCGCCTACCCGGCGGTCGTCGACATGGACGGTGACCCGTCGACCCCCAAGCGCCTCGTGTGGGTCGTCGACGCGTACACGACCACGAATAACTACCCGTACGCGCAGCACGAGACCCTCTCGAATGCCACCGTGGACTCTCGCTCCACTGAGGTCGGCCAGTACGTCCAGGCCAACAAGATCAACTACATGCGTAACTCCGTTAAGGCCATCGTCGACGCCTACGATGGCTCCGTGCGCCTGTTCCGTTGGGATGACCAGGATCCGATCCTGCGCACCTGGGAAAAGATCTACCGGCAGCGTGGAGTCCGTCTCGGCGATCTCGGGCGATCTCATGAGCCACCTGCGCTACCCGGAGGACATGTTCAAGGTTCAGCGCAACCTGCTCGCCACGTACCACGTGACCGACGCTGCCGGCTTCTACTCCGGCGGCGACCGTTGGCGCCTGGCCGAGGAGACCTCCACCCACGGTGCTGCCTCCAGCTCCGACTCCTCCACGCGCGTGGACGCGGCGGGCAACCCCGTGCCCGCTCCGACCGCACTGCAGCCGCCGTACTACCTGACCATGCAGATGCCCGGACAGGACAGCGCTGAGTTCTCCCTGACCTCGGTCTTCGTGCCCGGTGGCGGCGGCGAGGGCCGGCGCGAGGCCATGGCGGGCTTCCTCGCCGTCGACTCCGAGACCGGTAACACCCCCGGCCAGGTGCGCGAGGGATACGGCAAGCTGCGCCTGCTCGCACTCCCGTCCTCGACGACCGTTCCCGGCCCCGGCCAGGTGCAAAACAAGTACGACTCGGACGAGAAGATCGCGACCCAGCTCAACCTGCTCAACCAGGCTGACTCCACGGTCATCCGCGGTAACCTCCTGACACTGCCGGTCGGCGGCGGCCTGCTCTACGTGCAGCCCGTCTACGTGCAGGGCACGGGCTCGGCGTCCTACCCGGTGCTCCGATCGGTCCTGACCGCCTTCGGCGACAAGGTCGGCTTCGCGCCGACCCTGGAAGAATCGCTGCGTCAGCTGGTCGCCGACGATGGTAGTGCGACGACGCCGCAGGCGCCGCCGGCGAGCGACGACGGCAGCCAGTCGGGTGCGACCCCGCCGGCCGCCTCGGGCGACGCGAACGCCCGCCTGACGCAGGCCATCAACGATGCCGCTCAGGCCATGCGTGACGCCGATTCGGCGATGAGTAAGTCCGATTGGACCGCCTTCGGCCAGGCTCAGACTCGTCTGCGTGACGCCCTGGCCCGCGCCGAGGCCGCCCAGCAGGAGCTCGGCGCGGCGACGCCCAGCCCGAGCCCATCTGCCACGAGCGGTGCACAAAGCGGCTCATAACCGCTGACGGAAGCCACCGCGCGCCCGGTCCCGCCGATCACATGTCGTGAGGGGGCGGGCGCGCGGTCGTCTGTGGTTTGCGGCAACAACGGGATGGGGGAGCTTATCCCAGCATGAGTTGTTGACCGGCTCGCCTTGGTGCGTCGTTGCTATGGTGAGGACGTCTGTCCTGGGACCCATCGACATCGTGGAAGGAAGACGATGACTCTGCCCAATAATCCCTTCGCTACGCCCTCGGGCGTGCCTCAGCCGAGCCAGGAGCCGGCGGAAGCTTCGTCGCTGCCGGCTCCGACGGGTGCTCCCTCGCTGCCGGCTCCGACGGGCGCTCCCGTGATGGTGGCGCCGGCCGCAGATCCTTTTGGCGCGGCGCCCCTGCACACCGGCGCAGTGATTTCGGCGCGCTCGTCGCGATCCATGCGCGGACGCATTGCGGCGTGGATGCTCATCGTCTGCCAGAGTATCTCCCTGGTGCACGGATTCATCCCCTATCGGTTTGATCATCTCGATGATTACGTTAGCCGGTTCTCGAACCCGTTGTTCTGGTTGTGGCGTCTGATGGAAATCGTTGTCATCGTGCTTGCGGTGCTCTATATCCGTAAGGGTGCTGCCATTGCGCGCTATGTTGCCGCATGCGTCATTTTGGTGTTGTTCTTTGTTGTGACGCCGATCGTGTTGGTTACTAATGATTCTGTCTGGTACTACGCGTTCGTGCCTGAGCCCGGTATTTATGAGCTCGGACTCTTGGGTGCGCGCTTGCTCCTGATGCGGGTGCTCGATTGGATCTGTGTCATCGCCGCGATCCTGCTCGCGATCCCGGATTTCAAGCCGGTGCCCTCGCCCTACGCGATGAGCGCTCCCGTCCCTGCCGCAGGAGAGTGGCTCCGGCCGGCCACGTCGCCTCGCCGTCGGTGACGCCCGAGGCCGCTTCCTCCGAGGCGGCACCCGAGGCCTCGTCCGCTCAGGCGACGAACGTCTCAGGATTTACCGCGCCCCAGTGAGCGCTCTGGAACTGTGTGAACGCGGTCGCGTGAGCGGCTAGGATCCGATCAATGCGCCGCTTTTCACCGATGGAAGGAAAATGATGGCGGATCCCCGATACCCATACTCCAGTCCCGTAAACAGTGATGAGCAGCGGGCTGCGCAGATGTCGACCGGCTACGTGAATGCCCCGACCTACGTGCCAGTGGTACCGGAGAGTAAAGCCGTGGCTTCTCGGCGTGGGGTGGTTGCCGCGTGCATCCTCCTGTTTGCGAAGCTGGTGCTCCTCGTCGATAAGTTCATTCCTTGGAGCTATGAGCTCTCGGCGCTGTACGCATCGCGTACTCAAGGGACGTCATTCTGGTTCTGGATGGTGGTGAATGGCGTGCTCATTGCCTTCCTCATCATCTACCTGGCCAAGCGTGTCAACCCTCTTCGTTACATCGTTGCCGGTGTCGTTCTGGTGACGTACCTGATCATGCAGCCGTGGGCGGCCGTGGCTTTTCAGGATGCCCTGGTACACCCCGTATCTGCCGATGCATCTGCCGTATTACAGTGGGATGGATAGCCTGCGGTCGGTGGCAACGTGGGTTCTGTCGTTGACGTGTATCGTGGCTGCGATCCTTCTGGCGATCCCCGACCGGAAGCGAGTCGTTCCCGCTGACAGATACTGACCGCTGGGACGTAAATCACCGCGCACGGTTTGTGTGCTCCCTGTCGATGCGCTAGAGTATCTAGAGCCGACGCGGGGTGGAGCAGTTCGGTAGCTCGCCGGGCTCATAACCCGGAGGTCGCAGGTTCAAATCCTGTCCCCGCTACCACCACAGACCCGGTCCCGTGAGGGGCCGGGTCTTTTGTTTCACGCCCATGTTTCATGGTGTGAACGTCTTGACGTATACAACCCTCGGCGCGATAGTGACTGGCTGTTCGCCATCAGGAACTGCACCTACGGGTGCGAGAGGAATACAGATGAGCACTATCGATCCGTCGCAGCTCACCGCTGCCGACTTGAGCAATCCGGCGCTTTCGGCCCAGGATCTCGCGGATATCACTGCCGCTCGCCCGGACCTGCGTCCTACGTCGCAACGCACCCGTCGCTGTACCCTGCCCTTGGGCAGTGGCTGGCGGACCAGGGTGTTGTTCCCGCGCAGCCCCGGCTGCCGAGGAACCTGCGGTCTCCGAGCGCAGGCCACCGCGGAGGAAGCCGGCGAGCAGGCCGAGCCTTTCGCCGGTGTCCACGAGGAAGCGCAGCCCGAGGCCGAGGCCGCCGTCGAGCAGCCCGCGGTCGAAGAGGCGCACGTTGAGACTCCCGCAGAGCCCGAGGTTGCTCACGTCGAGCCCGAGGCTCCCGTGAGCGAGGCCGCCGAGGCGCACGATGACAACCTCGAGCAGGCAATCCTCGAGGGTGCATCGCAGTCCGAGGCTCCCGCGGACGGCGAGGCCGCTCCCGCCCTGTCGACCGAGGAACAGGTCGCGCAGTCTCCCTTCAGCAACCCGCCCAAGGCAGATGCTCAGCAGCAGGGTCAGCCCCAGGTGGGCACGCAGCCGCAGGGTCAGCAGCAGTTCGGTGCGCAGCCGCAGCAGGGACAGCAGGCCCCCTTCGGCCAGCCCGGCCAGCCCCAGTACGGCACGGCTCCCCAGCAGGGGCAGCAGGGTCAGCAGGGGCAGCCCCAGTTCGGTGCACAGCCGCAGCAGGGCCAGCAGCCCCAGCAGGCTCCCTTCGGCCAGCCGCAGGGCCAGCGTCAGTTCGGTACGGCTCCTCAGCAGGGCCAGCAGGCCCCCTTCGGTCAGCCCGGTCAGCAGGGGCAGCAGCAGTTCCGTGCGCAGCCGCAGCAGGGCCAGCAGGGGCAGCAGCAGTTTGGTGGCCAGCCGCAGCAGGGCCAGCAGCCCCAGCAGGCTCCCTTCAGCCAGCCCGGCCAGCAGCAGTACGGTCAGCCGGGTTACGCTCCGGCGGGACAGTCGACGGGCCAGCAGTTCGGTGCTGCCGCCCAGCAGTTCGGTGCTGCCGCGAACTCGGCGTTCAACCAGTTCCAGACGGCCGTTGTGGCCGAAACGGGCAAGGTGAGTGGCCGTTCCATTCGCGCGACCTACTCGCTCATCGGTATTGCCGCATCGGCGGTTCTGATCTTTATCTCGATGTTGCTGCCTTTCGTTTCTGCCTACGGCTACAGCGTGTCGTTGTTTGGTGCGGGTGGTCTCTACGCTTCATTCCATCTCATCTTGCTGCTCGCTGTCGTCGGCCTGGGGGCCGCCTACTGGTTCACGAACCAGAAGTGGGCATACCTCTCGGCGGGCATCGGCGCGCTCGTGGTCGCGTTGCTTGGCATTATTAAGTTCTTCAATGTGGCATTCAACGACTTCGTGTCCCCCTCAATCGGCGCATTTATGCTGGGTCTAGTCTCCCTCGGGCTCGGCGCTGCGGGCGGCCTCCTGCTCATGGAACTGAAGAACGGTGCGGTTGCTCCGATCAACAACCCGAATGCCTTCGGTGGCGCGTTCGCTGGCGTGCAGATGGGCCAGCAGCAGGGCCAGTTCGGCCAGCAGCAGGGCCAGTTCGGTCAGCAGCAGGGCCAGTTCGGTCAGCGGCAGGTGGCTTCAGGCCCTCAGGCCGGTCAGCCGCAGTATGGTCAGCAGCAGGGTGGCTTCCAGGCTCCCCAGGCCGGTCAGCCGCAGTATGGCCAGCAGCAGGGTGGCTTCCAAGCTCCCCAGGCCGGTCAGCCGCAGTACGGCCAGCAGGCTCAGTTTGGCCAGCAGCAGGGCCAGCAGCCCCAGCTGGGCGACAAGCCCTACGATCCTTTCGGTCCTCAGGCGTGATGCGCTGAGAGCCTGGTGGCATGAACGAGGGGCCCGCGGTGATCCGCGGGCCCCTCGTCTGCTGCGTGAGCGTTATTCGTCGTCGTCTTCGCTGAAGTCGACGCCTGCGACGCCATCGAGGTCGGCCAGGGTGGTCACCAGCAGGGAGCGTGAGAGGTCCTGGCGCGTCGATGCGGTGAATCGCGCGGTGGTCGCGCGGTCACTTGAATCCGTGTGGGTCGACACTGCGGAGACGGTCCAGCCGAGGGCTGATACCTGGCTGAGGAGTGTGGAGAGGACGCCGTGCCCCGGCGTGTAATGGATAGTGAGCGTCACCTTGTGGCCATGGGTGCGCATGAGGATGAACTGAACGAGGGGCGTCAGGGCGCGATGACGATGAAATGCAAAACCGTGCCGGCCGTGGCAAGCCACCACAAGCCCGCGCCACACGCCATGCCGATCGCCGCGGTCTCCCAGATGGTGGCCGCGGTCGTGAGGCCTCGAATCGCGCCGTGACGGGTGAGGATGATGCCCGCGCCGAGGAAGCCGATGCCGGAGACGATCTGCGAGGCGACGCGAGAGGGGTCATATCGGGTGATGCCGTCGACCAGGATGTCGGAGAATCCGTACTTGGAGATAAGCATCATGAGGCAGGCGGTGAGGCCGACGATGGCCTGCGTTCGTATGCCCGCGCTCTTGCCTCGGATCTGTCGTTCGAGGCCGATGGATGCAGAGAGGATGAGGGCGAGGAGCATCCAACCGATGCTCATGAGGGATTGCGTCATAGGAACCTCCTGCGGTGGCGTGGGTGGGTTTAGTGTAACTGCCCGGCGGGTGTGTGGCTCGTTTGGTGCGGGCGAGGCCGTGGTGGGCAACGGGGTGACATAAGCGGAAGGAGAGCCCCGGCCTCGTTAAAGAATGAGAAAAGAATCTACCAATGTCGACACAAGCGTTTGTGGGACTAATATGGGACTCGACGATCGACAGATGAGGAACCGACTCATGGCTACCCCCACTCCCGACGACATCGCCAACGATGTGCAGGAGCGCTCCAACACCGCGCTCAAGCGCGGCCTGGCGTCGCGTCACATGCAGATGATCGCCATCGGTGGCGCGATCGGCACGGGCCTGTTCCTGGCCTCCGGTGCGACAGTCGCGAACGCCGGTCCCGGCGGTGCCCTTCTTGCCTACGCGGCGATTGGCCTGATGGTGCTGCTCCTCATGCAGTCCCTGGGTGAGATGAGCGCGCACCAGCCGGTCGCGGGCTCCTTCCAGACCTTCGCCACGAAGTTCATCTCCCCGTCCTTCGGCTTCGCGATGGGGTGGAACTACTGGTTCAACTGGGCGGTGACGGTGGCCGCGGACCTCGTGGCATCGGGCCTCGTCATGGCCTATTGGTTCCCGTCCGTGCCGTCGTGGCTATGGGCGGTGGGCTTCCTCGTGATCGTCGTCGGGCTCAATGCGCTCTCGGCGAGAGTCTACGGTGAGGCCGAATTCTGGCTGGCTGCCATCAAGGTCGTCATTGTCATCGTCTTTGTCCTGTCGGGCGTCTTCATGATCGCCGGCGTGATGGGCGAAAACTCTCCGGGCCTGTCGAATTGGATGATCGGGGACGCGCCCTTCCACAACGGCTTCGTGGGCGTTATTGCAGTCTTTATGATCGCGGGCTTTTCCTTCCAGGGCACCGAGCTGGTGGGTGTGGCAGCGGGTGAGTCTGAGAATCCTCGCAGGGATGTGCCGCGCTCGATTCGCACGGTTTTCTGGCGCATCATGTTCTTCTACATCGGCGCGATCGCGGTCATCGGTACGCTGCTACCGTACACGGACCCGAGTCTGCTGAGCGCGGCCGATGACTCGGCGAACAACATCGCCCAGTCGCCCTTTACGCTCGTGTTTGCGCGCATGGGTATCGGCGCGGCGGCTGCCGTCATGAACGCGGTCATCCTGACCTCGATCCTGTCCGCGGGCAACTCGGGCCTGTACGCGGCCTCGCGCATGCTGCACTCAATGGCCCTCAAGCGCCAGGCGCCCGAGATCTTCGCCCGCGTCACCAAGGGCGGCGTGCCCGCCTACGCGATGGCGGTGACGACGGTGACTGCGGCGCTTGGCTTCCTTACGCAGCTGGTCTTCAACGACGCGTACATCTGGCTGGTGAACATCGTCGGTATTTCCGGCATCATCATGTGGCTGGGTATCGCGGTCAGTCATATTCGTTTCCGCCGCGCGTACCTGCTGCAAGGGGTATCGCCTCGAGGACCTGCCATATCGATCGCCGTTCTTCCCGGCGGGCCCGATCATCGCTTTCGTCATGTGCTTGGTGGTCATGGCGGGACAGAACTATGAAGCTGTGCTTCACGGCCAGGTCTGGGAGGTTGCCTCTTCCTACATCGGCCTGCCGCTGTTCGGCGTGGTCTGGTGGGGCTACCACCTCGCGCGCAAGGATCGGGTGGTGCCGCTGGCTGAGATGGACGTGGCCCCCGTGGAGATCGAGCCTGTCACTCGATAGAGGGGACGAGGCCGGGGCCGGGTGGGCAGTTAACGCCCGGTGCGCCCCTTGTCTCCCCTGGGCTCTGCCCGGCGTGGCAGTGCGTGAGCGGCGTGGCACTTCATAGGATGGGGCCATGATCAACACGCGACGCATTCTTGCCGTGACCTCCCTGTCCGTCCTGGCCCTGGGCATTGCCGCCTGCTCCCCGCAGGGCGCGCAGCACCAGTCGGGGTCGACGGCCTCGTCCGCTTCCCCGAGCGCTTCCGCCTCTCAGAACGACATGCCCTCCCAGAGCGGCGCTGGCCCCCAGAGCGGCGTGCCCGACGAGGGCAACCAGGCCCCCGACGTCAATGTCGCCGACAACGACCAGCGCTGCGACCTGACGAACCTGCAGCCCTCCATCGACTCTCAGCAGGAGGCGGGCGGCACCACCTACGTGGAAATCGGCTTCACGAACGAGGGGCCATCGTGCTGGATTGACGGCTTCCCGCAGATCATCTTCTCCGGCGGCGGCTCCGTCATCTCCACCGCCGTGCGCGACGGTGAGGACCCCGGCAACGTCTACACGATCGCTCAGGGTGGCCGCGTGGGCGTGACACTGACGGCAGAATCGACGGACGGAGTTGAGGGGTGTAACCCCGCCGATTCGGAGCTGGTCGACATCATGCCCGAGGCGGGCATCGGCGCGACGAGCCTGCAGCTGACCCTGCGCGTGTGCCAGGAGATGCCCTCGGTGTCGGTGAGCCCCTTCGAGCCGCGTTCCTGAGGAAGCCGCTTTCACTGCTGTGAACAGGGCGGGCGGCGAGACGGATAACGTCTCGCCGCCCGCCTGCGTCTAGGGGCCGGCATTTGCTCTCTCGGTGAAGGTTATGGTCATTCCTGGTGACGGAATATGAGATTTGGGCGCGTGCTGCTACGCTGAACCAGCTGGAAGAAGTCGCGCATCCGCAGCGCCACACCGAGGTGTCCGCGATCGTGCGCGTGGCCCCTTCTTCACCGGTTGACGCGTAACCCGTGCGCGCCGACTGTGCACACTGAGATCCTTAAGGAGATACTCCCATGGGTATGCGTTCCACGACGCAGGCATTCCAGTTCGACGTGCCGTTCGAGCAGCTGTTCCAGCTCGCCACCCCGGCCGCGCAGTCCGTTCCGAAGGCGACCGTGACGCTCGCCGACCCCAACCGTCAGGTTGTCACCTTCGATACCCCGATGGGCATGATGTCCTGGGGCGAGAACATCGTCGCCGGTTTTATTCCCTCCGGGGGCAGCACCATCGTTGAAGTCACCTGCACGACCAAGGGTCTGCCCAACCTCATGCAGGACAGCCGCAACCGCAAGCTGATCGCGCAGTTCGTGACTGCTCTGTCCAACCTCGCGCAGACTACCGCCGTGGAGGTCGCTCGCTCCTGACGGCCCCTGAGCGTCAGGCTCGGCCCTGGCCTCGTTGATTCCTGAACGAGGCCGGGGCCGAACCGTGCGCGCAGGACTGGCTGATTGCGGTCGGGGAGTGCGTGCGCGATAGGCTGGATGCATGAGTGCCTTCGGGGCACCACGCGAGGAGGATCGGAGAGGTATGAGCAAGTTTGCGCCGCCCACAGGCGACGAGAACGCCGCTCCCGGGACTGTGCCCGCCGAGCAGGCTGGTGCTGCCCAGCCGGTGCCCGGGCCGAATGCCGCATGGAATCAGGGGAGTGGTGCACCTATGAGCCAGCCTTGGGCGCCCTCACCGGCTCCCGTGGCGCAACCTGGTTCGCAGATAGCGAGGTCGAGCTACGGCACCTTCTACGCGGTCACAGACAAGGACGGGAGATCGCTGGGCCGCTGGCTCATCTGGAGCATTGGGCTGGCGTGCGCCGCCTTGTTCACGTGGATCGGTATCGAGGGCGGCGAATGGCTCTACGCGTCGGCTTCGATCGCCGGTGGCGTCGTCTGCCTGCTGCTGGGAGCGGTAGAGGGAGGCCGGTCACCCTGGTTTGTCAGTGTCGTGTCCATGCCCGACGGAACGATTCTCGTGCGTCCCGGTACCACCGTGATGTATCTTCGTGTCCTCACAGCGCTACTTGCCAGTGGCGCGGGAGTGTGTTTCTTCTACGTGTCTCTCTTCAGCGTAGACGCTGATATCAGGAGCATCGCTGGTGGTAACGTGCTGTCAGCCGCAGTGGTCGCGCTCTACCTGGTTGCCAAGATTATCGGATCTCAGAGCCGTGAATGCATCGTCGTGAGCCAGCAGCGTGTGGATATGTGGGGCAAGGGCGGCATCCACTATTCGATCCCGTGGAGCGACCAGCCCAGGGTGATCGGGCAGCGCAACAGTGGTAAGAGCCTGCTGATTGGTGCCGGACAGAATATCGATTGTCTCGTCGTGTTCACGACTCTGCGCATCCGTCCGTCGCGCGTGAGAAGCCTGCTCGCCTATTACCAGACAACACCGGGTGCGCTCGACCTCCTCTCCACCCCCGAGGCGCGTGACAAGGCCATGAAGGCCCTGAGCTGAACGCCATGCGTTGAATCCGCAGTGGTGATCTGACCGCTCGACTCGGCCCCGTTCTCGTTCATAGTGACGAGGCCGGGGCGGGAGGCGGACATCGACGCCTCTCGGAGCGCGATGGTCTGCAGATGTGGGGTCGTGCCGTAAGCTAATTTGTGCGGCCGGCACCTTGGGTTTACAGCGGGCTAGCAGAGATGAAAAGACCAAGTGGGGCGCAGCTGATGCGCTCTACGCCGGAAATGAGGACATCGTGGCGGCAGTGATTGAGCGAGCGGAGCTGCATAAGACGATCTGGCGTATTGCCAACGACCTGCGCGGCAGCGTGGATGGGTGGGACTTCAAGAGCTACGTCCTCGGATTCCTGTTCTACCGCTTCATCTCGGAGAATCTGACGGACTACGTGAACGCCACTGAGCGTGAGGCAATCATCGCCGAAGGTGGAACCCCTGAAGAGGCAGCGGCCTTCGATTACGCGACCCTCAGCAACGAGGATGCGGATGCAGCGCGTGACGGCATCGTCAAGGAAAAGGGCTTCTTTATTCGTCCCTCTGACCTGTTTGGGAACGTGCGTGCCCAGGCTGCCAGTGATGAGAATCTGAACGAGACCCTCTCCTACGCCTTCCGCTTCATTGAAAACTCGGCGCGGGGCAGCGGCTCCGAGTCGGATCTTCGCGGCCTCTTCGACGACGTGGACGTCAACTCCACGAAGCTTGGGAACACGGTCGCTCAGCGCAACGCGAAGCTCGTCAAGATCATGGACGCCATCGGCGATCTGCCCCTGGAGCACGGTGCTGCGCAGATCGATGCCTTTGGCGACGCCTACGAGTACCTGATGACCATGTACGCCTCGAGTGCGGGCAAGTCGGGCGGGGAGTTCTACACGCCCCAGGAGGTCGCAGAAGTCCTCGCGACCCTCGCCCTGGATGGGCGCTCCGACGTGACGCGCGTGTATGACCCGTGCGCTGGCTCAGGGTCCCTGCTCCTGAAGTTCGCGAAGCTTCTCGGGCCGTCGAGCAGTCGCCAGTATTTCGGCCAGGAGATCAACCTGACGACGTACAACCTGTGCCGCATCAACATGTTCCTGCACGACGTCAACTTCTCGAACTTCGACATCGCGCTGGGGGGACACCCTGACGGAACCTGCCCACTGGGACGATCAGCCTTTCGACGCGATTGTCTCGAACCCTCCGTATTCGACGAAGTGGGTGGGCAAGGATGACATCGCTCTTATTAATGATCCGCGCTTCGCGCCGGCGGGCGTCCTGGCCCCCAAATCTAAGGCTGACCTGGCCTTCACCATGCACATGCTGCACTGGCTGGCTGAGGATGGGACGGCCGCGATCGTCGAGTTCCCGGGTGTCCTGTATCGCGGTGCTGCCGAGGGGAAGATTCGCCGCTACCTGGTCGAAAACAACTTCGTGCACGCGGTGATTCAGCTGCCGCCGGACCTGTTCTTTGGGACCACGATCGCGACCTGCATCATTGTGCTCAAGAAGGCGCGCCCCGACCATAGCGTCCTCTTCGTGGATGCGGCCGCCGAGTGCGTGCGTGAGGGGAACAAGAATCGCCTGACGGCGGAGAATCAGCAGCGGATCCTCTCTCTTGTGTCCGAGCGTCAGGCCGTCGACCATGTGGCTGCCTTGGTGTCGATCGACGACATTAAGGACAACGACTGGAACCTGTCGGTGTCCTCCTACGTCGAGCCCGAGGATACGCGCGAGCAGGTCGACATCGTCGAGCTGAACACTCGGATCGCCGGCATCGTGGAGCGCCAGCGTGAACTGCGCGCCTCCATCGACGCGATCGTCGCAGAACTGGAGGCCGACCGATGAGCCGCCTCGCCGAGCTGATTGAGCAGCTGTGTCCGGATGGGGTGGAGTATCGAGCCCTCGGTGAAATGGGGTCCTTGTTTGGAGGGCTATCCGGAAAGACTAAGAGTGATTTTGTAGAAGTCGATGGTGCGTGCCCCTTTGTTACCTACAAGGAAGTCTATTCTCTGTTAGATATTAACCAGATTCCGCAAGGGCGAGTTCTTGTTTCTTCTCATGAAAAACAGCTTGTTCTGCAAAGAGGAGATGTTCTATTCACCGGTTCTTCAGAAAATGCTGATGATGTTGGATTGACGGCAGTTGTCACTGCGGGATTTAGTGAACCTGTTTATCTCAACTCTTTCTCAACCTGCTTACGGTGGTGCGAGCCTGCCTTTGAGCCAGGGTATACGAAGTACTTGTTTGCTTCGACCTCCGTGCGTGCGCAGATTCGTCGTTGTGCTAGTGGCGTTACACGATTTAATCTTTCGAAGAAACGCCTTGAAGGTGTGCGAGTTCCTGTTCCTCCGCTCGAAGTGCAGCGGGAGATTGTGAGAATATTGGATCAGTTCACGACGCTGGAAGCGGAGCTGGAAGCGGAGCTGGAAGCAAGGCAGGCCCAGTATGAGCACTATCGCAACCACTTGCTCTCCTATGAATCCCTGGCGGCCAGCGGCCCGGTCAGTTGGATTCCCCTTCGGGAGTTCGGCGTTTGGAGTGGGGGCGGGACTCCTTCAAAGAGTCGAGCTGACTATTGGGATGAGGGTAACATCCCATGGATCACACCGAAAGATATGCGATCATCGAAGATTCAGAATTCGATGATGAATGTTACCGACAGAGCTGTGCGCGAGTCTAACGTTAAACTGATTGAGGCTCCCTCAATCGCTCTTGTTGTGCGTTCTAGTATTTTGCAGCACACGTTTCCTGTTGCGCAGATTAATGTTGGTGCGACATTTAACCAGGACATGAAAACTCTTGTCGTAGATTCCGATCGTTTCGAGCGTCGGTATATTTACTATGCATTATCAGCAAATGGACAGGAGATTCTGAGGCAGACATCGAAGCAAGGCGGCTCGGTTAACTCGCTTGTCGTTCCGCGGTTGATGGACTTTGAAATTCCTGTGCCTGCGCTCGACGAGCAACAGCGTATCGCCGATTTACTGGACCGCTTCGACGCCCTCGTGAACGACATTACGTCGGGCCTCCCCGCCGAGATTGCGGCTCGCCGCGCCCAGTACGAGCACTACAGGGATCGCCTGCTGTCCTTCCCCGAGAAAGTCGTCTCCAGAAGCAACGCGTCGTAGAGACGTGTTCCCCTCGCGTGCGCGAGGGGAACACGAGGGCGTGACTTCAGCTTGCCGTCCACGAGTGGACTATTACGAGGCCCTGGTTCGCCGGGTTTCGCGGTCACCCCTCGGTATGCGAGGGGCCCATGTCAGCCCTTGCCCTGTCAGTGATGGTAGCCCGTCAGACACTTCCAGGCAACGCCCAGTACCCTCCCAGATGCGAGCTGTCCGGTGCAGCCTGGACACAGATGACGGTGGGTGACGTTAGCATCGGATCAACGTCTCCAGACGGGAGGGAAGCCTCCCGCGTGCCAGCCCCGGCCTCGTGAAAGAGACCCGTAGAGAAAGGAACGCGAGTGTCCACCGACGCACCTCGCCCCCGCATCGAACCCGTCGTCGTCTCCGACGAATTCACGGTCGTCGGCCTCTACCACCCGACCCGCGACCGGGAGCAGGACTACCAGAGCGAAGCCGCCCTCGAGGACGACCTCATCAAACAGCTGTGCGCCCAAGCCTACGAATATGTGGACATCCACGACCGTGACGGCCTGGAAGCGAACCTGCGCGTCCAGCTCGAGGCCCTCAACAACTACCGTTTCAGCGACCAGGAATGGAAGGACTTCTACCGGCATTCGATCGTCGACGTCCGCTCCTCCGACGGGAACCCCGTCGTCGCCAAAGCCCGCCGCATCCAGGAGGACCACGTGCAGGTCCTCACCCGCGACGACGGAACCACCAAGAACATCAGCCTCATCGACAAGACCAACATTCACCGCAACAAGGTGCAGGTGATCCGCCAGTACGCCATCGACACGGGCGCGCGCTCCAACCGCTACGACGTCACCATCCTCGTCAACGGCCTGCCCCTCGTTCACATCGAACTCAAGCGGCGCGGTGAAGAACTGCGCCAAGCCTTCAACCAGATCGACCGCTACCAGCGCGACTCCTTCCACGCCGGCGCCGGCGATGGGCTCTTCGGCTACGTGCAGATCTTCGTCATCTCCAACGGCGCCCACACCAAGTACTACTCCAACACCGTGCGCCTCCAGCACATCACCGAAAACCAGGGCACGCGCCGACAGGTGGCCGCCGCCAACGCGCGATCCTTTGAATTCACCATGTGGTGGACCGACGCCGCCAACAACCAGATTCCGGACCTCACCGACTTCGCCGCCACATTTCCTGGCCAAGCGCACCATCCTCGCCATCCTCACCCGCTACTGCGTGCTCAACACCCGCGGTGAACTCCTCGTGATGCGCCCCTACCAGATCGCCGCGACCGAAGCGATCCTCCAGCGCATCAAGACCTCCAGCATGAACAACCAGACGGGCACCGTCGCCGCCGGCGGATACGTCTGGCACACCACCGGCTCCGGAAAGACCCTCACCTCCTTCAAGACAGCAAAGCTCGCTGCAGGCATGGAGGGGGTCGACAAGGTCCTCTTCGTCGTCGACCGCAAGGACCTCGACCATCAGACCATCCGCGAATATAACGCCTTCGCCGAGGGAACCGTCTCCGCCAACCAATCCACACGCCAGCTCGCCCAGCAAATCAACGATCCGTCCACGCCCATCATCGTCACCACCATCCAAAAGCTCGCGACCTTCGTCAAGAGCCACCGCGAGCACGCCATCTACTCCGGGCACGTCGTCCTCGTCTTCGACGAATGTCACCGCAGCCAGTTCGGCGACATGCACACCGACATCACGCGAGCCTTCCGTAACTACCACCTCTTCGGCTTCACCGGAACACCCATCTTCGCGGAAAATGCTTCCAGCTCCGGTAAAGCAAACCTACGGACGACCGAGCAGGCCTTCGGAGACCAGCTGCACTCCTACACGATCGTTGACGCCATCCGGGACAAGACCGTCCTGCCGTTCCGCGTCGACTACCTCAACTCGTTCCGCGTGCGAGACGGCATCGACAACCACGACGTCGAAGGCATCGATACCGACAGCGCTTACATGAACCCGCAGCGCATCTCGGCCGTGGTTTCCTACATCCTCGAACACTTCAACCAAAAGACGAAGCGGCACGCCTCCTTCCAGTACAAGGAACGGCGTGTCAACGGCTTCAACTCCCTGTTTGCCACCTCCTCCATCAAGGCCGCCCGTGCCTACTACCAGGAGTTCAAGCGCCAACAGGCAGACCTGCCGGAGGCGCGCAGGCTCAGCGTCGGAATCATCTACTCATACGCGCCCAACGCCGAGGCTCCAGGGACGGGCCTGCTCTCCGAAGAATCCATGGATCCCTCCGCCCTCTCCCAGGACGACCGTGCCTTCCTCGACGAGGCGATCGCCGACTACAACCAGCAGTTCGGTGCCAGCTTCGGCACCGATGCCTCGGGATTCGAGGGATACTACACGAGCCTGTCAACGGCTCTTGCCGAAAGACGTATCGACCTGGTGATCGTCGTCGACATGTTCCTCACCGGCTTCGACTCCAAGTCCCTCAACACCCTGTGGGTCGACAAGAACCTGCGCGCCCACGGCCTCATCCAGGCCTTCTCGCGCACGAACCGAATCCTCAACTCCGTCAAGACATTCGGAAACATCGTCTGCTTCCGCAACCTCGAAGAGACCACGAACGACGCGATCGCCCTCTTCGGCAACAAAGAGGCGCGTGGCCAGGTACTCCTGCGCCCATACGGCGAGTACCTGTCCACCTACCTCGAGACCATCGAACAGCTTCGCATCGGCTTCCCCCTGCCCATCGGATCGATCGCATCCGAAAAGGAACAGAAGCGCTTCATCGACCTCATGGGGCAGCTCCTGCGCCTGCGCAACATCCTCACGTCCTTCGATGACTTCGAGGGTGACGACACGATCGCCCCGCGCGAGCTCGAAGACTACAGGAGCGTTTACCTGGACCTCTATCACGAGGCGCGCGAGCGCTCAAAGGTGGAGAAGGAACCGATCGCGGACGAGCTCGTCTTCGAAATGGAGCTCGTCAAGCAGGTCGACATCAACGTGGACTACATCCTCATGCTCGTCGAACATCATCGGGGCGAGCGAGGCGACGGGGACGACCGTGAAATCCCCGTTGAAATCACGCGCGCCCTCGCTGCGTCACCCGCCCTGCGCGGCAAGCGCGACCTCATCGAAGAGTTCTACCGCCGAGTGTCCCTCAACGGGGACGTTCCCACAGAGTTCGAGTCCTTCATTGCCGCCAAGCGCGACAGCGAACTCGACGCAATCATTGAGGCCGAACGCCTCGGCGAGGGTGCGCGAGACTTCGCGTACGACTCCCTGCGCGAGGGCTACGTCCCCGACGAAGGGACCGGCCTGTCCTCGATCCTCCCGCCGGCCCGCCGCTTCGGTGGCGGTGGCAGCCGCGAAGCCATCCGCTCGCGCGTCCTTGACGCCCTGCGGACCTGGGTCGAACGATTCTCCGGACTCGGAGGACTGTGACGAACCGGCCCCGGCCTCGTACAACGCACGAGGTCAGGGCCGGGTTCGTCTCCCGACTGATGGCAGGGGAGCGGTCGAGGCTGCTCCTGAGGAAACGGATTACTGCTTGTGGCTGTCGCTGTCGCCGTCTGCTTCGGTAACCCCGGTGGTCGCTGTTGGGGTTTCTGCAACGTTGGAATCGCCCGGGTTCTCAGTTTCAGCCGGAGCGGCTGGGCTGGTAGGGGCGCTGGGCGTAGCAGTGAGTCGTGGGCTCAACCAGCGGAAGAACTCGCGGAGTCCCCACGCGCACAAGGCAGCGACGAAGTGGTAGTACAACCACGGGGTTACGAACCACCAGCTGGGGCCGCCGACATAATATCCCAGCAGAACTCCCAAGAACCACAGGACCGCCACGTCGGAGAATACGGCCCCCCACAATCGCGACAGCCTTCCACCATCCGCCCTTCTCGAGGAACTTTCGGGTAATGGCTATCAACACCTGGAAGAAGGTGAAGAAGCCCATGAAGCCATAGAAGTAGAAGTCGGTGAGTGTCAGGCTCATGCCATAGGCGACCGGCAGTCCGGCCAGGAAGATCACGTGGAGGACCAGGTATCGGACGATGAACGTCACAATGCCTCGAGGGTCTCTCGATTTTGTCATGCCTCCAGCTGCGTCTTCGGAGCCGGCGGGGTTCTCCGTAACAGCCGGATCGGTGGGACTGTTAGGGGCGCTGGGCGTAGCAGTGTCTCGTGGGCTCAACCAGTAGACGAACTCGCGGAGTCCCCACGCGCACAAGGCAGCGACGAAGTGGAAGGGCAGCCAGTGGGTCACGAGCCCCCAGCTGGGGCCGCTGGATATACCTCCTATCAGCCATCCCAAGAACCACAGGACCGCCACGTCGGAGAATACGGCCCCCACGATCGCGACAATCTTCCACGATCCGGCCTTCTCGAGGAACTTTCGCGTGATGGCTATCAGCACCTGGAAGAAGGTGAAGAAGCCCAGGAAGCCAAAGAAGTAGATGAGCGCCAGATCCATGGCATAGGAGAGCGGGAGCCCGACCAGGAAAATCACGTGGAGCACCAGGTACCGGACAAAGAAGTTAACAATCCCTCGCGGGTCACGCTTATCTGTCATGCCCCCCATCCTAACGGGGTTCTCAGCTGCGAGGTCCAGTCCTTCAAAGCCGCTAGCATCACAGCGATACAAGCCCGCCCTGCTTCCAACCCCGGCCCCGTTAATCAATGAACGAACGCGGTCACCGGGCCGCTCAAAGGCTCCTACACTGTTCTCATACGCCACAAAAGAGCAAGGCCGCTGAATGCAGCGCAGGATCAGGCGAGCGTGGCGTTGAGTGGGAAAGCGAGGACAAACGATGTCGTCCACCGACCAATACCTGGAGTTCGTGCTCGACCTGCTGGGCGAGCTGGAAGACGTGGCGCACCGCAAGATGATGGGCGAATATGTCCTCTACTACCGGAGCAAGGTCGTGGGTGGCATATACGACGACCGCTTCCTGCTCAAGGTCACGCCCGCCTCCGAACGGCTTCTATCCGAGGCCCCACGCGCCATCCCCTACGAGGGGGGCGAAGGAGATGCTCCTCGTTGAGATAGAGGACCGCGACGTGCTGTGCGACGTAGTCTCGGCCATGTGGGAGGAGCTACCTGCGCCGAAGCACAGGAAGAAAAAGTAGACGCGGCCCCGGCCTCGTGACGACGAGGTCGGGGCCAGTTTTCGCTTTTCTGGAGGCAGGGGAATGGTTGAAGCCGCTCCTGAGAAAACGGACTACTGCTTGTCGGTGTCGGTGGCACCGGTGGTGGCCGTCGGGGCGTCTGCAACGTTGGAATCGCCCGGGTTCTCGGTTTCAGCCGGATCGGCGGGAGTGTCAGAGGCGCTGGGCGTGGCAGTTTGCTGAGGGTCCGGCGAGTGGAAGATCTCGCGGAGTCCCCACGCGCAGAAGGCAGCGAAGAAGTGGAAGGGCATCCATGAAGTCACGAGCCACCAGTCGGACCCGCCGCCGGCAATGCCCGCCACCAGTCGTCCGAACCACCACAGGATGGGTACGTCGATGAGGACAGTAACCGCGATCACGATAGCCTTCCACAACCCGGCGTGGTCGAGAAAATCCCGGGAGATGGACGCCAACACCTGGAAGAAGGTGAAGAAGCCCATGAGACAGAAAATAGTCAACAGAACGAGGCTGGATGACAAGGAGAGTACGAGTAAGACCAGGAGGCCCACTTGGAGCATCAGATACCGGACGACGAACGTAATAATCCCTCGAGGGTCCCGCATATCAATCATGCCCCCATCCTAACGGAGCACGCAGGCGCGAAGTCCAGGCCCCTCACGCTCCTTGCGTCTCGGCGGCACCAGCCTCACCTGCTCCCGGTCCCGGCCTCGTATTGGACGAGACCAGGGCCGGGTTGCGCATTCTGCTGATGGCAGGGGAGCAGAAGTTCAGAGGGAGGAGACGAACTCCGCGAGGCGCTTCGCGTGCTCGCGCGAACGCTCCACCATGTCGGCGTGCGCCGCCTCATCCGTGCGATTCGCGTACGACACCCCGTACAGGGGAAGGCTCCCCGCAAACTCCATGCCCGTCAGCGCACACGTCGCCTTCGCGGGCGTCAGCAAGTCGTTGAAATCGACGGAATCTGGTGCGTAGTAAGCCTGAGAAGCCCCCGTCGTTACCGACACGACCAGCTTCTTACCGCGCAGAGCCGTACCCGAAGACCCGTGGCTGAAACCGCGCACAAACACGTCCTCCATCCACTTCTGCAGCAGCGCCGGCCAGCCGTACCACCACAGCGGATACTGCAACACGATGACGTCCGCGGCGCGAAGCTTTTCCTGCTCCGCCTCAACATCGAACGTGTACTCCGGATAGAGGTCATCGAGATGATCGATCTCGGCGCCAGGAAGCAGGACCGCAAGCTCCTCCAGGATCGTCTTATTCGCAACCGAATCATCGGCGGTGCACGGGTGTCCTGACACAACCAGAACGTTGGACATCGCATTTCCTTTCGTTGATGCGAGGAGTCTACGTCCGCCCGTGGCCCCTGAACAGGGCCTGGAGTTCCATTTCGCGTGGGGTGAAGCCCCGTCCCCGAAGAGAAAATGACGCAGGACTACAGTAGAAGCATGGCCAACACTGACTCCCAGCCACTCACCCTGCGCCGCTTCCTCCTCGTCGTTGCAACGGGCGTCGGTGCGGGCTTCCTCTCCGGACTCTTCGGGGTGGGAGGCGGCCTCGTCATCGTGCCCGCCCTGATGGGCGTCCTGGGCATGGATCAGCGCCGCGCCTCGGCCACGTCGCTCGCCGCCATCATCGTTACTGCTGCCGTCGGCTCGGGAAACTACGCCCTGCACGGCGAGGTCTCCTGGGCCGGAGCCGCCCTCCTCGTCGTCGGCGCGCTCGCGGGCTCACAGGTCGGCGTGTGGCTCCTGCGCCGCCTCCCGGCCCCCTCACTGCCCTGGATCCTCATCGGCTTCACCGTCTTCGTCATCGTCTCCCAATACCTCCACGTCCCCACGCGAGAGGGAAGTGTGTCGCTGACACCGGCCTCGTGCGCCCTCATGATCCTGGTCGGCCTGTGCGCCGGCATCCTCTCCGGTCTGGTCGGCGTGGGCGGCGGATCCGTCATCGTGCCCGGCATGGAACTCGCCGTCGGCGCGGGAGACCTGATTGCGCGCGGCACGTCTCTCCTCGTCATGATCCCCACCAGCATCGCCGGCACCGTGACCAACCTGCGCCACCGCATGGTCGACCTGCGCGTCGGCCTCGTCGTCGGCGTATCCGCGGCAGCCGCGACCCCCGTCGGGCGCCTCGTGGCCACGTGGGTGTCCCCGAGCGTCGGCGCGATCCTCTTCAACGTCTTCCTGCTCTCCATCATCGCCTCGACGATCCTGAAGATGCGTCGGAAAGCGCGCGCCCAGGACTGAACGAAATGGCCCCGGCCTCGTAAATGCGAGGTCGGGGCCGAAGCGTCAGCCGCTAGCGCGCCTGAAGCGGATCACTCGTCGGCGGCGCTGGGGTGCGTCATGTCGGCGGGAACGACCCACGCGTCGAACTCCTCGGCCGTCAGGAAGCCCAGCTCGAGGGCGGACTCGCGCAGCGACAGGCCCTTTGTGATGCGCGTTCTTCGCGATCTTCGAGGCCTTGTCGTAGCCGATGTGGCGGTTCAGGGCCGTCACCTGCATGAGGTTGATGTCCAGGTTGTGCTGGATCTTCTCGTAGTTCGGCTCGATGCCGTACGCGCAGTTCGTATCGAAGGACACGCAGGCGTCGCCCAGCAGGCGGATGGACTCCAGGACGTTCCACGCCATGACGGGCTTGAAAACGTTGAGCTGGAAGTTGCCCTGCGAGCCGGCGAAGCCGACCGTCGCGTCATTGCCGAACACCTGGGTGGCGACCATGGTCATGGCCTCGCACTGCGTCGGATTCACCTTGCCCGGCATGATCGAGGAACCGGGCTCGTTCTCGGGGATGATCAGCTCGCCGATGCCGTTGCGCGGACCCGACGCGTACCAGCGCACGTCGTTCGCGATCTTCATGAGGGCGTCGGCCAGGACACGCAGCGTGCCCGAGACCAGCACCAGCGCGTCGTGCGCACCGAGGGCGGCGAACAGGTTGTCGGCCTGTGTGAACTCGATGCCGGTCTCCTCGGAGATCTTCTTGGCGGTGAGCTCGCCGAACTTCGGGTGAGCGTTCAGGCCGGTGCCCACGGCGGTGCCGCCGATGGCCAGCTCGCGCGCACGGGTGTCGGCGTACTCGATGCCATCGAGGGCGAAGTCGATCTGAGCAACCCAGCCGGAGATGACCTGGCCCAGGCGGATCGGGGTCGCGTCCTGCAGGTGGGTGCGGCCCACCATGATGACGTCCTCGAACTCCTTGGCCTTCTTGTCCAGGGTGTCACGCAGCTGACGCACGCGCGGGTACATGTCGTGCAGCTCAGAGACGACCGCGATGTGCATGGCGGTGGGGAACGTGTCGTTCGAGGACTGGCCACGGTTCACGTGATCGTTGGGGTGCACGGGAGACTTGGTACCCATGGTGCCGCCCGCAATCTCGATGGCGCGGTTGGAGATGACCTCGTTGGCGTTCATGTTCGACTGCGTGCCCGAACCGGTCTGGAATACGACGAGGGGGAAGTTGTCGTCGAGCTTGCCGGAGATGACCTCGTCGCCGGCCTGCGCGATGTAGTTCGCGATGTCGGCGGGCAGTTCGCCCAGCTCGGCGTTGGCCAGGGCCGCGGCCTTCTTCAGGATGCCAAGGGCGCGCACCATCGGGCGGCCCCACACGAAGGTGTTGCGTCCAATGTCGAAGTTGTGCAGCGAACGCTCGGTCTGAGCGCCCCAGTAGCGGTTCGCGGGGACCTCAACGGCTCCCATCGAGTCGGTTTCGGTACGGGTTTCTTGTGCCACAGGTGGCTCCTTCGCGTAGGGCTTACGTACCCCTCTAGGATAGCGCCGCCCGCGCGTTGAGGTGTGGGGCACTCGTCCTAGTCGCGTCCTAGTCCAGGGGCCGGTCCGCGCTCTTTGCGCGGTGCAGGAGCCACCAGGCGCACGCGCACGACAGGGCGACGAGCGAGAGCGCCAGCAGGAAGGGCGACAGCGGCATCCAGCCGTACAGGGCCGTGGCGCTGACGGGGGCGACGATCCACGTGATCGCGCCGGTCGCGTTGATGACGCCGGCGATGCCGCCCTGCTCGCGCGCGCTCACCGCCAGGGACGCGCCCGCCGAGTAGCCGGGGGAGGCCATGCCCGAGGCGATGCCCATCGCGAACGTTGAGACTGCCAGCGCCCACAGCGACGGCGCGATCGTCAGGCATGAGAGGGCTATAAGGGCGAGCGTCATGCCCGTGCGCAGGAGAGTGCGCGGGCTCCACCCCAGGCGCGGTACGACGATCAGCTGCATGAGCATGGCGCCGGCGGCGTTGGCCAGCAGCATGAGGGCGGTGACGGAAACGGCGGGCGCGGGCTCGAGTCCGCCGCGGTCCTGGACGAGGAATCCCATCGTGATCTGAACGACGCCGTTCGCGAAGTAGATGCCGAATACCGAGGCGATCCACGGGGCGATGCGTCGGTCGGTCCACCGCACGCGCGGGGGCAGTTCCCCGTCCGCATTCCCCGCACTCTTGATGTCCGCCGTGGTTTCGATCGACGAGGCCGGGGCTGCCTCCTCTTGTTTGCTGACCTCACGGGTCAGGTGGGGCAAACGCCTCCTCGGGCGCGTGGATGCTCCGTCGCGGGGCAGCCAGATGAGGGGCGATGCCCTAGGGGCGATGAGGACGAAGATCGGGGTGGCGTGCACGGGGCCTAAAATCCACCACGCGCCCAGAGCCGACGAGACGAGGGAACCGACCATGACGGACAGGTTGATCGCGCCGGAGAATGCGGACGTGCCGCGCACGCGCGAGGCCTCGTCGGGGGTCACCTCTGCGACGAGGGCCTGGCCCGTCGGCGGGATCGCCGCGACCGCCGCGCCGAAGAAGGGGCCGCGTGCCGCCATGATGGCACCCGCCGCGAGAAAGCGCCGATGTAACCGGCCGCTCGCGCCCACACCGCCGCCGAAAAAAAGCGTGCCCGCCGTGAGTGCTAAGAACAGTGCCAACAGGATGACGCGCCTGCGTCCCCACGCGATCGAGCGGCGCCCCCAGAACTGGCTGAGCGCCGTCACCGCAGCGGCCGCCAAGGAAACAGCCGCGCCCACGATCCACTCGGGCAGGTTCAGGGCGCGCGACAAGGGAGCGATCGACACGTTAAGCATGTTCTGCGCCGTGTACGTGAACAGCGCGATCGCCACGAGCGCGCGCAGCGTCGGATTCGTCAGCAAAGGTGATGAGGGCACAGTGCATCCTACGACGAAGGCCCCGCGCGATGCGCGGGGCCTTGCCGGACAGGTATCGAAACGGGGAAACGCTTAGCGCTGCACCCAGGTGCTCACCTTCCAGCGAGCATCGCCGGAGCGCTCACGCCACTCGGCGTCGCTGCGCTCCTCGTCCCTGCGCCACAGCGCCGGATCCAGCGGCGGCGCATACACGAAGGACAACCCCTCGGGTGCGCTCGCGGCCACGTCCAGCTCCAGGTCGGTCACCACGGCCTCGTCCAGGAGGGGAAGGGTCTCGGCGTAGAGCTGAGCCCCGCCCGTGATCCAGATGTAGGGGGCGTCCGTGCGCGAGGTTTCCTCGCGTGCGATCTGAAGCGCCTCATCGACGGAGGAGACAACGAGAGCGCCCTCGGCCTCGTACCCGGGGGTGCGGGTGATGACGATGTTCGTGCGGCCCGGCAGAGCGCGCCCGAGAGCCTCCCACGAGCGGCGGCCCATGATGATTGGGCAGCCCATCGTGGACTCCTTGAAGTGCCGGAAATCAGCGGGAACATGCCAGGACATGGCCGTGCCCGTCCCGATGATCCCGTTGCAATCCTGCGCCCAAATCGCTCCCAGCTTCGTCATACCGCGACTGGAGCCTTGATCGTGGGGTGATGCTGGTAGTCCATCACCGAAATGTCATCGAAGGAGTACTCGAACATCGAAGGAGCCTTCGCGAGCTCCAGGCGCGGGAACGGGTACGGCTCGCGGCTCAGCTGCTCGGTCACCTGCTCCGTGTGGTTGGAGTAGATGTGGCAGTCCCCGCCCGTCCAAATGAAGTCGCCGACCTCCAGGCCCGCCTGCTGGGCGAACATGTGAGTGAGCAGCGAGTAGGACGCGATGTTGAAGGGCACTCCCAGGAACATGTCCGCGCTGCGCTGGTAGAGCTGCAGAGACAGGCGGCCGTCGGCCACGTACAGCTGGAAGAACGCATGGCACGGCTCGAGCGCCATCTCCGGCAGGTCGCCGACGTTCCACGCGGAGACCACCATGCGGCGCGAATCCGGGTTTGTCTTCAGCGTCTCGAGGACCTGGGAGATCTGGTCGATGTGGCGACCGTCCCCGGCATTCCACGAACGCCACTGGACGCCGTACACCGGGCCCAGCTCGCCGTCCTTGTCCGCCCACTCGTTCCAGATGCGGATGCCGTTGTCCTGGAGCCAGGACACGTTCGACGAACCCGACAGGAACCACAGGAGTTCGCCGACGACCGACTTGAAGTGCACGCGCTTTGTCGTGATCAGTGGGAAGCCCGTCGACAGGTCGTAGCGCAGCTGGGCCCCGAACATGGAACGCGTGCCCGTGCCGGTGCGGTCACCCTTGGGGGCGCCCTCGCGCATAATGCGCGCCAGCAGGTCCTCGTACTGGCGGTCGACGGCGCTCACGTCAGTTGATCCGCTCGTTCGTCCACGTGTGCGAGGCCGACAGCGCCTGGTCGACGACCGAGTGCTCGATCGTGCAGTTGCGCTTGATCGCGGCATCGGCGCGACGCTTCAGATCCTCGATCTCTTCCTCAGACAGTGCGGACATGTCCTGGACCAGCTCGACGTCCACGTGCGTGAAGCGGTCGTTGTCCTGGTCGTAGTCGGCGGAGACACCGACGAACTGCTCGAAATCGTCGCCCAGGCGGGCGGCCATGCGCGCGTCTGAACTCATCGCATTGCAGCCCGCGAGCGCGAGCTTGAGCAGGTCGCCGGGGGGAGAAGAGGCCGGGGCCGTGACCGATGCGGATTTCGGCGCCGTCCTGGTTGCGGGCGACGTACTGACGCACGCCCGTACGCTGCATGTACAGAGACTTAGGTGTATCACTCATGGCACCTATTGTGGCGCGAAAAGACCCCGCCCGCCCGAAATGCAACGCCGGGCGGGCGGGTTTCCTCGCAGAGCGTAGCGAAGGTTCAGCGATGCTCCTCCAGCCACTGCGTGGCCAGCGCCTGCTCGCGCTCCACGACGCGGCCCAGGTGAGCCACCGCCTCCTTCTCAATGCGCCCGCCCAGTAGCGGCACTCGCACCGACACGTTGCCGGTCACCACGCGAACACTGCCCTCCTCGGAGCCCGCCAGCGTGGACGTGGCCTCGACGGACACCGGGGCGCCGTCCACGGTCACCGACGTGCGCGAGGAGGCCCCGGCCTCGTTCGTCGTCCACTCCTCGGTGAAAGCGATGCGCAGATCGGACTTGACAAAGCGTGCGGCCGCCGCCGGAATAAGCTCCGGGCGCACGGTGCCGGCGAATGACACGCGCTGGCCCTCCACCGACACGGTGGAGGAACCCTCCACGACAAACTGGCCGAAGCGTCGCTCCAGGTAGGAGGGGGTCAGGTACATGGTGACGACCTCGTCGACCGTACCGGGATACGACATGGACTGTGTGAAATTGCATGGTTCTCCTGACGAAAGAAGCGGCGCCGAAGCGTGTCCCGGCGCTCATTTACAACTAAGGTCCGTCCTCGCGGCCCTTCTCCCTTTAGAGTAGATGCATGCGTAGTCTCATGCAGTTAGCTGAAGAAGCCTCTTCGACGCCGTTGTCGGAGCAGGACATCGATTGGCTGCACCTCCTCCTCGCGGACTGGCAGGTGCTCGCCGACCTGGCGGCCGCCGACCTGGTTCTGTGGCTGCCCGCCGACGATGGACGCTTCATCGCGGCCGCGCACTGCCGTCCCGCGACCTCGACGACCGTCCACGTGGACGACATCATCGGCCTCCACCTGCCCGCCGCCCGCGAAATCGACCTGCGGCGCGCCCTGCAGACCGGGCAGGTCGTGCGCTCGCCCGCCGCCCGCTGGGCCGGCACCTACTCGATGATGGAAACCTGCGTGCCCGTGTGCCACGACGGGCGCATCATCGCCGTCGTCACGCGCGAGGCTAACCTCTCGAGTCCGCGTCTATCCCTCGGCTTCGAGGGTGGACCGTGCGGCGGCCGACACCCTGTGCCAGATGATGGCGCGCGGCGAATACCCCTACGACTCCACCCCGCAGGTTACCTCCCACGGCGTCCCGCGAGTTCTCGACGGCGCCGTTCTACTGGATGCGGAGGGCCGCGTCCAGCACGCGACCCCAACGCCGTGTCGTGCCTACGCCGCCTCGGCATTCGCACGCACGTGACCGGAAAGGTTCTCGCTCAGGAGATCACCGAGGTTATCGGCGACGGTACCCTCATCGAGGAATCCATGGCGGTCGTCGTCATGGGCCGTGCCTCCTGGCGCGTCGAGATCGCCGCGCGCGCCTCGACCGTCAGCATGCGTGCTCTGCCCCTCGTCAACGGGCGTAAGCGCCTGGGCGCCGTCATCCTGACGCGCGACGTCTCCGAGGTCCACCGTCACGAGCAGGAACTCATGACGAAGGACGCGACGATCCGTGAGATCCACCACCGCGTCAAGAACAACCTGCAGACCGTGTCCGCGCTTCTGCGCCTTCAGTCGCGCCGCTCCTCCGAGGAAGCGGTCAAGGTGGCTCTTGCGGAGGCCGAGCGCCGCGTGCAGGCCATCGCGACCGTGCACGCCGCCCTGTCGCAGAACGTCGATGAGTCGGTTGACTTCGACGAGGTCGCGCGCACGATCGTGCGCATGGCCGGTGCGATCGCGTCCACGGACCACGCCGTCGAGGTCATCACGACCGGCAGCTTCGGCACGATTCAGGCCGATCAGGCTCAGGCCCTGGCGACCGTCCTCAACGAGCTGGTCGCCAACTCGGTCGAGCATGGCCTCGCGGACCGTGATGGCCTCATCGAGGTGCGCGCCGAGCGCGAGGGAACATCCATGACCGTGACCGTCGCAGACGATGGCGTGGGCTTCGTGCCGGGCACGCCTATGAGCGGCCTGGGCACGCAGATCGTGCACCAGATGGTGCGCGGCGAGCTCAAGGGCTCGATCGAGTGGGCGCCGCGTGAGGGTGGCGGCACGCTCGTCACGCTCCACGCCAACCTGGACCCCGCCTGATCGGGGATCCGCCCAGACGGTGTGAATGATCAACGAACGAGGCCGGGGACCCATTGTGGATCCTCGGCCTTGATCGTCTGGGCGGCACGTGCGGGCGCTGTGGCTTGTTAGCAGCCTGCGCGGCGTGCGCGCGCGGCGCGGCGCTTTGAGGGAGCGGCGTTCTTCTTCGCTCATGCCACCCCACACGCCGGAGTCCTGGTTGTTGTCGATGGCCCACTGCAGGCACACGCCCACGACCTCGCACTCGCGGCACACGGCCTTGGCCTCGGCGACCTGCCTAATAGCCGGACCCGTGTTCCCGATGGGGAAGAAAAGTTCCGGGTCTACGGTCAGGCATGCTGCCTTACTGCGCCAATCCATGATCTGTCTTTCGCTCCTCGTGTCCTGTGCGCCTGGTTCTCTTTTGCTCTTTTTTAGTGTCCGCTAGGTCATCTTAGTCGCGCAAGGTCGTGTCAACAGTGAAATAGAGATGTCACTATGTGTCTGCTCACGACCGGCCAATAAGGTGGGACTTAGGTGTTAACTGACTCTGCGGTCAGTTGAACAGTGCTGACGGTATCACCCTCGCTGATCAGTCCGCAGGTCATGTCCCATCGTCGTGCAGTCAGGGCGAGCGGGGGCGTGTGGCTGTGTTGAATTAATGTGCGAATAACGTTGTGTGTGGGGTTGAGTGCGAGGACCCTGTGCTCGTCCCATCTGGTGATACGAGTCCACGCTTCTTCGGGAATTACGTCAGAGATCTGTGGTGTTTCCCAACCGAGGTGGGCGTGGATGGCCTCGATGACCCGGGCATCGTCCCTGCGTCCGATGATGATCCACGGCAGTGCGTGTCCCAGGCGGGGGCGCTGTAGGTGGGGCCGATCAGGATGGGAGAGCGGGTATTTCTGACCAGCGCTGTGACCTGCGAGGGGGAGGGGATGCGCCAGTCGTTCCCGTCAGCCGGGCGGTGGTGTCGCAGGTGAATGCCCTGCCTGGGGATGGTGGCGAGGCAAGGTCTCTCTCCCGGTCGCACGACGAGCGCCTGCCCCTCACCGAGAGCTCGCAGCTCTCCGGGCGCGATTCCGGCGTGGACGGCCTCGTCCGCGTCCCGGGCACGCACGATGCGCGTTGAGAACGCTCCCATTGCCGCGCTCGACGGGGTGAATCTGCCCGCGAAGGCGGCGACGATGACGACGCCAGCGCGCCTGGCCTTGGCCAGGAGTGAGGTCCACAGCGCCTCCGCCTGGGGAGCAGCGAGTGCCTGCGACAGATACGAGCGCAGCTGCGGGGTATCCGTGAGCGCGAGGACCGTGGGCCCGTGGTCGCAGATGCCTTCCAGCAGGTCGATGGCGCTGGGTGCGTCCGCAGGCAGCTGGGAGGCCACGCCTCCCACCGCGTCCTCGCCAATCACGTGGAGAGGGCGGCGGGTACCGTGTGCGATTCGGGTTGCGAGGGACAGGGCCCATTGCGCGGCGAGATGCGCTTCGTGCGCGCTGGTCTGAATCTGGATGCTTCCCCCGTCCCAGACGATGGGGACGTGATGCTCGATGCCTTCCGCGAGGCCGAGAGACACGGCGGTGCCGCCTGGGAGTCCGTCGTGGGCCGCGTTCCCCTCCGGGGTGTGATCGACAGAGCGTTGTGCGGCGTCGTCGACATCCTCCCAGTTCAGTGCCTCGGGTAGGGGCGGCGCCCACAGGGGTTCGGTGGTCGCACGAGGCCACGTGGCGTTGCAGCGCTCGACCACTGGCGCGATGTCGGCGAGGTAGGTCAGCTGGATCGTACCCACGTCCGACAGGACCGCGCGACCGGGGATACGCGGCAGTGAGGCGGCGCGTCCGTCCCCGATGATGTCGGTGGAGTCCGAGGCGCTGACGCAGCGCAGGCACAGCCGAATGTCCATGTTTGCGCGCATCTGTGCGCTCACTGCGCCCGAGGGGCGTTGGGTGGCCGCGATGAGATGCAAGCCGAGGCTGCGTCCTTGCGCGGCGAGGCGGAGCAAGACCTCCATCGAATCGGGGTGGGCCTGGGCGAGAACGCGGAACTCGTCGATCGCGACGATGAGACGTGGCGGGGGAGCGCTCACGCTGACGGGATCCTCCTCGTGAGCGCTCTCCCACGCGGCGAGGTCGGGGAAACCGAGTGCCCCGAGGGATTCCTCGCGTCGCTGGAGGATCGACGCGATTCCCTCCAGCGCTCGGGTCGTGGCGCCGGCGTCGAGGTCGGTGAGGAGCGCCTGGGTGTGCGGGAGCGCCTCGAGCCGAGCGAACGTCGCCCCGCCCTTGTAGTCGATGAGGATGAAACGGACCTGTTCGGGGCTGTAGCAGTGCGCGATTGCGGCAAGCCAACCGAGGAGCGCCTCTGACTTACCCGATCCGGTGCACCCGGCGACGAGCGCGTGCGGCCCGTCGGCGACCAGGTCCAGGTTGACAGGCCCTTCCTCTCCCAGGCCGATCCGCACGCTCAGCCCACCGCCGCGTCCCCGCGCCGAGGACGGATCCCAGTCGAGCCGCGCGGGTAGGCTGTCTTGCGCGTCTGCCCGGGTGACGGTCCACCACCACTGCGAGCTCACGGGTGCATCATCGGTGACGCACACCTGCGCGCACCACGCCGGAAGGAGCGACAGTGAGGGGGAGTATCCGATGTGGAGCGTTGGGTGGGCGGCGTCGCGCGTGCAGTGCGGGCAGGAGTCGCGGTCGCTGACGTGGATATCCACGCCAGCGTTCCCAATGAGCACGGGAGCGGCGCTGTTCCACCACACTCGGGCCCCGCCAAGCTGAGCGGCGATCTGGCCGGCGCACCATAGCGCGCACTGGGATGCGTGGGCGCCGACGATGCCGATCGCCTCGCACTCACCCGGCTCTCTCGCGTCAGCGGACGCCGCCATCCGCACGCGCCGTCCCACGCGCGTGGGACGCCCCGGCCACACGGCTGCCCGCGCAGAGCGTGGGGGAGCGGACGAGGCCTGAAGCCCAGCGAGGACCAGGGACAGTGCCCCGCCATCCCAGCCCAGGCGACGCCGGCGTGCCCGCCACACGACGACGACCGCAGCTACGATCGCGACCAGCACGACGCCCGCGCAGGCCGGCACGAGCACCGAAGGTAATGAAATGGACGAGTGCAGCCTCCACAGCAGGAAACCTCCCATGATGAGCACAGAGATCAACGGAGCGCCCCGCAGGAGAGAGGATCCCGTGATCGCCCCTCGGCCTCGTCCGGAAGGTGCGGGCCAAACCAAACAACGAGGCCGTCCCCGCACCTCGAAGATGTCCTCCTCCAGACGGATGCGGGTCCCCGCAGGGAGAGGACGGGCGTCCCGATGGTGGCGCCATAGGGGGAGCCGAGCGCGCACACGCACGGGGGAAGCGCCGGGCGACACGCGCAGGACTGCTCGGCCGTCCCGCGTCGAGAATCGGAGGTGCTCTCGAGCAACGGACGCGCACGTCAGCGGCACGTCCCCCGCTCGCCCGACCGTGCCGGGGGCGAGCACGACGCCGACGTCCGGGCCCGCGACGCAGGCCAGGTGAACGTCGGCTCGCAAGGCTGATCGGGCGAGGCAACCGGAATCCTTCATGCCTCAACGATCCCGCCGCGCTCGCGGCCGATCAAGCGGCGACAGAAGCCCTGTGGATAACCCGAGGCACTCGCGTGCTCCTGTGGATAACCACCCCGCAGACCCGTGTGGCTATGACCACCTCCGCCGCCCAAGCGCCCCGCCCGCCGGTCGGCTAGCCTCGTCAAATGCAAGAATGGTCCCCATGGCTGACTCCACGTTCGAGACGACCCGCGACCGCTACAACGACCTCGTTGACCGCATCAACGAGGCCCGCGCCGCCTACTACGACCGTGATTCGCCGACCCTCGCGGACGCTGACTACGACTGCATGTACCGCGAACTTGAAGAGATCGAGGAGCGATACCCGCAGCTGCGCGGCGCAGACTCGCCCACGATGAGCGTGGGCGGCAGCGTCGACTCCGGTTTCTCCGAGGTGCGCCACCTCGCTCAGATGATGTCCCTCGACGACGTCTTCTCCCTGAGGAGCTCGCCGGGTGGGAGACCCGCATGGCCGACGCCACCGGCATATCCGACCTCGAGATGACGACCGAGGTCAAGGTCGACGGCCTGTCCATCAACCTCCTGTACGAGAACGGCCGTCTCGTACGCGCGGCGACCCGAGGCGACGGCTACGTCGGTGAGGACGTGACCGCTAACGCGCGAACCATTGCCTCGATCCCACAGACTCTGAGCGGCACCGTGCCCACGCGCATCGAGGTGCGCGGCGAGGTGTACTTCCCGGTCGCCGACTTCGCCGCCTTCAACGAGGCCCGCGTCGAGGCCGGGGAAAAGACCTTCGTCAACGCGCGCAACGCCGCCGCCGGCTCCCTGCGTCAAAAAGACCCGGCCGAGACCGCCAAGCGTCCCCTCGCGATGGTCGCCCACGGCATCGGCTTCGTCGAGGCCGGGGAGGACTTCACCGAACCGACCACCCAGATGGGCTGGTACGAGCAGCTGCGCGACTGGGGTCTGCCCGTCTCGCCCTACACCCGCGTACTCACGGGCCGAAAGGCCATCGAAGAGCGTATTGCTGAGCTTGGAGAAAAGCGCCATGATCTTGAACACGAGATCGACGGCGTCGTGGTCAAGATCAACGACCTGGACCTGCAGCGTTCCCTCGGCTCGACCTCACGCACGCCGCGCTGGGCGGCGGCCTATAAGTTCCCGCCCGAAGAGGTCCACACGCGCCTGCTCGACATCCGCGTCCAGGTGGGCCGAACGGGCCGCGTGACCCCGTACGGCGTCATGGAATCCGTGCTGGTCGCGGGCTCGAACGTTGCGCGCGCGACCCTGCACAACGCCCAGGAAGTCGCCCGCAAGGGGGTCCTCATCGGCGACCTCGTCGTCCTGCGCAAGGCCGGCGACGTCATCCCCGAGATCGTCGCCCCCGTCGAGGACGCGCGCAACGGATCCGAGCGTCCCTTCGTCATGCCTACCGAGTGCCCCTCCTGCGGGACGACGCTCGTCCAGGAGAAGGAAGGCGACGTCGACCTGCGCTGCCCGAACAAGGGTTTGTGCCCCGCTCAGATCACCGAGCGCCTCGCCCACGTCGGCGCCCGATCTGCCCTTGGACGTAGAGGGCCTCGGCGACGAGTCTGCGCTTGCCATGACCCAGCCCGAAAACGACCGTGACGAGGTGGCGGCCGCCCTGGTCGCCGGCCACAGCGTCACGCTGGAGGACGGCACCGTTCTCACCCTCGAGGGCGGCCGCGAGCTGCCCCACGGCGAGCAGATCACCCGCGCCGAGGAACTCCTGCCCGCCCCGCAGGCTACCCGCCCTGCGCACGGAGGCCGCGTCTTCGACCTGCGCGCCGAGGACCTGCGCGACGTCATGGTGTGGAAGCCCGTCAAGAAGAAGGGCGAGGAAACCGGGGACTGGAAGCAGGTTCGCTACTTCTGGACCAAGGCCTACAAGCCCCGCAAGCTGCGCGGACAGACCGTCTTCGAGCCCATTGAGCCCAGCGCCTCCAAGGGCACGGAGAAGATGCTCGTCGAGCTGGAGAAGGCCAAGAGTCAGCCTCTCGCGCGCGTCCTCGTCGCCCTGTCCATCCGCCATGTCGGCCCCACGGCGGCCCGCGCGCTCGCAGAGAAGTTTCTATCGATGGACGCCCTGCGCGCCGCCTCGGTCGAGGAGCTCTCGGCCGTCGAAGGCGTGGGCGAAGAAATCGGCCGATCCCTGCGCGACTGGTTCACGGTCGACTGGCACCTGGAGGTGCTTCAGGCGTGGGCGCGCGCGGGCGTGCGCATGGCTGACGAGGCGCCCGAGCCGACTTCTGACGTGCTCGCTGGTCTGACGATCGTCGTCTCGGGCGCGATGCCCGGGTACGACCGCGAGGGCGCCAAGGAGGCGATCACCTCGCGCGGCGGCAAGGCGGCGGGCTCGGTATCGAAGAAGACCTCGCTCGTGGTCGCGGGCCCGGGCGCGGGTTCCAAGGAAAAGAAAGCCAAAGAGCTGGGCGTCCCCGTCATCACCGAGCAGCAGTTCGCGGACCTCCTCGAGGGAGGCCTGGCAGCCGTCGGCCTGTAACGAGGCCGGGGTTTAGACGAGGGGCTCGAAGGGGCCCAGCAGCATCTCGCCGACGCGGGTGAGTATCGAGCGCTTCTCCCACTCGTCGATCGTCAGGCGACGGGCAGTCGTGAGGTCGTTCGCGAAGATCTCCTCCATGCGCGCAGCCAGCGGGCGGGAGAAGAACTGCAGGCAGACCTCGTAGTTGCCGCGCATCGACAGGCGGTCGATGTTCGCCGTGCCGATCGTCGACCAGCGACCGTCCACCGTCATCGTCTTGGAGTGGACCATCGCGTGACGGTACAGCCAGATCTCCACGCCCTCGCGCAGCAGCTCGCCGTAGTAGGGGCGCGCCACCCAGTCCGCCAGGATGTGGTTGGAATACTCCGGGATCAGCACCTGGACGCGCACGCCACGGCGGGCGGCGGCGATCAGGGAGCCGAGGACCTCGCGGTCGGGGATGAAGTACGCCGTCGTAATGAGCAAGCGGTTGGTCGCGCGCTCGATCGCGTCGATGTACATGCCGCGGATCGGGAAAGAGGAGGTAGTGCGGCAGGTTGAACTGCGCGGTCACGTCCGCGCTCCATGCGCGCGCACCCTGATCAGGCAGTTCCGGGCAGGTCTTGGGGCGGAAATGGTTCCAGAAGTCGACAAAGCCGTTTTCCAGCTCCCACACGGCCTCGCCCGTGATGCGCACGTGGGTGTCTCGCCACTCGTTCGCGAACGGGTCACCGATGTTGTAGCCGCCCACGAAGCCGACCTCGCCGTCGACCACGAGAATCTTGCGGTGATCCTGGCCCGTGCGACGAATGTTCAGGGTGAAAAATCCCGAGCGCAGCGTCGGGAACCTGCGCACGTGCAGATTCGGCATCACGGGGAACTTGTAGAAGCGCGGATCCTGGTTGAGGACGCCGAAGCCGTCCCACACGCAGAACACCTCGACGCCCCGCTCGGCGGCGGCGATGAGTGCGTCCTTAAATAGTTGTCCCCAGCGGTCCGAGCGCCAAATGAAGGTCTCGAAATAAATGTGATGCGTTGCCCCCTTCGATGGCCTCCAGCATGTCCGCGTACAGGGAGGTTCCCTCCGTGTACGTGCGCGCCACGGTGTTGCCGATCTGCGTGTCGGCGGGAGGCAGGGTGGGGAAACCGTGCACGCCACCGGGGATACGGGCGGTGCGCATGCGGTCGATCGCGTGCACGGTCACGACTGCGGCCGCCTGGGCGGCGAGCAGCGCGATTCCCGCTTTTTTGACGATCGACCACGTCTGCCTGGTGAGTTGGCGTCGCTGTGAAAAGGCCATACGGGTAGGATGCCACACATGTCACGCATTAGTACTGACGAGGTCGCCCGCGTTGCGGGCCTGGCCCACATCGCATTGACCGACGAGGAAATCACGCGTTTCGCGGGTGAGCTCGACGCGATCGCCGACGCCGTCTCCAAGGTGTCCGAGGTCGCCACCCCCGAGGTTCCCGCCACGTCCCACCCGATTCCGCTGACCAACGTGTGGCGCGAAGACGAGATTGGGCAGACCGTGGACCGCGACGAGGTGCTCGCTCAGGCGCCCGCCGCCCAGGACGGCATGTTCCTGGTTCCGCAGATTCTGGGGGAGGACTGATGAACGAGCTGCTGAAGAAGAGCGCCCTCGAGCTGGCGGACATGCTGGCCGCCGGCCAGATCACCTCCGTCGAGCTGACCCAGGCGTGCCTGGACCGCATCGACGCGATCGAGGACCGCGTCAACGCCTTCATCACCGTCGACCGCGAGGGTGCCCTGGCGACCGCGGCCGACGTGGACGCGCGCCGCGCGGCGGGGGAGACCCTGCACCGCCTGGCGGGCGTGCCGATCGCCGTGAAGGACAACGTGGTGACGCGCGGCCTGCGCACCACCTGCGCCTCGAAGATCCTGGGCGACTGGGAGCCCCCGTACGACGCGACCGTCACCGCCAAGATCAAGGAAGCCGGCCTGCCCATCGTCGGCAAGACCAACATGGATGAGTTCGCCATGGGTTCGTCCACCGAGCACTCCGCGTTTCGGTGCGACCAAGAACCCGTGGGACACCGAGCGTATCCCCGGCGGCTCCGGCGGCGGTTCGGCCGCTGCTGTCGCGGCCTACATGGTGCCCCTGGCCCTCGGTTCCGACACGGGCGGCTCGATCCGCCAGCCCGCGTTCGTGACCGGCACGGTCGGCGCCAAGCCCACCTACGGCGCGGTGTCGCGTTTCGGCCTGGTGGCCATGGCCTCGTCCCTGGACCAGATCGGCCCCGTCACCCGCACGGTCGCCGACGCGGCCGCCCTGACCGAGCTGATCGGCGGCTACGACCCCAACGATTCGACCTCCCTGAACGAGCCGGTTCCCGCGCTCACCGAGGCCGTCGAGTCCGTCGCCGCGCAGGGCTCCATGAAGGGCCTGAAGGTCGGCGTCGTCAAGGAGCTGAGCGGCGAGGGCTACCAGAAGGACGTCATCGACGCCTTCAACGCCACCGTCGAGAAGCTGCGCGAGGCCGGCGCTGAGATCGTCGAGGTCTCCTGCCCGCACCTGGAGTACTCGCTGGGCGCCTACTACCTGATCATGCCCGCCGAGGTCTCCTCGAACCTGGCCCGCTTCGACGGCATGCGCTACGGCATCCGCGTCGAGCCCACCGAGGGCCCCGTGACCGCCGAGCGCGTCATGGCCGCCACCCGCGAGGCCGGCTTCGGCGACGAGGTCAAGCGCCGCATCATCCTGGGCACGCACGTGCTCTCGGCCGGCTACTACGACGCCTACTACGGCAGCGCCCAGAAGGTGCGTACGCTCATCCAGCGCGACTTCGACGCGGTGTTCGAGCAGGTCGACGTCCTCGTGTCGCCCACGGCCCCCGAGACGGCCTTCAAGTTCGGCGAGAAGACCTCCGACCCGCTGGCCATGTACCTCTACGACGTCGCCACGATCCCCGCGAACCTGGCGGGCATCCCCGGCGTGAACGTGCCCAACGCGGTGTCCTCCGAGGGCCTGCCCATCGGCTTCCAGGTGCTGGCCCCCGCGCGCGGCGACCTGGTCATGTACAAGGTGGCGTCCCTGGTGGAGGCGCTCAGCGACGACGTCGCGGGTCAGTGCCCCGCAGCTAACTGGGAGGAAAAGTGATGACTGAGCTCATGGATTACGACGAGGCGGCGCGCCGCTTCGACCCGGTTCTCGGCATTGAGGTGCACGTCGAGCTGGGCACCAAGACCAAGATGTTCGACGCGGCCCCCAACGCGTTTGGCGGCGACCCGAACACCTTCGTGACCCCCGTGTCGCTGGGTCTGCCCGGCTCCCTGCCGGTCGTCAACCACAAGGCCGTCGAGTACGCGATCAAGATCGGCCTGGCGCTGAACTGCGAGATCGCGGAGTACTGCCGTTTCGCGCGTAAGAACTACTTCTACCCGGACCTGACGAAGGCCTTCCAGACCTCTCAGTCCGACGAGCCGATCGCTCACGACGGCTACGTGGACGTCGAGCTCGAGGACGGCACCATGTTCCGCGTGCAGATTGAGCGCGCGCACATGGAGGAGGACGCGGGCAAGAACACGCACATCGGTGGCGCGGACGGTCGTATCCAGGGCGCGGACTACTCGCTCGTGGACTACAACCGTGCGGGCGTGCCGCTCGTGGAGATCGTGACCCGCCCGATTGAGGGCGCCGGCGAGCGTGCGCCCGAGGTGGCCGCCGCCTACGTGCAGGCCCTGCGCGACATTTTCCGTGCCCTCGACGTGTCTGAGGCCCGTATGGAGCGCGGCAACGTGCGCGCCGACATCAACGTGTCGCTGCGCCCGACGCCCGACTCCCCGCTGGGTACGCGCACCGAGACGAAGAACGTGAACTCCTTCCGCGGCATCGCCTCGGCCGTGCGCTACGAGATGCAGCGCCAGGCTCAGATCCTGTCCGAGGGTGGCACGATCCTGCAGGAGACCCGTCACTACCACGAGGAGGACGGGCTCGACGTCGTCCGGCCGTGAGAAGTCGGATTCCGAGGACTACCGCTACTTCCCCGAGCCCGACCTGGTTCCGATCCGCCCGGATCGTGAATGGGTGGAGGAGCTGCGCGCCTCGCTGCCCGAGCTGCCCGTCGCCAAGCGCCGCCGCCTGCGCACCGAGTGGGGCTACGCGGACATGGAGATGCGCGACGTCATCAACGCCGGTGCCCTCGAGCTCATCGAGGCCACGGTCGCTGCTGGCTGTGATCCCGCCTCCGCCCGCAAGTGGTGGATGGGTGAGATCTCGCGTCGCGCCAAGGAGCGCGAGGTTTCCCTCGACGAGGCCGGGGTCAGCCCCGCTCAGGTCGCTGAGCTGCAGGGGCTCATCGATTCGGGTCGTATCAACGACAAGCTGGCGCGCCAGGCCCTTGAGGGTGTCCTCGCGGGCGAAGGCGATCCGACGCAGGTCGTTGAGGCCCGAGGCCTCGAGGTTGTCTCCGACGACGGCGCCCTGACGGCGGCCGTCCAGGAGGCCCTGGACGCCAACCCCGACATCGTCGAGAAGATCAAGGGCGGCAAGGTCCAGGCGGCCGGCGCCCTCGTCGGCGCGGTCATGAAGGCCACCCGCGGGCAGGCTGACGCCGCCCGCGTGCGTGAGCTGATCATGGAAATGGTCGGTGCCTGAGGTTACTCCGCACGAGCCTCACGGGGGCCGGGATCGATGCGATCCCGGCCCCCGTCGGCGTTTCCGGACTGGGCGTCCCGGGTGTGTGCGCGGCCCTGAAAGAGCGCCCCGGCCCCGTGCCTGCCCTCCCGAGGAGGTGCCCCGGCCTCGTCCCTGACCGTTCGCACGTGTCCACGTTGTGGCCTACCCCTTCCTGGGGGAGCGGAAAGTTACCTAGGATGAGCGCTTGAGGACAGCTGGGCCGACTCTGGCCGGGCGCCCAACGAAAGGACAGACATGCGCACATCGCCGTCGTACACCGCCTCCTACCGTATCGAGGTGGACGAGAAGACGACTTCCATCGCGTCCATTGTTGACGCAGTCTCTTCGACTGGAGCGGAGATCAAGGGCCTCGACGTGGCCGACTCCGACCGCGGGCGCATCATCATCGACCTGACGTGCGACATGCGCGATTCCGAGCACCGCCGCGAGGTCCGCGACGCCATCGGCGCGCTGCCCGGCGTGACCGCCGATTCGGTCTCCGACCAGACCTTCATGAGCCACATCGGCGGCAAGGTGGAGATCCTCCAAAGTGGCAATACGTAACTG
>BNJU01001192.1_pt1 | contig 42893 bp, 53 predicted proteins | sample 8539281 | NCBI WGS metagenome assembly BNJU01 (sample SAMD00202456, study PRJDB9452) | human saliva metagenome | isolation source: human saliva | place: Japan
CTGGAGGACATCCGCCCCGCGCGATGACGCGCGACATCGATCGGGGTATCCCGGTCCCCGGCTGGGAGGATCAGCCCACCAGCGCCTGTACGTGTGGTTCGACGCCGTCATCGGCTACCTCAGCGCCTCCATCGAATGGGCGCGCTGCACCGGCGACCCGAGGCGTGGCGCCAGTGGTGGGAACGACCCCGAAGCCCTGTCCTACTACTTCATGGGCAGGACAACATCGTCTTCCACTCCCAGATCTGGCCCGCCGAGCTGCTTCCGGCTACAACGGTCAGGGCGCGAAGGGCGGTACCCCGGTGACCTGGGCGTCCTCAACCTGCCCACCGAGGTCGTCTCATCTGAGTTCCTCACGATGGAGGCAAGAAGTTCTCCTCCTCGCACGGCATCGTCATCTACGTGCGCGACTTCCTCTCGCGCTACCAGGCCGACGCCCCTGCGCTACTTCATCAGCGCTGCCGGCCCCCGAGACCTCGGACTTCACGCGTGGGCCGAGTTCGTGCGTCGCACCAACGGCGAGCTCGTCGCCGGCTGGGGCAACTGGTCAATCGCACCGCCTCCATGATCGCCAAGAAGTTCGGCGAGATCCCGACCCCCGGTGAGCTTGAGGACGTCGACCGTGCCCTCCCTGGACGCCGTCGAGGCCGGTTTCGAGACCGTCAGAACCCTGATCCGCCACCACCGTCAGAAGGCGGCGCTGTCCGAGCCATGCGCCCTGGTCGGCGAGGCCAACAAGTACGTGACCGACACCAGGCGCTTCAAGCTCAAGGCACCGGAGCAGCAGCAGCGCCTCGCGACGGTTCTGTGGACCCTGGCTCCAGGCGGTCACGGACCTCAACCCTCATGCTCTCCCCGTTCCCTGCCCCCGCGGCCAACGACATCGACCGCGTCATGGGCGGTGCCGGCGGATCGCGCCCATGCCCCTACATCGAGGAGGTCGCCGAGCTCGACCCGCAGGTCCTGCCCGCCGACTTTCGAGGGCCGAAAGCAGCTATCCGATCATCACGGCGACTACACGCAGGTTCCGACCTGGGAGCGTCACCCGATCACGCCTGGCACCCCGATCGCAAGCCCACGCCGGTGTTCGTCAAGCTGGACGAGTCCATCGTCGAGGAGGAGCTTGCCCGCTACGCGGACGCTCACCCCGACGACGTGACGGGTGCCTGATCTGGACTTTTCGTTGACCTGTCGCGTTTTTGCGACAGGTGTGACGACGTTTGACAGCGCGCGGGTGGGACGCTTCCGTCCCGCCCGCGCTCGTTCTTCCGGGGTGTTACCGTAGGTCATGGCCGAAGATTTTCTCGCGTCCGCCCTCTGCAGCCGAGGCCTCGTCGCGCCCCTCAGGATCCCGACTCCCCTCTTTCACGTCGCTCCGCCCGTCGGGCGACTGAACGACCCGAACGGCCTCATCGAGGTCGGCGGGACGTGCCACGCGTTCTTTCAGTACACGCCCGAGCATCCGCGTCGGCTCGTCTACTGGGGTCACGCCACCTCGCGTGACCTGACCCGCTGGGACTATCACGCCCCCGCGATCCTGCCCGACACCCACCAGGATGCGAACGGCGCCTACTCGGGTACGGCCATCGAGGGTCGGCGACCGCGTCGAGCTGTGGTACACCGGCAACTACAAGGACCCTGAGACGGGGGAGCGCGAGGCCACCCAGTGCGTCGTCACCACGACCGACATGGTCCATTTCGACAAGCAGGTGCCCCCGATCATCGGCCGCCAGCCCGAGGGTACACCGCTCACTTCCGCGACCCGCAGGTGTGGCGCGACGCGGACGGCTCCTACCGGATGCTGCTGGGCGTCCAGCGCGAGAACCTCACCGGCGCGGCCCTGCTGTACCGCTCGACCGATCTGCGCGCATGGGAGTGCGAGGGGTGAGATGACATTCCCCGACGCCGGCGGCGCTTTCGATGCGTTCGGCTACATGTGGAGTGCCCGAACCTCGTGCGCCTCGTCGATGAGGAGACCGGTGAGACCCACGACGTGTTGGTTTTCTGCCCCCAGGGCATCTCGCCCGAGCGTGAGGGCTTCGAGAACGTCTTCCCGTGCGTCGCCATTGTCGGCGAGCTCGTGGGCACCGAGTTCCGCGGCTCCGACGGCTCCTTCGAGGAGCTCGACCGCGGCACCGAGTTCTACGCGCCCCAGATCATGGCACGATCCGCTGCCACTCCGCCGGATATGCCGCCCCTCCTCTTCGGCTGGGCGGGCAACGCTAGCGAGGACGACCAGCCCTTCCATTGAGACCGGCGGCTGGGTGCGCTGCTTCACCGCCCGCGTGCCCTGACCCTGCGCGGCGGCCGCGTCATCGCTCGCCCGTTCCTGCCGGGCCTGCCCTGGCACCCGCCACGCTTGAGGGCGCTCTCGGGGACGAGGCCGGGGCGCGAGTTTCAGGCTCGTCGGCTCGCGCTCGTGGCGCCTGGCCTTCGACGCCTCCTACGAGGGGTCCCTTTCCGTGCGCCTCGGCGAGGTCGGGCCTGGTGATCACTCTTGACGATGGACGTCTCACCGTCGACCTGACGGGCACGCGCTACCCCACGGTGGCCGCCGCGTCGTCACCCTGGATGCGGGGAGGCGCGCCGCTGGAAATCCTCCCGACCGCTCGATCACCGAGATCTACCTGGGCGACGGCTCGCGTGTCTTCACCACCCGCAGTTTCCTGAAGGGCGCGGGTGCAGGGGTGACGCTCGTGGGCGCCGCTTCCGTGACGAACGTGAGCGCCGCGCGCGCCGACTGAGAACCGACGGACGAGGTCGTGGCTGCCACGAGTGGCCGACCTCGTCATATGTGCGGTCTCTCATGCTCTGACCTGAGACGATGCCCTCGCACCTTGCTTTTTGCTGACTCATTCACCCGTAGTATGTCAATCGGTTGCTACACACCGCCCAGCGCGGCGTAACAATGGCGTTGCGCGTGGGGGTTTTGAGAAAGGAATGTGGTCGGCAATGGATCACGCCAAGGTGGCAGGAGAGGTCGTCGAAGCAGTCGGCGGTGCATCAACATCAGCGCAGCAGCGCACTGCGCAACCCGTCTCCGCCTGGTGATCGCGGACGAGTCCAAGATCAACCAGCGGAGCCCTCGATGACAACGAGATCTGAAGGGCATTCGCCGCCGGCGGCATGTTTCCAGATCATCGTCGGTCCCGGCGATGTTGACCAGGTCTACGCCAACATGGTTGCGAACCATGGCGTGCGTGAGGTCTCAAGGATGAGGCTAAGGAGGAAGCGGAAAAGCGGCGGCAACCTCTTCTCGCGCTTCATCAAGATGATTGCCGACATCTTCGTCCCCGATCCTCCCGGCGCTGGTCGCCGGCGGTCTGCTCGATGGCCCATCCACTGACGTCCCTGACCGCTGAGGGTCTCTTCGGCGAGCAGTCCTCACCGCCATGTACCCGGCGATCGCGGATTACGCTGCCCTGATCAACATGGTCTCCTCCGCGGCCTTCGCACTCGCTGCCCGGTCCTCGTTGGTTTCTCCGCTGCCAAGCGTTTCGGTGGCAACGTCTACCTCGGCGCCGCGATCGGGCGCAGCTATGGTCTCCCTCGACCTGCTCAACGCCTGGAACACGGGCGCGGCGGCTCGCGGAGTGGAGCGTAAGTGGAGTTCTGGCACATCTTCGGCCTGGACGTCGCCAAGATCGGCTACCAGCGATGGTCATCCCGACCCTGGCCGTCACGTACGTTATGTGCCTCATCGAGAAGAACCTGCACAAGGTCCTCAAGGGCACCGCGGACTTCCTGCTCACCCCGCTCATCACGATGCTGGTCACCGGCTTCCTGGCCTTCACGATCATCGGCCCCTGTCACCCGCGTGGCTCGCCGTACCCTGACCTGGGGCATGACTGGACCTACTCGACGCTGGGTGTCTTTCGGTGGTCTGCTCTTCGGCTCGTCTACAGCCCGATCGTCGTCACCGGTCTGCACCAGTCTTTCCCCGCCATCGAAATCCCGCTGCTGCCCGTCAACGGCGGCGTCGGCGACTTCATCTTCCCGTCGCCTCCATGGCGAACGTCGCGCAGGCGCAGCTGCCCTAGCCGTCTTCTTCAAGACCCGCGACGCCAAGCTCAAGGCCTGGCCGGCGCCGGTGGCGCCTCCGCCGTCTTCGGCATCACCGAGCCCTGCCATCTTCGGCGTCAACCTGCGTCTGCGCTGGCCCTTCTTCTGTGCCATGGTCGCAGTCCGCTATCGGCTCCGCAGGGCGTCGCCCCTGCTGAACGTGCGCGGTCAGGCCCTCAGCGCCGCCGGCTTCGTCGGCTTCGTGTCGATCATCCCCAAAGTCGATCCCCGCGTACCTGGCCCTCGAGGTCCTCGTCTTCGTCCTGTCCTTCAGCTTCACCTTCGCCTACGCCATGACGCGCAGCAAGGCCGACATGGAGGGCCGCGCGCCGCCGCCAGGCTGCCGCTCCCGTGGCCGCCGCCGTGGCGCCCCTGCCCGCTGCCGCTCCCGCAGCCACCCGGCTGCTGCTCCGGCCTCGTCCTTCTCTGACGAGGCCAAGGCTGACCTTTCGTCGCCTCGCCTCTCGCGGGCGCCGTGGTTCCGCTCGAGCAGGTCAGGACGGGTCCTTCGCGAAGGGCATGCTCGGCCCCGGTATCGGCATCGAGCCCGCTGACGGCCTCGTCGTCGCGCCCTTCGATGGCACCGTGACCGTCGCCTTCCCCGACAGGCCGCCCTCGGCCTCAAGTCCGCCTCCGGCGTCAGGTCCTCATTCACGTCGGCATGGACACTGTCAAGCTCGAGGGCAAGGGCTTCACGCCCCGCGTCGCCAAGGGCGACGTCGTGCGCCGCGGTGACGTGCTTGCCGAGGTCGACCTCGACGTGATCCGCGAGGCTGGCTATGACACCATCACGCCCGTCGTCGTGACGAACAAGAAGAAGCTCGGCGCGGTGACCCCGGTCGCGACCGGCCAGATCCAGCGCGGCGACGCGCTGCTCGACGTGGCCCCCAAGGAGGCCTGAGCCTTCCTGGAGTCACTCCTGACATAACGGGTGGGCGGCACCAGCGCACTGCTGGTGCCGCCCACCCGTCTTTCCTGCCGGTTGCCTCGGGGCGCTGGCTGTCGGCGATATGGCGGCGATTGCAATGAGGGCCGATTGTGGCGCGTGCGCGGCCGCGGGCCTCGAGGGGTGCGCAATCACCTGGGCACAGGTGAGCGCCGAAAGCCTCGCCGCGCGTGGCGTACTCAGGCGTTGATCGAACGCCCCGGAATCAGCGTTCCCGGGAACTCGACCGTCTGAGCGTGGGGTGCCCCGGCCTCGTCGGACGAGGGACGCGGCGCCTTGCCCTCGATCTGATCGAGGAGGATCGTCACCGCCTCCTGCGCGATCGCCGCGATGGGTTGGCGGATTGTTGCAAGGTGGGGCAGAGCGCGGCGCATCGTCTCCGTGCCATCGAAGCCGATGACCGACAGATCCGTGGGGACAGACAGCTCGCGCGTGCGCGCCCACTCGAGGACCTCGGCCGCTGCCAGGTCGTCGGTCGCGAAAACGCCGTCGATGGGGGCGGCGGCGCGGGCCTCATCCAGGGCGTCGCGCACCATCGCGAAACGTTGCGGCGTCGGCGTATCGAAGGGCACGGTGACCGTGCGCGGGGTTAGTCCTGCGCGCGTCACCTCGGTGCGGTAGCCGGCCTCGCGCAGGTTACGCGGACCCGAACGCGAGGTGAGCAGCAGCGGATAGCGGCACCCGCCCTCGATGAGAGCGCGCGTCGCCATGGCGCCCGCCTCCTCGTTCGCGCAGCGCACGTTCGGAATGGACGGGCTCAGCTCGCGGTCGATCGTCACCAGCGGCATGCGGATCGTGTCGTATTCGCCCAGGCCCTCGTTGTGGGCGCCTGAGATGATTCCGTCGACGCGGTTGCTCACGAGCAGCGACAGGTACTCGCGCTCGCGGTCCGCCCGGCCCATGGAATTGCAGATAAGGATGCGATATCCGGCGTCGGCGAGGGCGTTCTCCACCTCGACGGCCAGCTCGCCGAAGAAGGGCAGGGACACGGCGGGAACGATGAGGCCGACCGTCTGCGTGCGCTTGCCGTGCAGGGCACGAGCCAACGAGTTTGGGCGGTAGCCGAGCGTCTCAATCGCGTCGGCGACGTTCTTCTTAGTCTTCTCGAGAGGTAGCCGCGGTTGTTGAGCACGCGCGACACGGTCGTCAGGCTTACTCCGGCCAGCTCGGCGACGTCGGCCAGCGTGGGTTCGCGTGAACTCATGCGCGCTCTCCTTTCCTTCCCTCGGTAGTTCTCTAGTGTAGTTGGTGAGGCGGAGGGGTCTTGCCTCACGTCGGCGAGGTCGGGCTGGCACTGCGCAGTGGCGTCGTCTCGGTTGGTGGGCGAGGTCCGTTGTTGCATGGTTTTCGGCATTTATGAGGGTGATGTATCCCATGTCACTGTCCGTGATATCGGGTTTTGCGCGGGTATCTAAGCCCGATACCATGGGCCGTACGGGCACCTGTGTCTCACGATGGACATACCCGCATTTGAAAGGAACGACCATGATTTCCCGCACCGTTGCAATTGGTTCCTCCGTTGGCCTCCACGCGTCCCGCTTCCGTCCTCGCCGAGGCCGTTGACGAATCCGGCGTCGAGGTCACCATCGCTTTCGATGGTGAGGAGGCTGACGCCGCGTCGCTCCTCGAAATCATGACCCTGGGCGCCAAGCACGGCGACGTCGTCACCCTGTCCACCGAGGATGATTCCGCGGGCGTGGTGCTTGACTCGCTCGTCGAGCTGCTCTCGCGCGACCTCGACCAGGAGTGAGCTGATGGCGACGCACGACGTCCTGCATGGAATCGGCGTCTCAGCCGGTACCGCTGCAGCTCCCGCCGCGATCGTCCAGCCCGCCCCCGGCGTCGACACGACGGAGCCGGGCAGCATTGACGCTGCCGCCGACGGCGCGCGTGTCCGCGAGGCGCTCGCGGCCGTTTCCGCTCGTCTGAGCGGACGCGCCGCAAACGCCCCGGAAGAGACGAAGGCGATCCTCAAGGCCACCGCCCAGCTCGCGGGTGACCGCGGCCTGGCCAAGGCCGTTGACAAGAAGCTGAAGAAGGGCCTCGGTATCACCCAGGCCGTCCATGACGCTGTCGAGGATTACGCGCAGATGCTGCGCGGCCTGGGCGGCTACATGGCCGAGCGTGCGACCGACCTCTACGACGTGCGCGATCGCGCGATCTGCGAGCTGCGTGGCCTGCCCGAGCCCGGCGTCCCGGCCTTCGATGGGCCCGTCGTCCTCGTGGCACGCGACCTGGCGCCCGCCGAGACCGCGACCCTGAACCCGGAGACGGTCCTCGGAATCATCACCGAGGTTGGAGGCCCCACCTCGCACACGGCGATCCTGGCCGCCCAGCTGGGCATTCCCGCGATCGTCAAGGCCGAGGGCATCATGAAGGTCGCCGAAGGCACGATGCTGGCCCTCGACGGTGGCGTCGGCGAGGTGATCGTCGCCCCCACCGATGACGAGGTGGACCTGCTCAAGGAACGCTCGCGCCGCCGCGCACTCGCCCTGGCTGGCTCGACCGGTGAAGGGGCGACCTACGACGGCTACCGAGTCAAGCTCCTGGCCAACATCGGCACGGTCGACGACGCGATGAAGGCGTCGAAGTTCGACCTCGAGGGTTCGGGCCTGTTCCGCACGGAGTTCCTGTTCCTGGAGCGTTCGGAGGCCCCGACGCTGGAGGAGCAGACCGACACCTACACGAAGGTTCTGCGCTCCTTCGGGTCGCGTCGCGTGGTCGTTCGTACCCTCGACGCGGGTGCCGACAAGCCGCTGAGCTTTGCGGATCTGGGCGCCGAGGAGAACCCCGCCCTGGGTGTGCGCGGCCTGCGCCTGTGCCAGGTGCGCGAGGATCTCATCGACACGCAGCTGCAGGCTCTGGCCGCCGCCCACAAGGCGACGGGCGCTGAGCTGTGGGTCATGGCCCCCATGGTGTCGACCGCCGATGAGGCGAAGTGGTTCGCTGACAAGGCGCGCGGCTACGGTCTGCCCAAGGTTGGCATCATGATCGAGGTGCCCGCGGCCGCCCTGCGTGCCGAGCAGCTCCTGTCGATCGTGGACTTCGCGTCCATCGGCACGAACGACCTGACGCAGTACACGATGGCCGCCGACCGCCTGGACGGCAACCTGGCGTCCCTCCTGGATCCGTGGCAGCCCGCGGTCCTCGAGATGATCCGCCACGCCTGCAACGGCGGTCGTGCGACGGGCAAGCCCATCGGCGTGTGCGGCGAGGCCGGTGGCGACCCGCTGCTGGCCCTGGTTCTCACGGGCCTGGGTGTCGCCTCCCTGTCGATGGCTCCGTCGAAGGTCAACGCCGTGCGCGCCGCCCTGCGTATGCACGACCTGGCGACCTGCCAGCAGATGGCCGCCTACGCGGTGGATGCCCCCAGCGCGAAGGAAGGCCGTGAGAACGTCCTGAAGCTGGTGGCACCGGCCATGCTGGATCTGCTGTGATTAGACGCTTCTGACAAGCAGCAGGGTGGGCCCGGGGCCAATCGGTTCCCGGGCCCACCCGTCAGTGCTGCGCGTTGTGCGGCCGCGTCAGTCCCTGCGGATCGCGTCCGCCGGATTCGATGCTGCCGACGGGGCTCCCTTCTGAGAATTCTTCTTGGAACGTCCAGAGAAGAGCGCGGTGAGAATCAAAAATGACACCCAGCGCTGCGATCGAGCTGATCCCGAGGATCGGCAGGTTGAAGTTCGTCACGTAAGCCTCGGCGATGAGGAAAACTCCCACCATGCACACGAGGAGCGCCCACACGAAGGAACCGACCCGCACGCCCCTGCTCGGTGCTTCGGGCAGCGTGCGCACATCGACGGGGACGGTCGGTGCACTCCACGTCTGGGTACCCGGGGCGGGGGAGGCGCCCGCCTTCGCCTGTGTGCCGGAGGCTGCCCCGGCCTCGTGCCCCCCCGGGAATGGACTCACCCGTGGAGGCCGGGTCGAAGGCGGTGCGCCCGCCCGCTCCTACAGAGCCGGCAGGCATCTGCGTCGTCGGGGCGTCACGGAAGATCGCGAGCGGATCCGAGGACAGATCCGGCGAGGAGGCCGGCAGCTCCGTCGTCGCGTCCGTGCCGACGCCGACAGTCGGCGCGGGGATCGTCGGCAGCGGTGTCGTTGCGTCGAATTCGGGCAGCTCGGTGGTGAGGTCGTCGCTCGAGGTGGTCATGGTCGTGGTCCTTCCTCAGTTACCCGACTGGGAGCCGGTAGGGGTGGGAGATGGAGTGGTGCTCGGAGTCGTCGAGGGCGTTGTCGACGGGGTAGCAGAGGGCGTCGTGGTCGGCTTGGAGCTCCACGTTCCCGAGGAATCGGGTGTCTGCAGGATCGTCAGCGTGTCGATGTTCCCGTCGTCAGCGATGAGGACCGTAATGCCGCCGAGCGACGGCTTCCCCCAGGAGGGAGAGGATGCGGTCACGCCGGAGCAATTCTTCAGCGCGGACGCCCAGCCGTCGCCGTCCATGTTGGTGGAGAGAGTCTCGATGTCGGACTGGCACACGATCTGCACGGGCTGCCCCTCCGCCACCTGAATAGTCAGACTGCTCCAGGCCTCCCAGTCGACGACGATTGTCTTCGTGGTGCCGACGGGAGCTCCACTCAGGTCGAGTACCGTCGTGCCGGCCGGGTTTCCCCCGCTGACCCTGTCGACCGTCCAGTCGCGCGTGGTCTGAGTGCCGACGATTCCCGGGCGAACGTTGATGTGGAAATCGGTCGGGCGGGCGGCCTGAGTGCCGATGGCCGCGGTGGGAAACGCCATGATGATGCCGATGACCGACAGGGTGGTGAGCCATCCCGCGCTGCGGTCGCGCAGGGCAGCAACCGCCAGGGAGAACCCGACGACAAGCAGGCACACGCCGCCACCAACGGTGATGATGCGGGCGATCGTCTGATCGGCCGTTTCGCCGGTAATGAAGGGGATCGACAGGCCCTTATCCGCCCAGTACAGTCCGGCGAAAACAGCAGCCGTGATGAGCACCAGCAGGCCCGTGATCGCGAGGTTCACACGACTGGAGACGGTGCGCGGGCGATGAGTCGGCATAGGACGCGGGGTCCACTGACGAGGCCTGGGCGCGCTAGGGCGGAGGCGTCCAGCCGGGGTGGGGCTGGGTGGGGCGAGCAGCGGCCGGGCGAGGCCCGGCGTTCGTGCCCTGAGTCGCGGAGGTGGCGGCGCCTGTGGGGCGCAGGGCGCCCGCGCTACCTGCGCTTCCTGCGGGGGACGCCGTAGGTGGGGAAGCCCTCGAGGGGCCTGAGCGTTCTGCTGCTGCGGCATGGTGGTGCCCGTGTCGCCCTAGCGCCCGGGGCGCTGTGTCCAAAAGGGCGGAGGCTCCCGCCGTCGACGCCTGCTGCTGGGGCGTGCCGTACTGCGGGGTCCCGTACTGGGGCGCGCCGTACTGGGGATTGCCGTACTGCGGATTTCCGTACTGAGGGGTGGTGCGGTTGGGGCCGGTCTGGGGGCCACCCGAAGTTGAACGGGTGATGCTGACGAGTACAACGACGACGGCTGTGATGCCTGCGGCGAGTGCCAGGAGCTGAAGCCACCCAAGCCCAATGCCTCCGACGATGCCCACGGCGGACATCGATGAGGATAGACCCGCAAGGATCATGAAGACGCCGCCGATCACCGCAATGTCGAAGCGCCCCTCCATGGTCTCTTCCGCGTGGATACGGCCGTCGGCGGCCTCGGGCAGGAGGAGCCACGCGAGTCCGTAACCGATCGCCACAACGGGCATGCAGAACGTGGCGACGACCATGACGATACGCACGAGCGACAGGTCCCACCCCTGGCGGGCAGCGATGCCCGAGCAGACGCCGCCGATTGCGCGCTCCTGCGCGCGGTACCATCCAGAGCCTCGGATGGAATCAAAGAAACTGCTGCGCGGCGGACGCTGCTGGTACTGGGCACCGGGATCTGTTGCACCGTTTGACCAACTCATCATGCACTTCCTCTCGATGGGATCCACACGGCGTGGATCGATACCACTACTCAACCAAAGAGACGGGCCGCCCCGATAGTAGGGGACCCCCTGAATGACCCCTGATTGTGCTGGGGGTATCCCGGGGGACACCCCGTGGCATGCCACAATGGGAGCGTGAGCAGACCCGTGAATTCCCCCCATCCGGGGTGGACTCCGCCGATTCCGGCGCCGCCGGTCAGGCCCCCGCTCGTGCGTGCGACCGCTGCGAGCCCGGACATGCCGGCGCCCTGGTTGGCAGGCGTGTGCGCCGGATTGGCCGTGCACCTGGGAGTGTCGGTCACGCTCGTGCGCATCATCATGATCTGCATGGCCTTTGTGGGTCTCGGCTTCGGCGTCTACCTGTGGCTGTGGGTGACGGTCCCCGAGGATTCCCCGGAGCGAAGCGGGGCGGGCACGCTCAGCCCCGGCCTCGTCCGACTGCGTGAGGAACGTGCCGCCCAGGTGTCGCGCAACCGCTTGATCGTCGTCGGCGTGGCCCTGATCGTCGCCGCGATCATCGGCACGATCCTGAACGCGACGAACACGCTGGACTGGCGTGACATGGGGGCGATCATCGCGATCGTTTCCGGTATCACCCTCGTGTGGAGCCAGAGCCGCAACGTGAGATCCTGGCGGTCCTTGCGCTTCATCGGGGCGGTTTTCGGCGGTATCGTGCTGCTCAGCCTCGGCGTCGTCATGGTGGCCTCACGTGACAACCCGCCCGTCATCCTGCTGCGCGGCGGCCTTATCGGGGCTGCCCTGGTCGCGGGCGTGCTCTTCGCCCTCGTGCCCATGTGGCTGCGCACGACGAAGGACCTGTCGCAGGCGCAGGCGCAGCGCGTGCGCGAATCAGAGCGCGCCGACATCGCCGCCCACCTGCACGACTCCGTGCTCCAGGCCCTGACTCTCATCCGCGCCTCCGCCGAGGACCCCGCCCGCGTGCGCGCCATCGCCCTCACCGAGGAACGTGAGCTGCGTGCCTGGCTCTACACGGGCCACGCGCAGGCCGCCGACTCCCTCGACGCTGCCGTCACCGAGGGCGGTCGTGGGCGTCGAGACCGCTACGGCGTGCCCATCAGCGTGGTCGTCGTCGGCGACATGCGCCCGGGACCCGGCGAGCTCGCACTCGTCGCGGCACTCGCCGAGGCCTGCCAAAACGCCGTGCGCCACGGCGCCCCGCCCGTCTCCGTCTACGTCGAGGTGCGTCCCCAGGCCGTGGAGGCCTTCATCAAGGACAGTGGCGCGGGCTTCGACCCCGCCACCATCGCCCCCGACCGCCACGGCGTGCGCGACTCCATCGTTGGGCGCATGCGCCGCGCCGGGGGAGAAGCCACGATCAGGCGTCTCGCGCGCGGAACCGAAATCGCCCTGAGCGTTCCCCGCTCCGATATCCTGGAACAAACAGCGCCCAACTGGAGGACACAGTGACCATCCGCATCCTCGTCATCGACGACCACCCCATGGTTCGGGCAGGCGTGCGCGCCGAACTCGAAAATTCCGGGGCCGACCTGGAAGTCGTCGGCGACGCCTCCGACGTCGAGGGCGCCATCGCGGCTTGCCGCGCGCTCACCCCGGACGTGGCCCTCCTCGACGTGCACCTGCCCGGCGGAAACGGCGGGGGTGGGGCCGAAGTGGCCAGCACCTGCCGCGACATCGAAGGCCTGCACTTCCTGGCGCTGTCCGTCTCGGACGCCGCCGAGGACGTCGTCCAGGTCATCCGCGCGGGCGCTCGCGGATACGTCACCAAGTCGATCTCCACCCCCGACCTCGTCGAGGCCATCGGCCGTGTCGCTGCCGGGGACGCCGCCTTCAGCCCGCGCCTGGCCGGCTTTGTGCTCGACGCCTTCGGGACCGGCGAGGTTTCCACGACCGACACCGAGCTGGACCTGCTGTCCGCGCGCGAGCAGGAGGTCATGCGCCTCATCGCCCGCGGGTACACGTACAAGGAAGTCGCCCACGACCTGTTCATCTCCATCAAGACCGTCGAAACACACGTGAGTTCGGTCCTGCGTAAGCTCCAGCTCTCCAACCGCAACGAGCTGACGCGTTGGGCGATGCAACGACACATCGTGTGAGGTCGAACCCCTTTCGCGCGTCCCATCCGTAAGGCGGCATGCCACCGCCCTTACAATGGAACCCCGAGGGCGCGACTGCGCCTGCCCGCCCCGAACGGACGGCCTCTTCTATTTCCGCGACCTCGGAGGATGCATGCACCGCATCGGTTTTGACAGTGATCAGTACGTCGAGATGCAGTCTCGACACATTGCGCAGCGACGAAGCGAATTCGGCGGAAAGCTGTATTTGGAGTTCGGTGGCAAACTGATCGACGACATGCACGCGTCGCGTGTTCTGCCCGGCTTTACGCCCGACAACAAGGTGCGTATGCTGCGCGAACTGGCCGACGAGGTCGAGATCATCGTCGCCGTTAACGCCAAGGATTTCGCGCGCCGCAAGGTCCGCGCCGACATGGGAACCACCTACGACGACGAGGTTCTGCGCCAGATTGACGAGTTCCGCGAGCGTGGCCTGTACGTCGGTTCTGTTGTCATCACGCAGTGGACGGACGACAACAAGGCAGCCGCCGAGGTGAAGGAGCGCTTCGAGAAGCTCGGCATCCGCGTCTACCGCCACTTCCCGATCCCCGGCTACCCCTCGGACGTCGAGCGCATCGTCTCGGACGAGGGCTACAGCGCTCAACGAGTACGTGGAGACCAGCCGCGACCTCGTCGTCGTGACGGCTCCCGGCCCAGGCTCCGGCAAGATGGCGACCTGCCTGTCGCAGCTCTACCACGACCACAAGCGCGGGATCGAGTCGGGGTACGCGAAGTGGGAGACCTTCCCGATCTGGAACATCGCGCTGGACCACCCGGTGAACATCGCCTACGAGGGCGGCCACCGCCGACCTCGACGACGTCAACATGATTGATCCCTTCCACCTGGAGGCGTACGGGATCAAGACGGTCAACTACAACCGCGACGTGGAGATCTTCCCGGTCCTGAACCGCCTCTTCGAGAAGATCCTCGGATCCTCCCCGTACAAGAGCCCCACGGACATGGGTGTCAACATGGCGGGCCACTGCATCGTCGACGACGAGGCTTGCAGGGAGGCCTCGCGCCAGGAGATCATCCGCCGCTACTACAAGGCCCTCGTGACCGAGAAGAAGGAAATGAGCGAGCCCGTACAGTCGGCGCGCATCTCCCTGCTGATGAGCCGCGTGGGCGTGGGCCGCATGGACCGCCCGGTCGTGCGTCCGGCCCTGGAGTTGGCCGAGGCCACGGGCGAGCCGGCCGCCGCGATCGAGCTGTCCGATGGCCGCATCGTCACGGGCAAGACGTCGGAACTGCTGGGCTGCTCCTCGGCGATGCTGCTCAACGCCCTTAAGAAGCTCGCCGGACTGCCCGACGAGGTCCAGCTCCTGTCCCCTCAGTCCATCGAGCCGATCCAGCGCCTCAAGACCCGCGACCTGGGCTCGCGCAACCCGCGCCTGCACACCGACGAGGTCCTCATCGCGCTCGCGGTCAGCGCCAACGGCGACGACAACGCGCGCCGCGCCCTCGACAAGCTGAGCTCGCTGCGCGACTGCGACGTGCACGAGTCGGTCATCCTGGGCCCCGTGGACGAGGGCATCTTCCGCTCGCTCGGCATCCAGGTGACGACGGAGCCGGTGTACGCGACGAAGTCGCTGTACCGCAAGAAGTAAACGCTTCGACGAGGCCGGGGTTTCTGCCGCGTATCAGCGCGGGGAGGCCCCGGCCTCGTCGCGAACCGCCTTTCGTGGTTGGTGCCACCCGGGGCGGGGTCGCAGGTGAGGGTGGGGCGGTTTTACCCTTGGAGGCGATGAGTGACTCGACTTCTTTGCCTGACCTTGGTTTCCTGATCGGCCCCGACGAGGGTTTTCAGGACGACTACGTGCCGCCGGAGGTGCCCGCCTGACGTGGAGGATGCCGCGGAGCTCCGACGCGTGGCCGGAGATCGCGGTGCCGGGTGGGGCATCGGGGGTGCCGTCCGCGTGGGAGCCTCCCGCGTCCTCGGGCGGTTTGTCATCCGGCTGGGAGCGTCCCTCGCGCCCGGGCGTGGACCCCGAGTCGCTCGCTCGAGGCCTCAACGATCGCCAGCGCGAGGCCGTGACGCACGCGGGCTCGCCCCTGCTGATCCTGGCGGGCGCGGGCTCCGGCAAGACGCGCGTGCTCACGCACCGTATCGCCTACCTGCTGGCCACGGGACGCGCGCGGGCTGGGGAGATCCTGGCGATCACCTTCACGAACAAGGCGGCGGCCGAGATGCGCGAGCGCGCCGGCACCCTCGTGGGCGACGACGCGCGACGCATGTGGGTGTCGACATTCCACTCGGCGTGCGTGCGCCTGCTGCGCTACGAGCACGAGGCGGCGGGCCTGTCCTCGTCGTTCACGATCTACGACGCCCAAGATTCCCAGCGCCTCATCCAGATGGTCCTCAAGGCCATGGACGTGGACATCAAGCGCTTCACCCCAAAGATGGTGGCGGCGCGCATTTCGGACGCGAAGAACAGGCTGATCGGCCCGGCGCGCTACGCGGAGACGGCGAGCAGGACCCTGTCTCGCGTATCGTCGCGGACGCCCTATGTCGAGTACGACAAGCGCATGCGCGCCTCGAACGCGCTGGACTTCGACGACCTCATCATGCGCACGGTCGACCTGCTGCGCGAGAACCCGCTGATCGCCGAGCACTACCACCGCCGCTTCCGCCACATCCTCGTGGACGAGTATCAGGACACGAACCACGCGCAGTACGTCCTCGTGCGCGTCCTCGTGGGCGACGGATCTGATGGGGTGACGCCGGCCGAGCTGACGGTCGTGGGCGACTCCGACCAGTCGATTTACGCCTTCCGAGGTGCCACGATCCGCAACATCGAGGAGTTCGAGCGCGACTTCACGGGTGCGCGCACGATCCTGCTCGAGCAGAACTACCGCTCGACGCAGAACATCCTGTCGGCCGCGAATGCGGTCATCGCCCGCAACACGGGGCGTCGCGCGAAGAACCTGTGGACGGCCTCGGGCGACGGCGCGCTCATCACTCTGGACGCCGCCGATTCCGAGCACGACGAGGCCCGCTTCGTGGTCGGCGAGATCGACCGCCTCGCGGACTCCGGCGTCGAATGGGGCGACATCGCGGTCTTCTATCGCACGAACGCGCAGTCCCGCGCGCTGGAGGAACTCCTCGTGCGCCAGGGCATCCCGTACCGCGTCGTCGGCGGCACCCGCTTCTGAGCGCCGCGAAATCAAGGACGCACTGGCGTACCTGCAAGTCATCTCCAACCCCGACGACACGGTCGCGGCCCGCCGCGTCCTTAACGTTCCCAAGCGCGGCATCGGCGCGAAGGCCGAAGAAGCCATCGCCGCGCACGCCGCCCACTACGGAATCTCCTTCGGCGCGGCCCTACGCCACCTGTGGCTGCGCGCCGGCTGCCCCGCGGGTGAGGGCGAGGGGATCAACGTCGACGCGCTCGCGCGTTCCGCGTCCCCGGACGAGGCCTCGGCTGATTCTTCGGTTTCCGCTTCCACGGGTGACACGGCGGGGGAGAAGCCCGCTGCGAACGAGGCCGCGGATGAGACGCGGCTGCTGCCCCGGCCTCGTCCCCTGCCGAGAGCGCGCCCGAGACGACCCCCGAGGTCCTGGGCATCACCCCGCGCGCCGCCAAGTCGGCGGCCGCGTTCTGGGGACTCATCGAGACGTTGCGAGCCGCGGAGGCCCGAGGCGTGTCGCAGGCCGACATCCTCGAAGAGGTCCTGGACCGCACCGGCTACCTGGCGGAGCTGCGCCGCAGCGAGGACCCGCAGGACGCCTCGCGCGTGGAAAACCTGGCGGAACTGCACTCGGTCGCGGGAGCCTTCGCGGCCGACGCTCCGGGTGGAACCCTCGCGGACTTCCTCGAGCGCGTCGCCCTCGTCGCCGACTCGGACCAGGTGCCCGCAGAGGGCGAGCGCGGCGGGCAGGTCACCCTCATGACCGTGCACACCGCGAAGGGCCTCGAATTCCCGGTGGTTTTCGTCACCGGCATGGAGGACGGCACCTTCCCGCACCAGCGCAGCCTCGGCGACGAGAGCGAGCTGGAGGAGGAGCGCCGCCTGGCGTACGTGGCGATCACGCGTGCGCGCGAACGCCTCTACCTGACCCGCGCGGCCGTACGCAGCGCCTGGGGAACGCCCCAGGAGATGCCACCTTCACGGTTCCTCGACGACATCCCCGCCGAGCTCCTCGACGTGCGCCGTGCGGCCACGTCGGGGGAGCGCATGCGCGCGTCCTACGGCGGATCCTACGGGTCCGGATCGTACGGCTCGGGTTCCTACGGGCGTTCCCGCCGCTCCGAGGGGCGCGACCCGTGGGGTGACACCGACACGGGCGCCTTCGGCTCCGGACGTGGTGGCGCCTCCGCGCAGCCCGCGGGGGTGCGCAAGGTGACGCGCATGGGCGTGGCCCCCGCCGCCAAGCCCGCCGAGGACAAGCCGGTGCTCTCCCTCAAGGTCGGCGACCGCATCAAGCACGCTACCTTGGGCACCGGCACCGTCACTGGCATCGAAGGCGAGGGCCGCGCACCGTGGCCCGCATCCGCTGGCCTGGGCGAAGCGCCTGCTCGTGCGCATGGCCCCGATGGAGAAGATCTCCTAGCGTTTCCCGGCTGCCCTTGCTCGGCCGGGCTGCTTTGTGCCTGTGGGAGGCGGCCCGCCCAATTGGTGGCGTTGCTTGTGGCCCCACGGGTGTTTCGGGCGCCGGAGGCCCGGCCGTGAGGGCTAGGGCTGCTTGGCGTGCCCGTGGGCGGCGGCCCGCCCGCGAGCCGTCCACGCCGCGAGCTTCGCTCGGCGCGTCGGCTCGAAGCCCGGCCAGGCCCCGCCACCGCCCACGGGCACCGCAGCCTGGCCCTCCGGTCCCTCCGGCGCCCTTCACACCGGAGACGCCTGGCGTGCTGAGGTATGGCTCGGTGCCGTGCCTCGAAGCCCGGCTAGGCCCCGCCGCCCACGGGCACCGCAGCCAGGCCCTCCGGTCCCTCCGGCACCCTCCACCGGCCGCACCAATCTCGCATGCAATTCCCCGCGACTATTTCAAACGTTGAATTCACAGCGTTGAAATCGCAACGTTTTCAGGCTTTTATTGAGTATTCACCCAATAGATTGCATGCGACTTTTGAGGAAGTCCAGGTCCTGCCGCCGCCAATATGCGCCGCAGCCTGGCCCCGTCGGCCAGGTGGCCTGGTTGTCTGAAACCCCTATCGCCTTTGCTCGCTGGTGCCTGTGTGGGATTGAAACCGACATCGCCTTTGCGGGCGAGAAATGGGCATTTTTGGTGCAGTGTTCGGGCGCAGAGGTGATGCGGGTTTCATAGGTCCCTTGTTGTGGGTGTGCAGTGGTGTTGTTGGTTTCAATGTCGCCATGTTTCTGTGTCCTGCGCGCGATGTTTGTCGCACTACTTGGCCCGGCGGTGTGTGCGTGAGCGCGAAACAGTTCGCCCCGCAAGCCCAAAATGGGCAAAAATGCTGTTTTCGGGCGCGCCGGGCGAGTTTTTTTCGCGGACCAGCAGTCGTGGGATCCCACCGGGCGAGTTTGTTGTGCCGTGTGCCTGGCAGCCGGGCCCGTCTGCTGGCAGTGTTAACACTTCAATGCGCAGCTACACCCACCTGGTAGTGGCTGGGCGCGGCCGCCCCCTACTGTCCTCCCCGCAACGCAAAGCGTTGACAAAGGGAGAGCGCCTTCCGGTCAAGGCCGTGACAAGCCTTGATAATGGGAGGAAATGGCGCGTTTATGCCGGTCGCACGTTAGAATTATTGCGCTGACCACACCACGTTCAACGGAGGGAATAAGGTGGATCTCTACGAGTACCAGGCCCGGCAGATGTTCAAGGAGCACGGCGTGCCCGTGCTCGACTACCGCCTGGCGTCGACCCCCGAAGAGGCGCGCGAGGGTGCGCGCGAGCTCCTCGCAGAGGGTGCGTCGCTGCTGGTCGTCAAGGCGCAGGTCAAGACCGGCGGCCGCGGCAAGGCCGGCGGCGTCAAGCTCGCCCACACCGCCGACGAGGCCTATGAGAAGGCCGAGGCGATCCTCGGCCTCGACATCAAGGGCCACATCGTCAAGAAGGTCATGATCGCGTCCGGCGCGGATATTGCCGCCGAATACTACTTCTCGATCCTGCTGGACCGCTCGAACCGCCGCCACCTGGCGATGTGCTCGCGCGAAGGTGGCATGGACATCGAGACCCTCGCGAAGGAACGCCCCGAGGCCCTGGCCCGCGTTCCCCTCGACCCCACCGTCGGCATCGACGCGGAGGTCGCCCGCCATATCGCCAAGGAAGCGGGCTTCGACGAGGAAACGGCCGAGGCCATCGCCCCCGTCCTCGAAACTCTGTGGACCGTCTACCGCGACGAGGACGCGACCCTGGTCGAGGTCAACCCGTTGGTCTCCAGCCCCGACGGTTCCGTGTGGGCCGTGGACGGCAAGGTGACCCTCGACGACAACGCGCGCTTCCGTCACCCCGGCCACGCAGACCTTGTGGACGTGTCGGCGCAGGATCCGCGCGAGGCCGCAGCGAAGGCGGCCGGACTCAACTACGTGCGCCTGGAGGGTCAGGTCGGCATCATCGGTAACGGCGCGGGCCTGGTCATGTCGACCCTCGACGTGGTTGCGATGGCCGGCGAGGAGTTCGGCGGCATGAAGCCCGCGAACTTCCTCGACATCGGCGGCGGCGCCTCGGCCGAGGTTATGGCCAAGGGCCTGGACATCATCCTCGGCGACGAGCAGGTTCGCTCCGTGTTCGTCAACGTCTTCGGTGGAATCACCGCGTGCGACCAGGTCGCCCGAGGCATCATCGGCGCGCTCGAGACGCTGGGCGACGCGGCCTCGAAGCCGCTCGTCGTGCGCCTCGACGGCAACAAGGTCGAGGAAGGCCGCGCGATTCTCGCCGAGGCCGCGCATCCGCTCGTCCACATGGAAGAAACGATGGACGGTGCGGCCCGGCGCGCAGCCGAGCTCGCAGCCCAGGCCTCGTCGAAGTAACGACCCGAGAACCGCAGGAGAACACCATGACTATCTTCGTCAACTCTGATACCCGGGTCATCGTCCAGGGCATGACCGGCGCCGAGGGCCGCAAGCACACCCAGCGCATGCTCAGCGCCGGCACCGCTATCGTGGGCGGCACGAACCCGCGCAAGGCCGGCACGACCGTCACCTTCGACGTGCAGGGCTACGGCCCGGGTGCCGACAAGGTGACCGACAGCCAGGTTGAGGTTCCCGTCTTCGGCACGGTCGCCGAGGCCCGCGAGGCCACCGGCGCGAACGCCTCCGTCATCTTCGTGCCCCCGGCCTTCGCGAAGGGTGCCGCCCTGGAGGCCATCGAGGCGGGCATCGAGACGATCGTCCTCATCACCGAGGGCATCCCCGTCCAGGACTCCACGATCGTCGTCGAGCGCGCGCTCGAGGCGGGCGTGCGTCTGATCGGCCCGAACTGCCCCGGCATCATCTCGCCCGGCCAGGCGAACCTGGGCATCACCCCGGCGGACATCACGGGACCGGGCCGCCTCGGCCTCGTCTCCAAGTCGGGCACGCTGACCTACCAGCTCATGTATGAGCTGCGCGATTTCGGCTTCACGACGTGCCTGGGTATCGGCGGCGACCCGGTCGTGGGCACCACTCACATCGACGCGCTGGCTGCTTTCGAGGCGGACCCGGACACCGACCTCGTCATCATGATCGGCGAGATCGGCGGCGACGCCGAGGAGCGCGCGGCCGCCTGGATCAGGAGAACATGACCAAGCCCGTCGTCGCCTACATCGCGGGCTTCACGGCCCTCGAGGGCAAGACCATGGGTCACGCGGGCGCGATCGTGTCCGGTTCGTCCGGTACGGCCGCCGCGAAGGCGGAGGCGCTCGAGGCCGTGGGCGTGCGCGTGGGTCGCACCCCCTCGCAGACGGCGCAGATCGCGCGCGAGATCTCTCTCGCTAACGTCACAGCATCAAATCGGCCCGGGGTCGGCGCGCAGCGTCGCGGCTCCAGGCCGATTCTGACACTATGGGCCTGTGAGCGAGCGCATCAGAAGCACCCAGCCCCGGCGAACCACGACTACGTACGTGGCGGATCGAGCGACGATCCGCGTGGCCGTCCGCAGGGGTGGGCGCGCGGTGTGCTCGCAGGGAGTTGAGGCGGCCTTTGCGGGCTGGGGTCTGATCACGGTGTTCACGATGATCGCGTACCTGACGCTGCGCTCGAACTCGTGGATGAATGATACGACGCCGCGCGACTCTCTCGGCCTGGGTGGCGACCTGTGGGCCGCCGTCATTGGCGGCACGTCGGTCGTGGGTGACGTGCAATATCGTGCGATCCCGACGCTTATGGGCGCTCTACTGATCGTGCTGGTGAGGATTTTGCTGCGCACGACGGCGGGTTATCCGCGCAGCGCTGCGCTGTTTGCCGTGCCTGGCTTCCTGCTGACCTCGTGGCTCCTGGCGGGGGCCTCGAGGGCATTCATTCGCATTGGTGGACGGGCGACGATCGGCGGCGTGTTGATCCCGTTGATCGGCTCGGTCTGGTTCGTCGCCTCGGGCTATTCGCGTGACCACGAGGCGCCGTCGATGCAGCACTGGATTTCGGGTGGCCTGAAGCTGGGCGGCCTGTCGGTGGCGGTGTTGATGGCTGCGTCGTTCGTTGGGCTCGGTCATTGCGATCGTCGCGAGGGTGGAGCCGTATGGCGGGTATTCAGGAGCTCCTGGGCGCTTCGTCGGCCGCGGACACGTCGTTCATTGTCGGCGGGCAGGCGCTGTTCGCCCCGACGGTCATGGCGTGGGTGGCCTCCTGGTGGTCGGGCGCGGGCTTCCTGACGGCGACGGATTCGTTGCATTCGCCGACGGTTGTGGGCCCCGGTCCGATTCCGCCGATCCCGCTCCTGGGTGCTGTTCCGGAGACGGCCCCCGGCATGTGGGTGATCCTCGCGCCGATCGCCCTGGGCGTTGGCCTTGGCGTCGTCGCGGCGCGTTCGTTCCGTCGCGAGCACCTGCTGCACCAGAGCGCGCAGGGCGTGTTGGCCTCGGTGATCACTGCGTCGGTGACGGCCCTGTGGATGTGGAGCGCGACGATGAGCCTGGGTTCCGTGCGCCTGGCGGTGATGGGCCCGCGCGTGGGCTGGGTGACGCTCGCCCTCGTGCTGGAGATCGCGCTGCCCGCGCTGATCATTGCCCTGGCGACCCACCCGACGACGCGTGCCCTCCTCGGTGAGGGGGCTGGGCGCGTGCGCAACGAGGGCGAGGCCCTGCGTCGTCGCGCCGCCGAGCGAGCCTCCCGGGTGGGGGCCGGTGCCTCGACGACGGACGAGGCCTGGGCTGAGGCCTCCGATCCCGCTGAGGTGGGCGACGCGCACGCAGGCGCCGACGAGGCCGGGGCTGAGGATCTCGAAGCGCTGGCCGACGTGGGAGAAGCGGACGAGCCCGCGGGCGAGACGCCCGAGGAGACCGGTGAAACTACCACCGACGAGGCTGTGGACAGCGAAGCGAGCCGGGCCGAAGGTGACGCGGAAGACCCCGAGACGAAGGCGACGCGGCGCGAGGGCCTGAACTAGACTGGTGGTTGCCGCGACTGGCGAGGGTGGATCACCACCGGGGAGCGGCCGCACTTCCCGCGAGGCGTCGCCCGCCTGGGCGCCTGGGTTTGGTCTCAACCTGGAGGAACTATGTCCGTCTCCCTGGACAACCTGGAACCCATCGACGTGCGCCCCATTAAGCGGGCTCTGATCTCCGTGTATGACAAGACGGGCCTGGAGGATCTCGCCCGCGCGCTTGGCGAGGCCGGCGTGGAGATCGTCTCCACCGGCTCCACGGCCGCCCGCATTGCGGACGCTGGCGTGGCCGTCACCCCGGTCGATGACGTGACCGGTTTTTCCCGAGGTGCTCGAGGGTCGCGTGAACCCTGCACCCCTTCATTCACTCGGGCATTCTGGCTGACCAGCGTAAGGCCGCGCACCGCGAGCAGATTGCGCAGCTGGGCATCAAGGCATTTGACCTGGTCGTGTGCAACCTGTACCCGTTCCAGGAGACGGTTGCGTCGGGCGCGTCTTTTGACGAGTGCGTCGAGCAGATCGACATCGGCGGCCCGTCCATGGTGCGCGCCGCTGCGAAGAACCATCCGTCGGTTGCCGTCGTGACCTCGCCTGAGCGCTACGCGGACGTGGTCGAGGCCGTGGCGGGGAGGGCTTCACCCTCGAGCAGCGCCGCGTGCTGGCCGCCGAGGCCTTCGCTCACACGGCGACCTACGATCTGGCGATCGCCGGCTGGCTGGCGGACGAGCTGGATCTTGAGGACGTGCGCGAGACCCTCGATGAGGGCCGCCGAGTCCCACCTGGACGCCTCCGACGCGGCGTTCCTGGAGTCGCTGGGCTACCAGGCTGAGGAAGACTACGTGGTTGAGGCTCTCGAGGAGGAGGGGCAGGGCCTCGGGTATGCCCGTGTTCGTCGCCGACGCATTCGAGCGCGTGGAGTCGCTGCGCTACGGCGAGAATCCGCACCAGGGCGCGGCCGTGTACCGCGAGATTGACGAGGTCCTTCGAGGACGAGGGGGCCGACGACGAGGCCCTGGCTCGGGCATCGCGAGACGTGCGACAGCTGCACGGCAAGGCCATGAGCTACAACAACTACACGGATGGCGACGCCGCCCTGCGCGCCGCCTACGATCACGAGCGCCCCTGCGTCGCGATCATCAAGCACGCGAACCCCTGCGGTATCGCCGTGGCGGACGATGGCCGAGGCGCACCGTCTCGCGCACGCGTGTGACCCCGTGTCGGCGTTCGGCGGCGTCATCGCCGTGAATCGTCCGGTGAGCGTGGAGCTGGCTCGCCAGATCGTCCCGATCTTCACGGAGGTCGTGCTGGCCCCCGATTACGAGGAGGGCGCGCTCGAGGTGCTGAGCGCAAGAAGAACCTGCGCGTCCTGCAGGTCGAGCCGCCGGCTCGCGGCTCGTATGAGTTCAAGCAGATCAGCGGTGGCCTGCTGGTTCAGGAGCGCGACGACATTGACGCGCCCGGCGACTCCCCGGAGAACTGGACGCTCGCGGCTGGTGCTCCCGCCGACGAGGCAACGCTGGCGGACCTGGAGTTCGCGTGGCGCACGGTGCGCGCGGTCCGCTCCAACGCGATCCTGCTGGTCAAGGACGGCGCCTCGGTGGGCGTGGGCATGGGCCAGGTGAACCGCGTGGACTCGTGCAAGCTGGCGGTCGAGCGCGCGAACACGCTGGGCTCGCGCTCGACGGGTGACGCGGCGGCGTCCAACGTCGATAGTGCGGGTGGGGCTCGCGCGTCCGAGGTCGTGGCCGAGGCTCCCGAGCAGCGTTCCATCGGTGCGGTCGCCGCGTCGGACGCGTTCTTCCCCTTCGCGGATGGACTGCAGGTGCTCATCGACGCGGGCGTGAAGGCAGTTGTCCAGCCCGGTGGCTCGGTGCGTGACCAGGAGTCGATTGACGCGGCGAACGCTGCGGGCATCACGATGTACCTGACGGGCACGCGCCACTTCGCGCACTGATCAAACCTGCTCATGGGCTCCAGGGGGCGAGCGCCGGTGTGGCGCTCGCCCCCTGAGATTTGCCTCTGTGTGCTTGACAGGGGAGTGGCGGGCAGCATATCGTTCAAGTATTGAATTAAAGGCCGTTGGCCCTGTTGAAAGGTATCGCATGACCACCCTGACCGCTTCCCCCGTCGCCGCGCGTGAGAACCGCGTTCTCGCCGACCGCCTCGGCGGCACGATTGTCCGCGAGATCGCCCTGGTGGCAGCCGGCACGATCGCCATGATCGTCCTCGCCCGCATCTCGATCCCGCTGCCCTTCACGCCCGTGCCCGTCTCGCTCGGCACGCTCGGAGCCCTCTCGGTCGGCACGACCCTGGGTGCCCGTCGAGGCCTCGCCTCCGTCGCGACGTGCGCGATCCTCGGCGTCGCCGGGCGCCCGTCTTCACCGGCACGAACGTTGGCTGGGCCTTCGCCTCCTTCGGCTACATCCTCGGCTACCTCCTCGTCGCCGCGATCGCGGGCCTGGCTGCCCAGCGCGGCGCCGACCGTCGCATCGTGACCATGGCTCCGACCGCCGTCGTGTCCCTCTTCTCCGTCTACATCCTGGGCCTGGCCTGGATGATCCCCTTCGCGCACATGACCCTCGAGCAGGGCCTGATGAAGGGCTTCGTCCCCTTCATCATTGGCGACCTGCTCAAGGCCGCCGTGGCCACCGGCGCCTTCCCGGTGCTGCGCTCTATCTTCCGCTGAGCCGCGCGCTCCAGCGCAACGCAAGTCGGCCTCGCCCCCTCCCGGGGTGGGGCCGTCGCCGTATCCGGCGTGCGCAGTGGTGACATGCGTAATGGAGCGCGACGGGGCGGGGCGCGCGCGGGTACCATTGGCAGGGTGAACGCTTCTGACATGCATCCCGTCCTCGTCGTCGATTTCGGCGCGCAATATGCCCAGCTGATCGCGCGCCGCGTGCGTGAGGCTCACGTCTACTCCGAGATTGTCCCCCACACCATGAGCGTGGCGGACATGCTCGCCAAGAGCCCGCGGCCATCATCCTGTCCGGCGGCCCGTCCTCCGTGTACGAGGAGGGTGCCCCCTCCGTCGATCCCGCGATCTTCGAGGCCGGCGTGCCCGTCCTGGGCATCTGCTACGGATTCCAGACCATGGCCCACGCCCTAGGCGGCACCGTGGGTCGCACGGGCACCCGCGAGTACGGGCACACCGAGGCCACGGTTTCTGCGGGTTCTTGCCTGTTCGCCGGCACCCCCGACGACCAGATCGTGTGGATGAGCCACGGCGACGCCGTCCAGGGCGCGCCCGAGGGCTTCACCGTCACGGCCTCCACCAGCGAGACACCCGTCGCGGCCTTCGAGTCGCGCGAGCGTCGCCTCTACGGCCTGCAGTGGCACCCCGAGGTGGGGCACTCCCAGTTCGGCCAGTATGCCCTCAAGAACTTCCTCTACGAGGGCGCTGGCCTGGAGCCCACGTGGACCGCCGGTTCCATCGTGGACGAGCAGGTTGAGAAGATTCGCGAGCAGGTCGGCGACGCGCAGGTCATCTGCGCCCTGTCCGGCGGCGTGGACTCCTCCGTGGCCGCGGCCCTCGTGCACAAGGCTGTCGGCGACCAGCTCACCTGCTTCTTCATCGACCACGGCCTGCTGCGTGCGGGCGAGCGCGAGCAGGTGGAGAACGACTACGCGCGCGGCATGGGTATTCGCGTCATTACGTGCGACGAGTCCGAGCGCTTCCTGTCCGCCCTGGCCGGTGTCACCGAGCCCGAGGCGAAGCGTAAGATCATCGGCCGCGAGTTCATTCGTTCCTTCGAGGCCGCCCAGAAGCAGGTCATCGAAGAGGTTGGCGCCGCTGGCGGCGAGGTGAAGTTCCTCGTTCAGGGCACGCTGTACCCCGACGTCGTCGAGTCCGGCGGTGGCGAGGGTGCAGCTAACATCAAGAGCCACCACAACGTGGGCGGCCTGCCCGAGGACATGACCTTCGAGCTGGTCGAGCCCCTGCGCACCCTCTTCAAGGACGAGGTGCGCGCGGTCGGCCGCGAGCTGGGCCTGCCCGACTACCTGGTGAATCGCCAGCCCTTCCCGGGTCCGGGCCTGGGCATCCGCATCATCGGCGAGGTCACGCGCGAGCGCCTGGACATCCTGCGCGCCGCGGACCTGATTGCCCGCGAGGAGCTCACCGCTGCCGGCCTGGATCAGGAGATCTGGCAGTGCCCGGTCGTCCTGCTCGCCGACGTGCGTTCCGTGGGTGTCCAGGGTGACGGCCGCACCTACGGCCACCCGATCGTGCTGCGCCCCGTGTCCTCCGAGGATGCGATGACGGCCGACTGGACGCGCCTGCCCTACGACGTCCTGGCCCGCATCTCGACGCGCATCACCAACTCGGTGCCCGAGGTCAACCGCGTCGTCCTCGACGTGACCTCCAAGCCTCCGGCCACCATCGAGTGGGAGTGACGCTCTCCTTGAACTGAGCGCACAGACTCAAAGCCCCGGCCTCGTCCCTGATTCGTGGGACGAGGCCGGGGATCTCTGTCGATCAGGCGTCGTGATGCTTGTGGTGGAGTAGGGTTTGTCGTAGCGAAGCGGCAGCCCTGGATCAAGGAGGATGGCACGTGGATCTGCTTGAATACATGCGTTCGCAAAACAATATGACGCAGGCCGAATGGGAGCGCACGTTTGAGGACGAAGTCAGGGAGATCCTCGTCCTGCTCGCCGGCGGTGGCGGGGCCGGCAAGAGGAACGGATTCTGGGACGTCTCGCACTACTTCATTGCGTATGTGGACTGCCAGACCGGCGCACTGCACACGGGTGACGGTCGGATCGTCTATCCCGTCAGCGACGAGGAGCATGATGCCGGAGGAATCCTCGATCGCTTCCGTCGGGAAGCGGTATACCGCCTCAAGGCGCGCAAGAAGATTCCGCACAAGGTTCCCGAGGGCGTGACCGCCTCCTCGCAGAACGAGTTCCTGATCGTCGAGGTCCTGGAAGAGGATCCCCTGTGCCCCGCCTTGGAAGAGGTGCTGGACGAATATCGCAGGCCGGTCGTGGTGACCGACGAGGTGCTCGGAGAACTCACCCTCGACAAGGACCTCGACATGTTCGAAGGGGAGGTCCCGTGGTGCGGCGAGCAGATCTGCCTGTCGCTTGAGGTTGATGTGGCGAACGAGAACACCTGGGCTGATGCCGTGCGGGCGATGAAAGAGATGCTGGCGGAGCAGGATCGCTGGGACTGCGACATGCGCGCGAAAGCGCCGCACGTGAGCTCACCGAACTCGCGTGCGAATGGCGCAAGTCCGCCGACGAGGAGGTCCCCGAGATTACGGAAGAAGCTTCGCTCGCCGGATCGAGCTACGCAGCATCGCGATGGACGCCGACGGTTCGTTTTTCCGCCTACTTCGATGACGACGACATGTTCTTCGGACATTGCGTCACCGCGTACGGAACTCTGGTGGACGGGGTGAGAACGGTCAACATGGAGGGATAGTCGTCCTGCGCGTTGGTTGAGCGGCGCTATCGAGTCGACGCAGGAGGCTGCAGTGGGCGCAGCGCGCAAAAGCGCCAGGAGAGAGTCTGACAGCGAGGCCTACCCCGTCAAACGGGGGAGGCCTCGTCAGTGTGGGATGAGTTGCTGGTGGCAGTGGTGTGATCCCTGGGGTCTGCTGTTGACGTCGGAATCTGCGGGTCTATACTGAACACTGTTCATTATAGATTGTCGCAGGTAGCAAGACAGCAGGAAGCCGTGCCCAAACAAGTGATCGACCCGGAGAAGCTGGTCAGCCAGGCCTACGCCATCGCCTCGCGCGACGGTATCTCCGCGCTCTCCGTGCGCAAGGTCGCCGCCGCGTGCGGTATCGCGGTCGGCTCGGTCTACGGCTACTTCCCGACCAAGGCGGACCTGACGGCCGCCGTGCTCACCCGCTTCTTTGACGAAAACCTCTCCGACGAGCTGTGCGCCATGCGCCCCGGCGAACGCTTCACCTCCTACGTGCGGAGATTTCGCGAGGCCCTATGCGCCGCGCGCGCCGACATGAGCGTCGACTGGTTCGCTGAGATGCGCCGCCTCCCCAGCAATGAACAGGAAGCCCTCGAGGCCGTGCGTGCCCCCATGCTTGCCCACATCGAGCGCGGGCTCACGCGTGTTCTCGACGCGGACGAGGCCGTGGATCGTTCCCGGCTCGTCGGCCCCATGAGTGCCGAGGCCCTGTGTCGCTACGTGCTGCGCAGTATTTTCGCTTCGCTTATGGAGGGCGACGAATGTGAGACGCTGTTCGCCCTCCTCGACACCTCCCTGTATGACGACACCGCAGAAGAAAAGGAAACAAAATAATGAGTCGATTCCGCATCAAGAAGCAGTCCCTGATCGCCGTCGCCGGCATCGTCTGGCTGCTCGCCGGCCTGAACGTCGCGATCCTCGGCGTGCGCGCGGCCGTCGACATGCGCGGAGTCGCGGCGATTATTCTCCTTGCGCTCGCGGGCGGCGCGGTCGCCATCTTCTGCGCGTTCCATCCGATGTTTTCCAAGCTCGTCAAGAAGAACGCCCAGCGCATCGCCGACCTGGAGGGGATCGTCACCACGTCGTCCGATTCTTCGACCGCAAGAGCTACATGATGATGGCAATCATGATGTCCTTCGGCATTGGAATGCGCGCTGCGGGCGTCTTTCCCGACTGGTTCATCGCATTCTTCTACACCGGCCTCGGTCTCGCCCTGACGCTTGCCGGCGCCAGCTACATCGCGCGCGGCGTGCGTGGCCGCGCCTGGGCGTTTCACGGGACCAACTGAGCGTTTCACGCTCTCCCAGCCACGGCCTCATCAATGGACGAGGGCCTCCTGCCGTTCATCGGTCAGCTCTCCTTGGGCGCCACGCGATTACCGCCAGTGGCGGTATAAATCTGGCGGTAATGCTGGATGATGCCGGTGTGGCCGCGTGATCACTGGTAGATGTGTCGGCGGTGTCCGACGGAAAACACTTCGATGATGAGGCGGTCGTCCTCGATGATGCACAGGGGCGCGGTAGTTGCCGATGCGGTAGCGCCACTCGCCTGATCGGTTGGCTGTGAGGGCCTTTGCCGTGGATGCGGGGGTCCGAGCAGCCCTCGAGGTTTTTGCCGATCCATGACGTAATGAGTCGCGCGTCGAATCGGTCCATTTTCTTCAGTTGCTTGAGGGCTGTGTCGCTGTACTCGACGTGGTAGGACATTTACAGGCCCAGCTGTGCGAGTACCTGCTCGTGGGTGTAGCGAACGCCGTTGTCTGCAGCGATCGCCTCGCGCAGAGTTGCAAGGTCCTGCTGGTCTTCGATCTTCTCGAAGACGGCATCTCGAACGAAGTCGAAATTGTTTTTTTCCCTCAAATTCGGCGTACTTGCGCACGACTTCGGCATCCGTTTCGTCAAGGCGCATGGTCATGGTGGGCATGGTGACCTCCTAGAGCTGAATACAATGTATTCTAGTTCTCCCTGGTGTCAATGTGCAATGGTTACCCCTTCTGTCTGGAGAAAGGTGAGTCGTATTGTAGGCCTCTGCTTGATTACCGCCAATGGCGGTATAATCGTGGCGGTAATAGGAGGTGATCATGGCCTACGAACCGTCGTTCGAACGTACCGACGTGATTGATGCGCTCTGCATGGAGATCGCTGAGCTCGTCGGCATGCTGTCGCCTCAAGCCCCACTGTCGACCAGTCCCATGCTGCGTAGGGAGCTGCGGATTCAGACGATCTATTCCTCGCTTGTTATCGAAGGGAACAAGCTTGACAAAGCATGCGGTGAGCGCGATTATCGACGGAAAACGGGTCCCTTGGCGACCGGCGTGACATTCTCGAAGTAGAGAACGCGCGTGCAGCCTACGACCTCATTCCCAGCCTTGACCCCTACTTGGTGGAGGAATTGCTGCGAGTCCACCGCGTGATGATGGGCGGCCTCGTTCCCGATGCTGGGCGCTTCCGCTCCGGTAATGTCGGTGTGTTCAACGGGGATACCCTCATCCATGCCGGGACTCCGGCTGCCTATGTCCCCGAGGTCATGGGAGGCCTCTTCGAGTGGCTGCGTACGACACGCCTGCACCCGCTGCTTGCCTCGTGTGTCTTCCACTTCGAGTTCGAGTTCTGCCACCCCTTTTCAGATGGGAATGGCCGGATGGGACGGCTCTGGCAGACACTACTGTTGTCGCGGTGGCGTCCGGTTCTGGCTTGGCTGCCCGTTGAGTCCGCAATCAAGCGGCGGCAAGCAGAGTATTACGAGGCCTTGGCGCGCTCAGGTGCGCTCGGTTCCTGCGAGAGTTTCGTGGAGTTCATGCTCGAGGTGATCCGCGAATCGATTCTTCCGTATGCGAAGCCTGAGGGCGCGGAGGACATGAATCGCGCCCTCGCTCTTGCATTCCTCCGTGACAATTCGCGGTCAACCGTTGCTCAACTCGCGGAGCACCTCGGAAGTTCGAAGCGAAGTGCTGAACGCTTGGTTGCGCAGCTGAAAGATGAAGGCCTGCTCGAACGCCAGGGGAGTCCCCGGTCCGGTGAGTGGATTGTTCACGCTACCGCACCCTAGGTGTGGATCCAGCAGTTGTGGCGCTGGCACGGGGAGAAGCCTTGTCCCCTCAACGTGATGGCGATGTGATCGGAGCGCGTGGGCGTCACCTTGACGATGTGCACGATGAAGGGCGTAGCGTGGAGGCATTCCACGGGGATCCCCGCAGATCGCAGGCTAGGGGCGCACGTCGTTGAGGCACTCCACCAGGAAGCTGCGGCAAGTGGCTCCTGTTGTTGATTGCTGAGGCCTTCAGTCGATGTCCTCGTGCCAGATCTGGCGCATGGGAACGCCCTTGTCGAAAGGTTTGGGTCGAGCCGTCCTGGAAGGTGACCTCGACCTTCTCCTTGTCCTCGTTCTCCGGATCTTCGATCCAGTCGACCCAGTCGACGGCGGGGGAGAGGGTGCCGTCCTCCCAGACGATTCGGTAGCCTTCGCCCAGTAGCTCGGACATGACGTCCTCGATCTTTGTCGGTGTTCATGGTGGACCTTCCTTGCGTCGGTGCGTGGGTGAAGCGTCCTGGGTTTTGTTCCGCTTCTTAAATGGGTGCCAGCTCTGTGGCACGGGTCTGATTGTAACTGTTGACGACCTCGATGGGGGTCCGGTGTCCGAGGGCTTCGTGCAGCCGTTTGGTGTTCCACCAGTGAACCCAGTTCATGGTCGCGAACTCAACCTCTGTTACCCCGGCCCAGGGCTGGGAGTAGATCAGCTCGGTCTTGTATAGCCCGTTGACTGTCTCGGCGAGGGCGTTGTCGTAGGAATTGCCAACCGTTCCGGTCGAGGAGGCGATGCCATGGTCGGCAAGCATGTTTCCGTAAGCGATAGAGACGTACTGAGAGCCATGATCGGCATGGTGAACCAGGGAGGCAAGGTTTTCCTTGGCTTGGCTGATCGCCTGATCGAGGGCCTCCAGTCGCAGGTCTTCAGTCCTCAGTGTTGAGCGGGTCGACCATCCGACAATCATCCGGGAGAACACGTCGGTGACGAAGGCCGTGTAAACGAACCCGGTACGGGTACGGACATAGGTGATGTCAGCAACCCATAGCCGGTTCGGGCCATCGGCACGGAAGTTGCGCTGGACCAGGTCCGGGCGCGAGTCCGGAGCCGGCGAGGGCCTGGTGGTGATCGGGGACCGGCCCCGGCGCACACCACTGACACCAGCGAGCTTCATCAGCCGCGCTGTCTGATCTCGTCCGATCTCCCAGCCGGCCCGGACCATCGCGTGCCACATCTTCCGCACCCCATACACCCCGTAGTTCTCGGCGTGAATCCGCGCGATTTCAACGACCAGCTGATCATCACGCAACGAGCGAGCCGACGTTGGTCTTGACTTGGCTAGCCGGTATCCACGCGGGGTCAGGAACCCGCCTTCGGTGTGTTCATTCATCACACGGCACAAGCACTCAACCGAGAAACGATCACGATATGAATCAATGAACGCGATCATCTCTTGCCGTGGGGGTCGAGTTCTGAGGCGAAAAAAGCCGAGGCGAGCTTCAGGATCTCGTTGGTGCGCCGTAGCTCCTTGTTCTCCTGGCGTAACCGTCGGATCTCGGCATGTTCCTCGCTCGTGATCCCCACCTGACAGCCACTATCAATGTGATCCTGAGTGTGCCATCGGCGTAGCGATTCGCGTGCGACACCGAGTTTGAGAGCCGTGTCGGACAACGCTGCGGTCACCGACAATGACGGATCATCACGCAACCGCTCCACGACAAGCCGCACTGCCCGAGACTTGAACTCTGCTGAATAACGTTGGGCCATAACCCAATCCTCCTCGAAAAAACCGAGGAACAAAACCCAGGACGCTTCAGGGTGTGCTGCGGGTGCGCGCGTGGTTGAGATTCAGCTTAGCTGGGATATTGCAGTGGGTTGGTCCCGGCGCTCAGTCCTGACCTCGTGGTGGGGACGATGAACGAGGTCTGGGTGTAGTTGGTCGTGTAGTGAGCAGAATGTATCGATGACCGGCAGTGGTGGCATTGGGCCTGTGCGCACGTTGTTGACGGTTTGTTTATGCGGCTGTTGTCCAGGCCGCTTGGTGTAGTTCGTATTCGATGGGGGATCTGCCGCCGAGGCTGGTGTGGATGCGGCGGCGGGAGGGTGTCGGAAGCTTTGTGTATGAGGTTCAATCCTCAATCACGAAGGAGAGTGCGCAACAATGACTGTTGTGTCCCCGAAGAAGCATAGTGACGCTGAGCGCGTCGCCGATATCAGCCGCCGGCTGATGGAGAACCCGGAAACCGCCAAGCTGATCCAGGAGCTGGGTGAATCAACCGCCGACGCCAACGAGCTGGTGCGTGGCTTGCTGCAGGCCACGATTAACAGTGGGCTCAACGCGGAAATGGATGCACACCTGGGCTACGTCAATGGCGACCGGGCTGCTAAGGAAGCTGCCGGCCAAGCCAACAGTCGTAACGGCTCTTATCCCAAAACCGTGGACTCTGCATACGGACCAGTTGATATCAGTGTCCCTCGCGATCGAGCAGAGCACCTATATGCCGCGCATGGTCCCCTGAGGGCAGCCGCGAGACTTACCGACCTCGATGACATGATCATTAGTTTGTATGCGGGCGGAATGACCGTGCGTGACATCGAACATCATCTGGCTACCACCATCGGCGTGAACTTGTCGCCAGACACCATTAGCGCGGTCACCGATGCGGTCTTAGAGGAAGTCACCGCCTGGCAGACCAGGCAACTCGACGAGTTTTATCCAGTCATCTTCCTTGATGCCCTACGTGTAAAAATCCGTGACAACGGACGCGTCGTCAACAAGGCGGTCTACATGGCTGTCGGTGTGGACATGGAAGGCATCAAGCACATCTTGGGCTTGTGGGTAGCTACCAATGAAGGTGCAGCATTCTGGTCGCAGGTGTGCGCCGAAATCGCCAACCGCGGTGTCAACGATGTCTTTATTGTCTGCTGTGACGGACTGAAAGGCTTTCCCGAAGCAATCCAGGCAACCTGGCCGAACTCCATGGTCCAAACCTGCGTGGTGCATCTGATTCGTGCCGCTAACAGGTGGGTAGCCTACGGCGACCGGAAAGAGGTCTCGAAGCATCTACGAGGCATCTATACCGCTGTCAACGAGGATGAAGCTCGAAGTGCACTCGATGAGTTTGAGGCCAGCGAGCTTGGCCCGAAGTATCCGCAATCAGTGAAAGTCTGGCGTGACGCGTGGGACAGGTTCATTCTGTTCCTGCAGTTCCCGCCAGCGGCAAGGAAGGTGATCTACACTACGAATTCCATCGAATCGATGAACAGCGAGCTTCGGAAAGCAACACGAAACCGCGTTCAGTTCCCATCGGATTCAGCGGCAGTGAAGACGCTGTGGTTGATGATCTGTAACATCGAGGACCGTCGTGCTGCCCGCCGCGCTAAAGAAGGCGCCAAGGCTTCTGCTTCAGCCAACGCGACTTGTCGAAGGCAGCAAGACCAGCAACTGGAAGCAGGCAATCAATCAGCTATCCGTGGCCTACCCCGACAGGTTCACCGCATACTTGTAAATCAGTCCCCGTACACAAACGGACTGACACCCTCAGCGGCGGTTGTAGAAGTCTTCGATCCAGGTGGCGACCCCGGTGTAGACCTGGTCGCCGATGGTGACGTCACGCCGGTAGTAGTACTCGGTGGTGAGGGTGGCCCACAAGGATTGGGCCATGGCGTTATCCGGCTCTTCGCATTTAAGGGTGTAGGAGGTGGTGGAATCCGCCGGAGTGGAGGAGGCAGCGTAGGCGGTAGTTTCGGTGGTTGACGAATCCTTGGGCGATGCCGCGTAGGTGTTCGAGGCGTCCGTTGATGGCTTCGGTGGGGCCGTTGCTGGTGTGGGGTGGTCGAAGTAGGCCAGGATGTCCCCGGCTCTGCGTGTGAAGGTTCTGCCCATGCGGGCTAGCTCGATGCATGTGTGTGGCAAGCCCGGGCGGGTGAGCGTCGTGATGAGATGGCGGAGGGTGTTTTTGCCGCGCCTGGGGTCACGGTCACGGTAGGCCGCGAGGAGGTCCTGGTAGATCCTCCAGGTGGTGTGCACGTCGGCGTGGTCGGGGCAGGCGAATACGGCATCCAAGCGCGCTTGGGATGTGTCGGTGAGGATGTCGGTGCCGGTCAGCAGTGTTTTGCGGGCCGCGTACAAGGGGTCGCCCTTGCGGCCGCGATGCCCCAGGGTTTCTTGCTGGACGCGCTGGCGGCACTGCTCTAGGGCGTCGATGGCGATATGAACAACGTGGAAGGGATCCATTACCGTCACCGCCCCTGGTAGCTGGCTGGCTGCTGCGCTCTTATAGCCACTGAACCCGTCCATTGCCACGATCTCAATGTTGTCTTTCCATTCTTGGGGACATGCGGCCAGCCAGGAAGACAAGACGCGTGTGGAGCGGCCTTGCACCACGTCTAGGAGGCGGGCCGGGCCAGTATGGTCGCGTACAGGGGTCAAGTCCACGATCACCGTGGCGTACCCTGTCCCCACCCCCGATGACGCCACACGTGCTCATCAACCCCAATGACGCGCACGCCTTCAAAACGAGTCGAATCCGCCAGCAGGAGTTCTTCCCCATAGGCCAGTATTGCCTCGTTAACGGTATGCCAGGCCACCGCCAGGTGAGTGGCAATGCGATTCATGGACATGTTGTCAGCGATCAAGCACACAAGTCCCCAGCGCAAGGCCCCAAAGGAGAGTTTGGCGCGTGGGGGAGCCACCTGGCTGATGTCATCACACCAGGAGCGAGAACACGCGCGACAGCGGTAACGTCCCACATACACCGCCAGCGTTGTGGGCTGATGCCCCGCGGTTCGTGCGCTAAACGCCGGGTACGCGACCCCAGCGAATACCCCGGGCGCCCACACCCTGGACACAACCGAGCAGGACTAGCGGCACGGCACTTCAGGACGAACCCGCCCCCCTGGCAGCGCATCCCCACAGCCACTAAGCCCAGCTCCTCCAACCCGCAATAGGCCGTCATATCCGGAGCGGAAAAGGTAGCATGAGACATGTCGGGGCCTCCCAGCGTTTGAAGTGTCGCAACCTCAATCATCGGGCAGGCCCCGACCCCATGCCAACACCACCCCCACACCCCCAAAATGCGAAGAGCCCGTTATCCCAGCACACGGCGGCCTGCCTCATCGACACGGTTCCTGTCACGGCGCCTACGCGAACCCACCGCCAGCGTTGCAGATGGCAAACCGCCCGTTTTCCTTGCCGGGAAACAAGAATAGCCCCGTGTCGCGTGTCGAGGGATCGGCTTCCGTCTCCGCATCGCTGTAGATGGGATAGAAAATCTGCTTGCCCGAGCAGCCCAAGCGTGCAGGCAATTCAGCACGTCGAGGGTGTCGCTCACCTGGATGTCGTTGTACCAGATGTACACGCTGCTGGAAGAGAGTTCCGCCAAGGTCATCGAATCGGGCACGTTGCGGTCGACGGGGAACAGGAGCCGTCCGAAATCTCCGAACGCAGGGTCGGCGATGACCTCCCCCACCGTCGTCTTTTCGGTGAAGGAAGACCGGTCGCTTCCCGATGTCGCTGCCGAAGCGTCGGAACTTGCCACGCCAGCGGACTGTGCGCCACTCTCCGACTCGCCACCGCTTTCGGTTGGCGTCAGGTTCCCCGTTGCAACCACCCCTAGAACCTAGAGAGTGAGGGGGTGCAGCACCTCCCGTGGAGTAGGGTTCTTCGTAACGAAGCGGCAGCCCCGAATCAAGGAGGATGACACGTGTGTCTGCTCGAATACACGAGTGTGCAAAACACTATGACGCAGGCTGAATGGAAACGCACCTTCGAGGAAGAGGTCCAGGTCAAGGTCGCCCGCATAACCGGTGATTCTGCCCGTGCCGGTGTACTGGAAGAGAAGTGGGGACGCCCAGGCCCCGAAGCCGCTTGCGTCGGTCCAGGGCTTGTCCTTGCCGCCCGTGGCCTTCACGATGTCGTCCCCGCCGATTGCGGCCATGATCGGCGAGAGCACCGCCATCACGAAGGCCACCACAAGCGCCCTGGTGGTCGGGTCGAGGATCCCGAAGCCCAGTATCAGGTCGATGTCGGCGACGAAGACGCCAAGCACCCCCTGCGCGATCCTCCGCGCAAGCTGCCACTGCCACTCGTTGCTGTTCAGGAAGTCGTTCATGTCTAGCCCACCTTTCCCTTGATGCTTTCGATGTCGTTCTTCACCAGGGCCATGTCCTGCTCAAGGGCATAGGTGCGCTCCAAGACCCGGTTGTGCTTCTCGACCTTGGCCGTCGAGGCATCCAGCTTTACGGCCATCACCGCCTGGGATTTGGAATTGGAGAGGATCGCGCTTACGAGCGTTACCACCTCCGCGACGATCGCCACCACAATCAACTCCATGAGCAGCCTCCGCACATGCAAAGACCGACACCCTCTGTCAGTGAGAGTGTCGGCCAGTGTCACAAGGTCAGGCTCCTGTGCAGGGCATCTGTGAGAACCGCCCGTCTGTCCGCGTGGAAGCGCCACCGGAACCGCATGTGGTTGTCGTTGCATGTGTGCCGGTCAGCCCGCCTGCCGGTCCCAGCGCTGCTCGGTCATGTGGTAGTCCGCCCAGCTGTCGTTGGGCTTGTCCTCGGTGTGCTCGAAGCCGTAGTCGGCGTAGAGGTAGCACGCAGCCTCACAGATGTCGATGGTCCACAGGTATACGTGGCCGAAGTCGGCCTCCTCGCAGTAGGCTATCGCAGCACCAGTCGTTGGATGCTTACCCAATAGGCCAAACTTGGAGATCGCCTGCTCACACTGGACATAGCGGGTGAAAGTCTGCGCATACGCCTCGATTAGCCGCTTCGACACGAACTGGGCACAGCCACGCTCATCGAGCCACTCCCACGTCTCCCGATACGCCAGATCAGCACCAAGCGGTTTGCCATCCTTCTGGATCGCCGGGAGATAGCCCGATGGTTCGGGCATCGCCTCACCGGATAGCACAGCCCCATCGGGGATATCTGAGCCCTCGAAGTCGAACGGTGTTGCCAATGGATCTTCAAGCCGAGTGGCCGGACGGCCCGCAGCGACCTTCTCGTTCAACGGATCAGGCTTCGCACCTGCCCGCACACGGCGACCACCACGGTTCGTTCCGTCTTTCGCCATGATGATGCCTCCTTACGGAGGATACGGCGGTTACTCCGTGGCTAGTCGGGCAAGCGCACGGACGCCTGCGGTGAATTGGTCGAACGTCAGTCGGATGTGGCCGTTTTGGAGCGCTTTGCCGCTGACGCCGAGTTCGTCTCGTTTGAGTTCCATGAGTTCGTCGGGGACGAGCCGGGGCTTGGTCCGGTTGATCCACGGCCAGCGTTGAGCAGAGTCATCGCCTCTGGCGGTAGCCGCTTCGACATAGTCATCTGGTTGGTATTCCGGTTCATCCGTCACTTCGACGACGGCGTAGCAGTCGCGGGTGTCCTGGGCGCAGATGAATACTAGGTCGCCGGGTTTGAAGCCGGGCTTACCCTTCTTGGGGCTGGCAAAATACGAGGCATCTCGCCATCCGTCGAGGGCGGGTTCGCCATACTCGAGTTTGAGCCAGAGCTCACGGTTTGGGTCGCGCGCGTCGATCAGGAGCCCCTCAGCGAGGTGAAGTGCTGAGTCGGCACTGAGACTTTCGCTGGCAGCCTTAGTCGTGGTAGTGAGCTTCTTGGACTTCGCGATCAGCTCATCGAGGTCGGCTGCGGTGACGATTCGTGCTGGCCACGAGAGGATCTCGGCCCGTGCTTGCTCGCGGTCATCTTCGCCGAGGATGACGCCGAGTTCTCGGTTACTGTTGGCTGCTGATCCAAGGCCCGCGCCTGTGAGGTTGGCCGAGCCGAGCATGGCCTTCGAACCAAGGATGAAGCACTTGGCGTGCAGACGTTCTACATGGCGAACTTCCACGCCAGTGTCGAGCAGCTTCTGCAGACCTTGGACCGATAGGTAGCCGCTAGCAACGGCGCTCGGGTCCAATGTTGTCACGAGGACCCCACGATAGGGCGAGGCCGCGATGGCATTGGCGATGCGGGTGCATACGTCGGCGGTGAGGAACGGGCTCGTCAAGAGCGCATCCCCGTCCAGATCGGTCAAGGATCCGCTCAGCCATTGGCTGGCAATGGTCACAATTTGCCCAGTCACTTCCATGACTTCATCCTACCACGAACCCTTGTTCCAGACTCGAGGAACACTCGCGGGGTCAATACCCTGTTTGATTCAGGAATTTTGCACGCGGTTGGCCCCGCCTGCTGACCCCTCCGAAGGCCGTAGAGATCGAGAGGCCCCAACCCCTCGCCAGCGCCGTGACGTTGCAGCGAGTCCGCTGAACAGCATCGAGGTCGGCAACTTTGAGGTGCGCAACGACAACCGCGACAGGGCGGAACGTGGCGAAGAATTCAGTAGGTGTAGACCCTTGGTGCTTGCCTCCACCGGTCACCGTCGAGCGCGGACTGTCTGGAGTGACACGGCTTGCACAGCGCCCGTAGGTTCGCCTGGTCGTGGGTGCCGCCGTGTTCAAGCGGGAGAATGTGGTGGGCCTCTTGTACTGGCGTGTAGTGTCCGACCTCGAGGCAGTCCTCACACAAAGGATGTTGTGCGATGTAGGCGGCGCGGATCTTGCGCTAACGCGCGCCGTAGCGACGGTTAATCTTCGGATCCCTTCTTGTTGATGACTCCCGCTTTAAAGGAATGTGTAGGGCTCTCAAATTTTCTGACAGTGATAGGTGGCGGTTACTTCCGGATGGGATTCGTCAGCGTCACAGTAATCCGTGAGTATTTCCGAAAGGCTGCGAAATACGAATTAATTTGAGTCTTTCAACGTAAAAGCCCCCACCGCATTCTCCCAATTCACGCCATCGGCCCCACGCCACCAGTTCAAGGGGTAGGACAGGCTTTGCCTGAGGTCACCGGTGTCGCGCTCCAGTGGGGGAGTGAATGAATGCAGAAAACCGGGATGTCCTGGCGCATCTAAAATCCCGCATATTCCCAGAGTCTCAACGATCCCAAGGGTCTCGGCCTGGTTGCAGGGAAGTAACTTCGCGGTGCGGATAGCAGTCGCCAAGGCGGTGCCATTGGCCTTGTCCTCCATGGAATCAGCCAGTTCCAAGAGCGACCGCAAAATCTCCACATCAACATCGCTCGCAGTCCGCCGTTCCATCGGTGCGAACTGCTCCAAGTAAAAGATCGGCTTTCCGATCGTTCCCCAAATACCGCCACCCTTGTGTTTCACCCAGTTAAAAAAAGAGCCCGTCAGCTTTTCTGGAACCTCCTGAGTCCGGCCTTGGTCAAAAGAAAACCAACTGCGTGCATACACGAAGGAAGCCAAAACATAGCGGTAATCTAGGTCGCGCGAAGACAAACTATATAGAAACGCCTGCGCCGCATCCTCCAAAGACACAGCCTCAAAGACTTGCTCCAAGATATAAATCGCCTGGTCATGAGTAATCGACTGGTCCTTAACAACAACGCCCATCTTCCGGGCATAAGCAAGCTCCTCAGCACTCACCGAGTGCTTCTTCTGATCGTCCATCAAACGATTCAGAATCTGAACAGCCTTCTTATCCATGCTTGCCTGCCCTTCGAAGTGTCTGCAACAGTGGGAACCGTATAGCTCAGAAGTGCCTGCAGCCCCAAAACCTCAAAACCCCAGCAGCCTTCGATAAATCGCCGCGTCCTCATCAGAAAACACATCAAACACAACGACCATGGGGGACTGAGCCGCAGTGAGCCACCTATTGACCACATCCACCGCGACCTCGGCAGCGGCCTGCTTCGGGTAGCCAAAGACGCCAGTCGAAATACAACAGAACGCAAGCGAGCCCATACCGCTTTCCTGCGCCAAATCAAGGCAATTCAGTACGAGCTCATCAGCTCGAAACGATGCATGCCAGCGTCCTCGCCGGCGGGCACAATCGGCCCGACCGTGTGAAACGACGCGCTGCGAAGGTAGGTTATACGCGCCCGTAATCTTCGCCCTACCCGTCGGCTCCTCGTGGCCCTGCTCCTCCATGAGCTGGGCGCACTCCAAACGCAACTGGACGCCCGCGAAAGTATGAATCGCATTATCAATGCACGCATGCCCGGGTTCCCAACATCCCAGCATCTGTGAGTTCGCTGCGTTCACAATCGCATCCGCCGCGAGCCTCGTAATATCGCCCTGCCACAGGCGAATGTTCGGGTGCAGGGGTGCGACCTCGGCCTCGTCAATGGAAACAACACCATCCCCGGCAATCAACTCACTGAGCAACTGGTCCTGCAAATCCAGCCACTGCGGCGATGCGGGCGTGGGCGGGCGCGTATTGACCAGCGCGCGGAACTGCTCCCACATCTCATCGACGCCTGTCGGTGCGGGCACCTGGATGCCGCGCTCCTCGCACAGTCCCGCAATCAGTGGGGTCAACAGCTCAAGCTTCCGACTGGGCCACATAATTGTCCTTTCCACAAGACGTGGGTTGGCAACAGTGTAGTTCCATGGCGGTCATAGGATCACGCTGTTTGAGTATTGCCTAGTAGGCGCAAGGTCGTGCAGGGTTCGAGGAATACGGGCGCAATCCCCGGGTTACCGGTCCACGTTTCCGGGCGTACCCTTAAAACGTGAGAATCCTTGTCGTTCCCATGGTTGCCCGCTCGCGGATGGGTGGACCGTGGTCGCGCGCGAAGCGCGTCGCCCACGCCTTCCGGGATGGCAGCCACGAGGTCACGCTCGTGTGGGGAGATGATGGAAACTGCGTCGATCCGGTCGCCTCAACATGTGATATTCCCGTTCCTTCGCCCCTTGGTCTTCCCGAGGCCATCGCCCGTTACACCTTTCCGCTGGCCTCTCGCCTGGGATTGATGGGGCGCAAGCCCGTTCATAGTTTCGAAGAAGTGCTGTGGTTGACTGGGTCTTTGGATTATCGCTACAGCTGTGTGGTGGTTGAGAGGCTGCGTGAATTCATACGAGCCGCGCGCCCCGACGTCGTCTACTCGGAGTTCAACCTCGCCGCTTCAATCGCCGCTCGCGCCGAGGGCATCCCGTGCGTGGGCAGCGGCTCGCAGCCAACGATCGCCTCCTACGCTTCCAACCCGCGCAAATCCTCAGGAATTCGACGCCTGCTGCGCGAGATGGGAATGCCCGCCCCGGCCTCGTCGCTGAGTATCTTGGAGGGGATGAGACGCCGCTTCATCCCGAGCTGCCCGACCCTGGAACCGCGCGCGGGGGAGCGGGCCGTCTACTGCGGATTCCTGGATGAGCCGCCCGCACTGACGCCGACGCCTCGCGATTGCGCGCTCGTCTACCTCGGCTCGGGTAGTGTCCCCGCGGGCGTGGCCGTGCGCACCGGGCGAGAACTCGCAGAGGTGCTGAGCTGCGACGTCTACGTCGCGGGCGTACCCGAAGCAGTCTACACCGCAGGTGGCCGCGAGATACACTGCGCGCCTCGCCTCAACTTTGTCGAGCTCCTCCCTCGCGCCCGCGTCATGGTCCATCACGGCGGGCAAAACTCGATCATGGACGCGCTGGCTTACGAAGTCCCACAAGTCGTCGTGCCCGGGCGTGTTTTCGAGCGTCAATTCAACGCCGAGGCCGTCGAGCGTACGCGCTGCGGCCTGAGCGTGCGCGCGCCCAAGCCCGCTCATATTGCCGAGGCCGCGCGGCGCCTCGTCGATGAGCCCGCCCTGACCGCGGGGAACCGAGGGGTGCGCGCGGAGTTGTGCTCGCTCGGTGGTGGCGCGCGCATCGTGCGCGAGGTCGAGGAACTGGTCGGCTAGCCCTCAGTTCCAGCCGCGCAGGATCTGACCGGGTTCGACGCACAGGTCGACCCCGCGTAGGACCTCGAGGGTGCCGTTGCTTGTGTGGATTCCCTGGGCATCCGGGAAAGAAACTGCTGATTTATCGCGTTTTTCTGACAATCCGTCGCTGCGTGGAGGGAAGCGGGTCTACACCGTCTGCGCGAGGCCTGAAGGAGGACTGAAAGCGCAGGGCGGATACCTACGA
>BNJU01006109.1_pt1 | contig 42892 bp, 76 predicted proteins | sample 8539281 | NCBI WGS metagenome assembly BNJU01 (sample SAMD00202456, study PRJDB9452) | human saliva metagenome | isolation source: human saliva | place: Japan
TTATAGTGTATATCTAAAAGTGAATACGAGATTGAATACGACTTTACTTTTAGCTTGAACGGATAAAAGTCATGAGCTGATCCACGACTTCAACACGTTGATTATCATTTATGTGGGTGTACATATCAAGGGTGGTTTGAACATTGTTATGACCTAATCTGTCCGAAATGATTTTAGCTGTAACACCAGCTTCAAAGAGGAGAGAAGCGTGTGTGTGCCTGAACCCGTGAGGAGTAATTTTCTTGATGTCATTGTGTTCACAAAAGAACCTTCTAAGTCTCTCTTTCACAGCTGAAGGCGAAATCCATCCTCCGAAACTATTCGTAAAGATATAATTTGAATCATGTTTGTAAGGTACACTAGCCCGAAAATATTCTTTTATCTGCTGACGTTTCCAGAGTTTCAATACATTCAAAGTTTCATCATCTAAGGTGATAACCCTCTTACTCCTTTTGGTTTTAGGGTCCTGAACAGTTTGTTTTTTATTAACAACGACAGCTGTCCGAGAAATGCTTAATCGTTTATTTTCAAAATCAACATCTGACCACATGAGTCCAAGCGCCTCACCACATCTCAAACCTGTAAAAGCTAGTAAGTGATAAAAGGTATATTCTACAGGCTTACAATCTACTTTGCAAACTTTAAGAAATTCCGTTAGTTCCTGTTTTGTATAGTAGTTCTCCTTGGTCTTTAAAGGCCTATTTTTAGGCTTGATAATCTTGTCTAAGGGATTTGACTTAATGATGTCAATAGAAGTGGCATACTTGAAAATACGGCTAATGACAGAGTAGTAATTAGCATATAGGATATAGCGATTACTTAACTTGATAGCAACCTTCTGACAATAAGCTACACTGATCTGTTGGATTTTTATATCTGTAAAATACAAGTCAATCATAACATCAATTTTTCTTAACATTCTGATAGGTTGTTGGTTTTCACAGTGTTTTTATAGCTATCAAGCCATAACTCAGCGACTTCAGCAAAAGTAGGGTTCTGGAAATCTTCATTGTTTGAAAAACCATTCTCTTCAACATCTAAGAGAAGGTCACGTTCGGCAGCCTTTGCCTCTTTTATGGTTTTAAAACCACGGCGTGTTGTGCGTTTTTCTTTTCCAGTAGCATGGTCTATACCCAGATAGGTTTGAAAGAGATATCTAGTTTCTCCTTTTTTGGTAATATATTTTTATCATAAAAAGTCCTTTCTTTTCGATTGCTTGCCCGCATAGTTGAAAAAGGTGTAGAACTTATGATAAACTATAGTTGTATTTTTTATCATCCTTTCCATTGCTTGCTTGATGGAAAGTTAAATCCTCACACTCAAAGTTTGGCGATGGAGAGTGTGGGGATTTTTGTTGACAAATTAGAGTTATATAGTGTATAATTACTTTAACGGAAGAACAGTGGTCTAGGTCCGAATAGCCTGGGTGGCAAGGGTGAAATGCCTTGTCAGCTTGCAGTTGAAATTACTGCTACCCTGTTCATTTTTTTATTTCCATTCTTCGCAATTTTGATAACTATAACCAACATACTTTTTGATTGTTGTCCTCGGGAATCGTGGAAGCAACATTTTTAGAGTATGTTTTTGTTTTGTTCGACACTCGCCACAACGCACCAGCTATAACATCTGCGATTTGTACTCCGATGGTAAATTCTGAGTCCACGAAGTTTATTGATGGCGAAAAATGCTTTTTATCAAAACCTATAAAGTCGATGGATTTGCTTTCGAGTGCTTCTTTGTATGCTAGATAGACCTTCTTATTGTTCACTGCATCCACTCGATCAATGAAAACAGTTACAGATTCATTGATTTTCTCGTGTTTTAAGTAACTATTGACAGCTGATAAGATATGCAAGAAGCAAATTTTGTAAATTTGATCTCTATTTTCTAAAACCCCGTTTTTCTGCAGCGAAGGTTTATGTACTTGTGCACCGAAACAACAACAATTTGATGTTGCAATTGTTTGATGAATATTATCTAAAAATTCATCTTTACTTTTTGTTGCTCTTTAGCGTCTTTGATTTAGCCGTTGATTTTAATTCCAGATATGGATCTTTGAGATAGGTTGATTTTTAAATTTTGGATCTTTTTCCTCAATATCGCTTAAATCTTCTGCCTTAATGAGGACAGCCCCCATGACAAAGTATTCCGAGTTTCCCTCTTTGTTATTTTCTCCTCGGTGCAAATCTTTGGTACCTGATTCGTCAATATATAGTAGATACATTAGAATGGGAGATCCTCGTCAGAAATATCAAGAGAAGAAGATGCCAATCCGTAGATTTTTGAAGAGGGTTTCAGAACCACAGAGAGGACAAAATGCAGCTTCATCGAGCAAAGGAACATCTTGCTCCCAATTTGAGCATCTTCTATTAGTACAAATATTTTTTAAGTGGTGCACCGCATTTAATGCAGTAATTATTTTGGTCATCATTCTCATGCTGACATCTTAAACAAATTTTCATATTGATACCCTTTTTAATTTACTAATGATAAATACTCTTCTTTGACCATGATTTCATTTGTTATGGTTTTTAGATTGTAATACGACATGAATTTGAGATAATCAAACTCTGTTGGGTCATCTAAGCTTTCAGCGCGTCTTTTACGAGATGATGGATCATATTCCTATCAGCTTCGTTTTCACAGCGTAGACGAGCGTTCTGGTACTCTGAGCGTGTATGGTCTTTGTGTCCGAGTTCATGCAGCAGTACTTTAACTCTCTCTTTCTTGCTGAGTTTATTGGACAAGAAAGCTGTATTGGTTTCTTTTTCGTAAAATCCAAGTTCATCAGGTATTAGTTCACCGTCAAAATCGACAATGCGAACCTGAAAATGACTTATAATTTCTTTTTCGGTCACTAAAGCAGTACCTCTAATCACCAGCTTCTTTAAGATAACCTTCAATGATAGACTGGATGATTTTCTTCTTTTCATCTGTTAATTCACGACCACCGAACATCATGACGTTAGACGCCATTTCTTCTACATTCAGAGTCTTACCTTTCCATATGTACTCTTTGGAATCTCCAGCAATAGCAGGGTTATCCGTACGTCCGAGCAGGTAGTCTGTGGATACATTGAAGTAGTTAGCAATTGCTGCTATACGTTCAGCATTTGGCGTAGAGTTTTTTATCTTATACAGTGTATTTCTGCCATAACCTAAGTCTTCTTCGACTTGTCCAAGAGATTTTCCACGCTTTTTTTGCCAATTCTTTTATTTTTTCAAATGTCTCAAAACATTGTTAAATCAACCTTTCTAAGACATTACAAAAATATTTAACAAATTTGGTGTAAAAATGTTGACTAATTATCCCAAAAGGTGTAAAATGTTTTTTTGTAAGTAAGTTACAACTAAAAAAACAACTAAGAAAATAAATTATAAAAAAATGTTTTAGCGAACGGTATTTATAGATTTATTAGTGTTTTTATTATGCTTTCATTTTTAGCCGATTTGGTGTTAGTTGTCAAGCGTAATGCAGAAAAAAATAGTTAAAAATTTTAGTTGTTTCTTATTTACAAATTAGTAAAGAGGAGGGTATATATGCCAGATATCGCAAACGGTCGCGAAAAGAGTTAATGCTTTCTTAAAAGAGAAAGGCATTAAAAAAACAACTCTAGCGGTTGCTTATGGCTTTTAAACGACAGGAAGTAACAAATATTCTAAGTGGGAGCTACGAAGGGTCCACGAGCAAAACAGTTTCATTCTTCAAGTTATTGAAGATTATGGGATTGAGTAAGAAAGATTTGAGGAGTAAAGATGGAAGAAATAAAAATCAGAGAAGATGGCATTTATTTGAATGACCAAAAATTAAAAGGTGTGCAAGCAATCAAAACAAAAAGCACGGCTGAAAGCAACCATGCTACTATCTACTTAAAAATTTATTGCCAAGCTGATTTGAAATGAGGTTGGTAATAACTTGTGATGAAATATCTTTAAGGACATCCAGTGAAAAAGAACCAACATTCTTTGCTATATCTTTTGTCCGATTCCAATTGGTATCTTGGCGAATATCATTGATGAACTGATGACCATAAGGAGATAAATCTTGAATTGAGAAACCACCAAAATAATGTTGTACATTGAGAAATAAGCCACTATGTTCGCATTGTCTGACATGGTAGAGGATTTCTTCTTGTGAATATTTTTGGAACAAGATTTTTCATATAGTTTATCCTCTGAGACATCATTAGAGTATGTTGAATACTCTTCAACAACAAAAAAAGGATATCACGGACACAATCAGGATTTAATTTCATCAGAATTACCTCGTTTTATTTTTATTATACCAAATTTAGAAAGGAATTAGAGAGTGAATGAAAATATCTTTATCAAACAATCTAAATCAGATTGAACTAGAAATCAATCATCACAAACAAAATTGCAGGGCAGTCAATTTGGGAAATAGGAAGACGACTGAATCATGTTAAGGAACATAATTTGACTCATGGGCAGTTTATGGCGTGGCTGAAAAAGTTGATTTAAATTGGTCGGAAGCAAATCGCATGATGAAGGTTGCCAAAGAATTACCAAATTACTCAACGTTGAATAATTTAGGTAGTACAGCCCTTTATCTCATCGCAACCCTACCAGCGGAAGAGAAACAGGCTCAAATTAACAGGATTGAGCAAGGGGATAATCCAACGGTCAGAGAATTGCAAGATTTGAAGTTAAAATTTTCTGCAGCTAAAAGAAAAATATTGGAACTGCAAAAGGGGCAAGAACCGATTAAGGAAATCGTGAAAGAAGTTCCTGTTGTGCCAGCAGACTACCAAGAAGCGCTTCAGAATCGTCAAAAACTAGAAGCCCGTGCCAAGTCGGCAGAGGAAAGGAATGCTTTTCTTGAAGCTCAATTAAAAGACCTCTACGACCAACGCGCAGAAGTGGATGAAAAATCAAACAAGTACGACGAATTGACAAAAAGCCATCCAGCAATCTGAAGGGCAGTTGAACGACTACCAGAAAAAAATCGCTTCCTACAAGAATATCCTTAGCCTTATCCAGAAAGGGAATGATTTTCTTGCCAATATGGGCGGTCTCATCTACGCCGATGAAGAAAAAGTCTTACATACAGACGGTGTTGCTGGTCAGGAGTTCGACAGTTTCGTAAATCGAGGCATCCGATTCTTTACGGATTTACAAAAAATCAGAAATAAAGACAATCAAATCTTGGAAGGAGAAATTTTATGACGCATGAAGTAGTTAAAAGTCAACCAAGCGAATTAACCCAAGAAGATATTTTGATTCAAGTTCTACAAACTCAAAAAGAATTGAAGCAAAATCAGGAAGTTTGGCAGGGGATGTTGATTATCTAAAAAATGAGCAACCCGTCAATCCATCAATTTGTTTAGAGCTTGAAAATTTACGAAGAGTGAAAGTTATCAGGGCTCTTGGCGGTAAGGATAGTCAAGCTTATAAAGACCGCTCTTTTGCCAGCAAGGTCTTTCGTCAGGCTGCTAAAGACTTTAAAGAATTCTTTAGGATTCCACGGTATGACCTACTGAAGAAAAAAAGACGAAGAGAGGGCTTTTGCTTACTGGAAGTCATGGGAGCCATCACATAATACCAAGATGGAAATCAAGACAATGAATGGGTAAATGCTAAGCAATTTAGAGAAGGAGTACTCATGAACAAAGAAGAAATAACTGAGCTTTTTAGAATTCTTAATGACAGACTATGGGCGAGGGTATCTAGCTGAGTTAGTTGGCGGGGTTTCAACGATTTTTGAAAAAAATTTAAAAAAATAAAGAGGAAAACTAGAAAGGAGAGCGTATGACAGACTTTAAAAATTTAGATTGCCAATTCATCTTTCAGGAATCCAACTGATGACTACACAGCTGTTAGTAATAGCTTTATCAACGATCCTGCGTTAGATTTTACAGCTGTTGGCATCATGATGGTAGTGCTGGCTAATCACCCAAACTGGCAAGTCTATCCAGAAGAAATAGCTAAGCGAAAAGGTGTTAATCGGAAGACAATCGATAAGTATTTCAAAAATCTTTGAAGAGGCTGGGTATTTGCGAAAAATTAGAAAAAAACCTCCTGGAAATGGAGGAGTCATATATTCAGATTCTTTTTCAGATGTAAAAATATCTGATTCTCAATTCGATATTATGAAACAGAGATTAAACCTATCTATCAAAAGGGCGTCTATGAATTATAATTCTGACATTCCAAAAAAAGTGAGATGTCAGAAAGTGAGATGTCAGAAAGTGAGATGTCAGATTTTGGGCACTAATAAATATTAACTAACAACAAGTATTAAATAACAATAAATATTAATTAACAACAAGTCCTACTTCTCTTAATAAATAAAAAGAGAAGTTTCAAAATTCTAATTTAGGACTTTGGTTTGAAAGGAGAAAGAAATGAGACCAATAGGATATCGGCTTAATGTTGAAGTTTCTGGTATTGAAGAACTAACGGAAGCCTGTAAAGAAGTATCAAAAAAAGCCGAAGAATTACAGGAAGCAATTGATCGGTTAGATGAGTTTAAAATCGAGGTAACTGCTGATTGTGTTAGAACAGATATGGAACTAATAGGCAAGTACCTTGTAATTCATGACGATATTGCTGGACGTATCGAACTGGAAACAGAAAAAGACCTGCTTGTCCGTAGGGCGATAGTCATTAATGGACACATCGGTTTATGCGAACAAGCGGTCTATGTTGATAAGAAAGTGCTAGATAGCTACTTGGTCAAGGCGATAGAGTCATCTGCTATTCCTGAAACCATCAATAGCGTTGACAGCACTGATTTGGTTAGGAAATGGTTGAACATGTAGATTGACACTCTCATGTCCGTTGACATACTCAACACATTTCACTAAGTAATGCTCAGATTTATGGTCTGCTGACTTAGCAATGACAGAACCGATAGTAGGAATAGTGGGCAATGTCATTAGTGGAGGTTCAACACGACCATCAATCATGATGTGACAAGTAATCATAGCGTTCCTCCTTTCTATTGGAATTTTGACTAAAACGGTGAGAGGTCATAATCAAAATTATTATAGCAATTTAGGAGGATATTACATCCGTCTTGAGACTGATATAGGAGGTTGAATGGAAGATAAAATCATCGAACTTGCTGATTACTTCATCAGCGAGAACCCAACGTACAGAGAAGCTAAAATAGCGTGTGAGAAGCTATTGAAACAAGTCAGCCATGAGATAGAACTCAGGGCGCTAGAAAGTAAGACTTTTTAAACAAAGAAAGCACCTGACGGCAATCAGGCGCATACTAAAAACAATTTAAACCATTATATCACAAAAATGCTTGCCCGCATAGTTGAGAGGATGTAAAAAATGGAAGGTATAACGTTACAATTACGATTGGACGGCGAAAGTGCTGAATTGTTCACAAACCAATTATTGGCCTTTGCTGAAAAGCAGGTCAAGGAGCAGTTAGAGAATGATCGCATGCCAATCAATCAACAGGCTTTGATGAAGAAGTTTGGATTCACTCATGGCTATATCAAAAAGTTAGAACGCAAAGGATTAAGATTTCGTAAGCAAGGGAAAGATATTATGTACGATGTCAATGATGTTTATGAGATTTTGGAATTAGAGAAAGAAGTACGAAAATTAAGAGCGTAAGGAGAGAGAAGAAATGTTTGAACCACCGATTTTAAACCAGTTAATGGGTGTTGGAGCTCTGCTGATTGGATTTGCAGGGGCTTGCCGTCATATCAAATTGCAGGAACAACGCAAGGAAGAAGAAATACGAGAAGAGCAAGAATTTGCGTCTATGATTATCCAAGGTTATAACCATGCATACGAACGTGGTAGAGAGGCACAGCGTCAAGAAATTCGTGAGAATATTCGTCGTCCGTTCAAGGGCTTTACCTACGACAACGAACCGCCTGTAGGCTTGCGTCCTGAACCATTGGCCTTGCCAGAACCACGAAGAACACGCTATGCAAAGCATTTGGGATAGAGCAAAGGAGACGCTGATGTATGATTATGACAGAGATATAATGCAACCGCCTGAAGAACGAGAAGAACTTGACCCAAGCCAATACATCTATGTTGGAGGTGGGCAGTATCGATACGTGGGTGATGAAATATGATTGAGGAACTACTTGCAGAAATCGACAACTGGCGGGCTGAATATATTCACCTTGGCCGAGAGATGGGGCAGATTATCAACGACCAACAAGATATAATCTTGAAACTACAAAACGAAAACAGACGTATAAAGCGTGAAAATTGGAATTTGAAGAAGACGAAAGGAAGAAGAAAATGAAGAAACGATTATATTACAAAAAATGGAAACAAGAACTTAGAGAGGAAATGAGAGAAGAAATTGATGGCGATTATCTAACCGAGAAAATGGTTAGAAAAATGAGTATTAGCGATATGTCACACTATTTGAACCGATTAGCATTAGAAGAAGCTGGATACTGTGGGACAATGTTTAATTACTAAAAGAAAAAGGAGAAGAAAATGACAAATATACCTTCAAACAAAGGGAAAAGTTATATCAGAATTGAAATGTCTCCGAAACAAAAAGAGTTGATTGAGTTTTAGCTGAACTCGAAGGCTCTACGTCGCAAGACTTGCTGAACAGAGTAGTTGAGCGATTTATCGATAGCAATTTAGGGCTTATTGATGATTATAGAAACGGTTTGGACAACCTGAAGCAAAATGCTAGACGTAGATTGACAATGAAGATTTAAGGAGAAAATAAAATGACAAACGAACTAACACAAAAACAAATTACATCACCAGTTGCAGCACGCATTGGAGAAATGCAAAACGAGGGACTAATGATTGCACAGAATTATAGCGTTAGCAATGCACTTAGTTCAGCATATTATGCTCTAAAAAATTCCAGCAGTGGGAATTTGCTCCAGATGTGCACTCAAGATAGTATCTACAATGCACTCCTTGACATGGTAACTCAAGGGCTTAGCCCAGCAAAGACTCAGTGCTATTTTATCCCTTACGGAAATACTGTTAAGTTGACTAGGTCATATTTTGGAACAATGAAAGTCGTTAAACAGTTGCCTGAAGTAAAAGACATCTACGCTCAGATTATTTTTAAAGGAGATGAGTTTGAAGCTGAAAACGTTGACGGGCGTTGGAAATTTGTCAGCCACAAGTCAAGCTGGAAGAATCAGGACAATCCAATCGAGGGCGCTTATTGTGTCATCGAGAAAACGGACGGAGAGAAAATACTCACGATCATGACCAAGAAGGAAATTGACAAATCCTGGGCGCAAGCTAAACCAAGAATGTTCAAAATAACTTCCCTCAAGAAATGGCCAAGCGCACAGTTATCAATCGTGCAGCTAAACAGTTCTTTAATACCAGTGACGACAACGACTTATTCATCGATGCAGTCAATCGAACTACTGCTAACGAGTATAACAATGAGCGTCAAGTGAAAGAGGCCGAACCAGTGAGGGATGAAGTTGAAACATTAGACGATATCTTAAAAACTCCTAGCACGCCCGTAGAACCCGATAGCGTGGTGGATGGAGAATTTACCGAAGGAACCAAAACAACCCCAAAAATGGCTGAAAAAACGGCAATTCCTGACGAGTTAGCTTCTACCGAATACCCAGCAGATGAAATTCCAGACTTTAACGAAGAAACAGGCGAAGTTTTGGAAGAGATAAGTTTCTTTGAGGGAAACACGATCAACATTAAGGAGTAGGCTATGGAAGAACTAACACAAGAGAACTACTACCAGGACACAAGTTACTTGACTAACTCACGGTTCAAACGCTATCAGCAATGTCAGGCTAAGGCCTTTGCTTTGGACAACGGACAATGGACTGAGGAGAGAGACGAAACGCCTCTTCTCCTTGGGAACTACGTTCACAGTTATTTTGAAAGCCCAGAAGCACACCCAACAGTTCATGGATGAGAATGGCGACAAAATCTTAGCCAAGACAGGTAAGAACAAAGGAAATCTAAAATCTGATTTTGTGATTGGCGACAAGATGATTGCAAGTCTAAAGGACGATGATGGATTTAATCATTTGTATCATGGTTATCCATCAGACGACGTCCAAAAAGAGTTGATTGTCTATGGAGAAATTGAAGGCGTGCCAGTCAAAGGTAAGTTGGATAGCGTAAATCTAAGTCGCGGTTATTTCGTGGATTTAAAAACTATGAAATCCATCTATGCAGAAGAATGGAGCGCAGAACTTAAAAAGAAAGTTCCTGCAGCAGTTAACAATATTCTTAACTTTGGATATCATGGTCAGCTTGGTCTCTATCGTGAATTGCTGAAGCAGATGACTGGGAATGATTTTAGACCATACATTGTAGCGGTCAGCAAGGAAAAACGTGCCAGATCGTGACATTTTGAAAATTGATGATGAATGGCTTGAAGAAGGTTTAGACAAAATCAAGTCTGAAATTGCAGAAGTTTGGGATGTTATCCAAGGCCGGGAAGAGCCTAAAAAATGTGGTCATTGCGATTATTGCAGAAGTCAAAAAAACTGAATGCAGTAGTTAGCTTGAATGACTTGATTGAAAGTGATTATTAAGTTTGAAAAACCAACTATTTCCATTTTGGAAACAACTCAAAAACTAACAAGCCGGGCATTCTTGTAAAACTGCGAACTAGAAAACGTCAGTAAAGGTCATGTGACTTTGGACGAATGACGCAAAGAATTTCACTCACGCTTGCCTTGCTCACAATTTGGCAGGCGTGGGGGTTTGGTCAGAAATATGAAACTTGAAAAAGGCGATTACGTGAAAGTTTTAAAAAAATGGAGAATTTTTTTAAAATCGTACAAATTAAAAATATTTACAGTGACTGTATCGAAACCAGCCACGGAATTTACAATCGAACCACACTTGCTAGCAGGTTGGATAAAGAGTGTCTAATCTCTGGCACGGTATCGTGGGAGGATAAAAATGGAATGGATCAACTGGACAGAAATCTGTCCTGAAACAAAAATCTGAAATCATCGAAAAAAATAGAAAATGATGGCTACACTTATCCACACTATGACAAGAAAAATAACGGTGTCAAGTACGTCATTTCTACAATGGACATCAAACGAGACTGTCTAAGGCTTGGGGTACCATTTGAAGATGTGTACCCTTTGCAAACTACACTTTTTTAACAGGAGAAAAACAAATGCAAAGAACAGCGGTAATTAACACGCCTTTTACAATCGTAACAAGCAAAAACAGAACAGAATATCGAAATTGTCGGGAGCTCGTTGTGGAGTCCAGTAGCAGAATTTGTAAAACAAGATAAACAGCTATCACTAGATGAAAACGGCGACTTATTTGAGCCTGAATACAAGCTGGTGCTAGAAGCTAAACAATCTGTTGATATGATTTTGGATAGCGCCTATGCAGCTGGAGAATTTGCCAAAGATACCAAAGAAGTTCAGATCCTCTTTAAATTTATTGAAGAAAACAAAAAGAATCTATTTGAAGAATTGGGATTCCATGGAGTCTTGCTATGAAGCTTGTCCTGAACATTGAGCCTAAACCACAATCACGGCCAAGATTTGCAAGGCGTGGGAGTTTTACCACGACTTATGAAGACAAGGACATGAAAGCCTGGCGCAATCATTGCCAGCTGCTCATTGCTAATCAGTACATGGGCCAGCCTATTCTTGAGGGAGCTCTGAGGGCAAAGCTTAGATTTTACATCAAGCCTCCTCAGTATATCTCAAAGGTCAAGAAGAACCAGCAAGCGCTACTGGATGAAGTTATGCCAGTAGACAAGAAACCAGATATTGATAATTATGAAAAAGCACTATATGACAGCATGTCAGGGATAGTGTTTAAGGATGATGGGCAGGTAGCTATGCACGATGTAGGCAAGTTTTACAGCCTGAAGCCTAGAATTGAAGTAGAAATTGAGGAAATAAAGGAGTTGAAAGATGAAAGTACAGCGATTAATTGATAAGTATAAAAAACTTGAGGGTGTATGGGATGCTGAAGGAGCAGAATTCGCTCGCAAAATTTTTCTAGCAGATTTGGAACAACTAGACGAACCAAAACCGGTCAAAGTTCCACCGTTTGTGGCGGATTGGATTGAAGTATGTAAAGAACATCTTACAACTAGTCTATATACTGCTATGAATCCAAACTTTATGAAAGAAAACAACCAAAGTTTCGATTTTATATTATGGATTAAAAAGACGAGCAACCAAGACCTCTTCGCTCGTGCATGGCTGGATGGATACGAGGTCGAGGAAGAGAAGCGGTATCTTGTGAAGATCAAAGGGGATATTAAAGAAAATATGTTGGTTTATGGAGAGGTTGTGGGAAGGTATTTCTTTACAAAAAGTTACAGCTTATCCAACGCTAGATACTCCCACACCCGAAAGAACTCGAAGAAGCTGGCTTCGGCTGGGTATTCGATTGCCCAGGGATTGAGATTGAGGAGGTGGAATGATGAAGAAAATAACGTTTATCATAGGGTTAGGATGCGGGCAAATAGAATTCAAAACAGATAGAGATGATTTTATCAATGAATTAAAATTTCGTTATGAAAACAAGCAACTTCTTGAAATCAATCTTGGTCCTGAGATTGTGTTGCTCAATCCCAGCAAGATCTTATTTGTTAAAATCAAGGAGGTAACAGAATGAAACGATTTATCGCTATCTGGATTCTGCTATCAGCTGGACTAAATATCTGGCAAATGGACAGGATTGCAGAACTAGAAAAGAAGAAGCCTATGGTTATCTACAAGGCAGATAACGCAGGCGCAGAGATATTCGGAAAAGTCCTTGAGAAAGGACGGCATGGGAAGTTGTATACGGTGACTATCAGAGATTATGGAATTTTCGTGGTTACTAGAGAGCAATGGGATAAAGTCAAAATCGGAGATGAGGTGTTGTTATGATACCGAAATTTAGGCTGTGGAATAGAATTACATCACAATTACATATTGTTGATGGATTATACTTCGATGATAGAGAAGCTGAATATGTAGATGATGATAACGTACTAAGATTTGTTGGCTTTAAAAACATTGACCTCATGCAATCAACAGGACTAAAAGATAAGGACGGTAAGGAAGTTTTTGTCGGAGATATTATAAAATGTACTAGAGGATGTCTTCACGAAGTATATATAGAAAAAGAATATGGCGGTACGTATTTTGGAGGAATGCCAGCTGTATACCTAAAAGACTTGAGAGAAGGATATGCGTGGACTGAGCATGAAGAAATCATGGGGAACATCTACGAGAACAAGGAGTTACTAGATGCCTGACGTAGAATGGATTATGGAGAATTGCCATATGATGCGTGATAACGGAGTCTGGGCAGGAGAGAAGCAGATTTCCTACGCTAGTCCAGATGGGAAATACACGTATTACGTGAACAAGCGCAAAGATGGGGCCTACTATTTGCATGGAGCAATGAAGCATTATGGCAGGACGTAGATGGACAGAAGACGAGGTTGATTATCTGGAGTGGTACGTCTTGTCCAGAGAAGAACATGATTTAACACAGGCTTGCAAGTTTTTGGATAGAAGTTACAAAGCAGTTCGGTCAAAATTAGCCAAACTCCAGAAATACAATCCTAACTTGCAATTTAAGCCCAAGTGGTCAGACGAAGATGATAGCTATATCCTGAAATACTACCAACGCTTTTCGTACAAGACCTTGGCTCGTATCTTAGGACGTAGTGAGAAAGCCATTCGAGACCGCATCCGAAAATTAGGGAAACGAAAGATTTTAGACTTGACTATATTTCACAAAGATGTAGTTTCACTAGCCAATCAAGGTATGGCTGTGAAAGATATCGCACAAAAATTAGGACTACATTACAATCAGGTATATTACTATTTGAACAAACATCAGATTCCTTACAAAAAGAAAGAGTTTATAAATCAAAGCAACAATCTCGTTTGGAGGAATTTGAATGATATGGTATTTATGAGAAGGAGTTAAAATGACAGACAACGTAAACAAACCAAGCCACTACCAAGGTCGGTATGGAATGGAATCTATCGATGCTTTAAGGAATTTCATGACACCAGAACAGCTGAAAGGCTTTTTATCTTGGAAAATGCCTTGAAGTATCAACTGACGATTTCAGAAGAAAAACGGTCTTGAAGACCTGAAGAAAGCCAGAAAGAATCTTGACTGGCTTATTGAGGAGATGGAGCATGAGAATTAAAACATCAATGGGAACAATCATCAATGTTGACAAGATAAAGCGCAGTATCACAGTTGAGGGCGTTGAATTGGGCTCAGATTGTCGCGCTTTAGTATCTAAACACAAAGATGGTACAGGTACAATAACACTAGTTTTTGATGGGAAAAATAATTTAAAAGAGGGCATAAATGAAACCAAAAATATCCATATTCAGGAAGAAAGAAAAAGGCAAGAAAGGCCTGCTAATGTAACTTTACCTGATTTAGTCGTTTTACCTAACGTTTCTTTTAGAAAAGAACTACTCAAACACATCTACACAATCACTAAAATTCATGATAATTCTACAATCATTTATTTCAGAATCCCCAAAATGTTTAGAGCATACGAGGAGCAAAAAGCTAAAAGTAAATCTTAGTTATGAGGAAACTCTCAAAAATACTCAATAACCTCTAAAATAAAAAGCTAAGGCACTCTCTGCCTCAGCTATAATCTCAATAATATTATTATATCACAAAAGGAGATAGAGAGTGAACAAGGCTAAAGAGCTATTGAAAGAATTACAAGACCTTGACATGGACATCCAAAGCCGTATAGATGAAATCAATGAGCTTGAGGCAGGTTTGCTCTCAAGTCCTAAGTGGTCAGGTGTCAAAGTCCAAGGTGGACAGACTAGAAGAGTTGATGATGTCTATACTCAGCTGGTGGTGATGAAAGAGGCTATAGAGCAGGATACTAAAGTGGTCATTAACAGAAAACTTGAATTAGGTCGAATGATCAATAAGTTAACAAATCCGAAGTATCGGACAATTTTGAGAATGGCTTACATTACTAAGATGTATGTTGATGATATTTGTGACAAAATGGAAATCAGCAGAACAACTTTCTACACTTGGCGGAATATGGCTATCTCTGAACTGAATGAGGTTTTGGAGAGAATGGAACTAAATTGAACTTTACAAAACCGTACGGGAAAAAATGATACTTGTTAGCACAGTTTTGTAATTCTGATAGAATGGTAGTGTCAAGAATTGAAAAAGAGGTCTCAGAATTTGGTAGATGGTTACCTGAAATCAGGGTGTCGTAAAGGCATTGAGGGTCAAGTCCCTCCCTCTATTTCGTTCATTGACGTCTCCTTTATATTTATTATATTTTTTCCGAGACTTCGGTCTCGTTTTTGGCGGTGACAGGCGTAAAGTGATTTTTTCTCAATGTTTCCTTCGGTTCAATTCCGGACATCGCCGTTAATATTATATTTTTACAACGAGGTATTTAAAATGAGCAAGCAATGTTTAATAGATTGGAAGACGCGAAACATTTTGCGAAAACTGTGAAAGAATTGTTGTGTATCAAAGAACCTGTAATGATTAAGAATAAACTGACATATATTGTTGTTTATAAATAATCTAATGTAATTAACACGCAAGGTTGTAGTCGTCTTGCAGAAAGGTCGCACATTGTGTGGCTTTTTTTGATTTTTGAAAGGTGGTGATGGAAAATGAACGATAAACAGAAACACTTCGCTGATGAGTACATCATCAGTAGAAACGCTACACAATCTGCTATTAAGGTGGGTTACTCAGAGAAAACAGCGTATAGCATAGGACAAAGATTGTTGAAAAATGTTGAGATTTCTGAATACATCAAAAAACGTACAGAGGAGCTTTTTGACGAACGTTCGATGTCAATCGTAGAAGCCTTGGCAATCTCTGCTAGTATTGCTAGAGGGGAAACTCAACAAGGATATTCTAAAAAAACTGTAAAGACCGCTGAAGGCGTGGAGGTATCGGAAACGACTTATGAATTTACTCCGACAATTGAAGAAAGGCAACGCTCTCTAGACCATATATTCAGAGTAAATGGAGCATATTTAGAGAGAAAAGAAATCGAGATGTCTTCGGCTGTTCAATTTGTTGATGATATAGGAGTTAGCAATGAAGCGTAGAATGAGTGAATTTATCCCAAAGGCTTTTTATTCTATGTGGCGTGCAGCATTTGACCCTAAAATCTTACATGTGGTTGAAAAAGGTGGGCGTGGTTCTGGGAAGTCTAGCGACCTAGGCCACACTATCATTCAACTGATTATGCGCTATCCAGTCAATGCCGTGTGTATTCGTAAGACGGATAATACCTTAGAACAATCGGTCTATGAGCAATTGAAATGGGCGATTAGTGAGCAAGGGGTCAGCCATTTATTTAAGATTAATAAGTCCCCTTTGAAGATAACCTATATCCCAAGAGGAAATTATATTATCTTCCGTGGTGCACAAGATCCAGAGCGTATTAAATCCTTGAAAGACAGCCGTTTTCCATTCGCAATCGGCTGGATTGAAGAGCTTGCTGAGTTTAAAACTGAAGATGAAGTAAAGACAATCACCAACTCCCTTCTTCGTGGAGAATTGGCTGATGGTCTTTTTTATAAATTCTTTTACTCTTACAATCCTCCAAAAAGAAAACAGTCTTGGGTAAATAAGAAATACGAGAGTGTCATACAGCCTCCTAACACCCACGTACACCATTCGACTTACAAAGATAATCCTTTTATTGCCAAAGAGTTTATCGAAGAGGCAGAGGCCACGAGAGAGCGCTCAGAGAGGCGTTACCGCTGGGAGTATTTGGGCGAGGCTATCGGTTCGGGTGTAGCACCGTTTGAAAATCTGGTATTCCGCAAGATTACAGATGAGGAAATAGCAAGGTTTGATAACATTCGACAAGGAAATGACTTTGGATATGCTAACGACCCTCTGGCTTTTGTGAGATGGCATTACGACAAGAAGAAACGAGTTATCTACGCTATCGATGAAATTTACGGCGTAAAGATTAGCAACCGTGAATTAGCTGAAAGAATCCGTGAGAAAGGCTATCAATCTCAGATGATAACCTGTGATAGCGCAGAACCTAAGTCAATTGATGAATTAAAACTGCAGCTGAATATTCCACTCGTCCAAGGTGCTAAGAAAGGTCCTGATAGTCGTGAGTATGGAGAACGCTGGTTGGATGATTTGGATGCTATTGTGATAGATCCAGAACGCACACCGAACATTGCAAGAGAGTTCGAAAGCGCCGACTATGCAGTTGACCGTGATGGAAATCCCAAGCCTAAACTAGAAGAAGTAAATGACCACACAATCGACGCAACTAGATATGCGTTTGAAGACGATATGAGACAGCCAGGAATATCATTCTGGTAGGAGAAGGAGAAATGTTGAGTAATTGGTTTAAATGGTTAATCAGGCGGTTGTTGATTAAGAATACAACCCAAAATGAAATACTAGAGATTGAGATAAGAGAACACCAGAATTCTGAGAAAGTAAGCACGATGAAAGAGGCTTATGACTACTATCGAAATCGCACAGCTATTCGAAATAAAAAAGTAGATGTAGACTGGCGAACGAACTCAAGGATTGAATTAGGTTTGTTTAAGAAGTTGGTAGACCAGAAGGTCGGTTATTTGTTTTCTAAACAACCGACAATCTCGCTTGAGGGAGAAGAATCACAAGACTTTTTAGACAGCGTATTTGATGAGGACCTTTATCCACAATTAAGTCACTCGGTAAGGAAGCTGTGATGAAAGGGATAGCCTATGGCTTGCCTTATTACGACGAGAATGGCCGTCTACGCTTGTTTAAAATCCCAAGTGAACAGATTATCCCTTTTTGGAAAGATGAGCGTCATTTGGAATTATCTGCCTTTGTACGTGTCTACAATCAAGCAGTATACGAAAGCGGAGTGAAGAAGACCAAAACCTTTGTAGAATACTACGACGAACAAGGAATTACAGATTATATCTGGACAGGTTCACACCTGGAACTCAATCCGCTATCTAAGGAGACCAAGGGAAATTTTTATTATGTCAACGCAGACGGAACACGGATTCCTTACACTTGGGAGAAAGTTCCTCTGATTCCATTTCGTTACAATGAGTATGAGGACGGTCTTTTAGTCCAAACCAAGTCTTTGATTGATAATATTCAACTTCAAATGTCTACTAACGCTGATATGTTGGCAGATATGCCGAAGTTGATTTACGTTTTGAAAAACTATCAGGGCGCAGACTTAGGAGAGTTCATGAATAATCTGAATAAGTTCCGCTCTATCAAAGTTTCTAGTGATGGTGGTGTAGATACCCTGCAAGCAGACAATGATACTAACGGAGTTGAAACAGATATCGAACGCTCGCGTAAGTTCCTGTATGAGGCTGCACGAGCCATTGATACCCAAGATGATAATCTAGGTAATGCGAGCGGTCAGGCTCTTAAATGGCGCTATACAGACCTTGATTTGGATTGTAATGAGCTAGAAAACGAGTTCCAAAAAGGTATCAAGCAATTCCTTTGGTTTGTAGAACAGTATGCAGCTAACAAAGGAGTAGCGTTTGATTCATCTAAATTTACTTATGTCTTTAATCGTGACATCATTTCAAATGAGTCTGAAGCTATTCAAGATTGTGTAAACTCAATCGGTATCTTAGACGATCTAAGCATTCGTGAACAACATCCATGGTATCAACCAGAGGTTGAGGAACGATTGAAAGAACAACAGGAACAAGGACAAGATCCATACTCTCTCTCAGACCAATTTCAAAAAGGTAGAGGATGACCATGACGACCAAGGACAAGAAAAAGATAGATGAGTACTGGACTGAGCGAACTTTACAACAGGAACACAACGCTCAGATAGTTGCTGATAGGTACATGGCACAGATTGGCCAATCTTTAGCAGACTATAAACATCAGCTGATTTCTGAGATAGAGAAGTTCTATGCCAGGTATGCAGTTGATAACAAGATGACCCATGCAGAGGCTAAGCAATATCTGACGGATAAAGAGCGTAGAGAGTTTAAGCATGTAACTCTTGAAAGGTTTCGTGAAATGACCTTAAATCCTGACACACCGACACCTTTGTTGGACGCTTTGGGATATCGCCATCGTATTAGTCGCAAGGAGGCTTTGCTTGCCGAAATTGAGCGTCTGACGGCTGAGTTATACGGTAAACCAGACGGCATACATGACAAGGTCACAGAGGCTCTGAGCGACGTCTACATCAAAGGTAAAATCCATCAAGCTAAGAACTTGGCACATTTCGGAATCATAGAGAAACCAATATTGGGTGTCGATGCAGTTAAGCATAAGATGGCTAGTAACTGGAGCGGTAAAACATTCTCAACGAATGTGTGGGGGCATGATGCAGCTGTTTATAAATCTATCAGTGATACAATCAATAAAGGCCTAACAGGTGGCTGGTCTATTGATAGAATGGCTAGGGCTCTTTCTGAGCGTACAGGGGTCGCCTATCATAGGGCTGATACGCTTGTCAGAACCGAGACGACCTTTTATAATAACCTTGCGACACTAGATACTATCAAGGAATTAGGTGGCGACCATTACGAAATCGTAGCGGTATTAGACAGTCGTACAAGTGAGATTTGCAGGTTAGAAAATCACGAGGTTCATTCTGTTAAGGAATATGAACCAGGTAGAACCGCACCGCCATTTCATGTTCGTTGCCGTTCTACTATCAGACCTGCAGTCAAGTCTGATAAACCTAGTCCTTACTTCAATATCTTGCAAAACGACGGCTCAGTAAAACTAGCCACTGAGCAACGTTCTCTGGACGAAATCTTTGCAGGTTGGGAGCGTGAAGGGGAAGCTATTAAAGAAAAACTGTTTGCGAAAGACGGGGAAAAGGAGAATGTCGAGAAATCGAAGGGAAATATAAAAAAATTTGACTTTGTCCCATTAACGGAGGATAATATAGGTGACAAAGAAAGAATATTAAACATATCTAAAAGATTGAAGGCAGTTTCGGAAGAGTACGAAAAAGAAACTGGTAAAAATATTTTAGAATTATTCGCAAATAAAAAGTTGACCGATCGTTCTAAACCATACGATGATGAGAAATCTAAATTTATAAGATTTTTTTATAAACGAGTTGGCTATGATAGGAAACCGAATATTCTTAATGACAACGATATTGTTGGATTAGAGACCATATACCGTGGTGTAAGTGATAGCAAATCTGGAGAAATAAAGTCAAAAACCTTAAAGGATAATTTCAGAAACGGTAAATTAGATCTAAGCGGTAGAGTGAAATCTGCCCATGGGCGCGGTTTGTATTTCGGAAGTCGTTTCGTTGCTGAGAGATATGCTAATAAAGGACCAAATCCACTACTAATAAAAAGCTTTTTACGACCCTTCCGATTTTTAAATTTTTAACTGACGAACTTTATAAAAAAAGAAAAAGCATACTTGGTTGAAAAATTTAGACGATGATAATGAATTATATGAATATTACTATTTTTTGATGAGTCAAGTAGGAATAAATGACTCTAATGCAGATGTTTTTGCTATCCTTCATGGTTACGATGGTTATAAAGCAATGCATAATGATGGGTTGTATACAGTTGTTTATAACCGCAGTAAGTTAGGGGTGCTTAAAGATGATTAAAATTTCAATTAGTTTGTTACTAGATGCGATTGAAGATAACATCAACGACAAAGAGCTTCAATCTATCGATTTTGAGACTCATATTAGAAAAATTACAAAAAGAATTCCAGGGAGAAAATGGTGAATTCTTAGTAAAAGAAGAAGCGTTTGAAGCACTCCCTTTGGACAGAGATAAAAAGGATAAAATCATTGAGCAAATAAAACAAAATAGTCACAATGTTTTCGAAGATGATTTTGATACCTTGCTGCAATTATATTATTAAGCACCTAGAGAAATCTAAGTGCTTTTTTCGTACTCGGAAAGGAGTAAAGATATGGAAGATTGGAAAAGTAAGATTTAGAAAAGAATACTACGAATTGAGAGAACGATACCAAAAAGTTGGGTATGATGCTTAGTCAATACGAAAACGGGCAACTAGAGTTTGAACCTAAATGCCCAATTGATTTGTTAAAAGGTCAGCATTCAACGATGTGGAATTATTTAAAAATTCTAGAAAAAAACGTGCAGAAATTGAAGAAATTAAACTATAAAATCTAAAAAAATGGAGAAATAAAAATGTTAGAAAAAGCCAAAAAAATTAGCATCACAAGAATTTACTCGTCTTTCAGGTCGTGAAATTAAAACCTGAAGACTGCTTTGTTGTATGGTTTAGCAAAACTTTGCAAAATTGGAAAGCCCTTGTCAGCACTAATGTGGTTAAAGTTGCAAATTATGCAGAAGTTACTCACAACGGTGACAAACAAGAAACTTATGTTGATGTCTATACTAAAGTTTCAAATCAAGTTTTTGGAGAGGGTAAACTCACCAAGTAACTTAAAACTACTCAAAAATACTTAAAACCGTGTCGAATTCGAGGCGGTTTTCTTTTCGCCCTGGGCATGGCGTTAAAAGGCTTTTTTACTTTACCAAAATGTCGTGGTCGTTGCCACGTTAAACAAACGTATAGGAGGAAAAGAAATGAATCGTAAATTTTTGGAACAGTTAGGATTGACTGAAGAACAAGTTGAAGCAGTTATGTCTGAACACGGGAAATCAACACAGGACCTACAAGCAAAGGTGTCTGCTGCAGAAGATAATGCCAAGGGCTTACAGGACCAGTTGAATGAGCGTGATAAGGACATGAAACAGCTCAAGAAAGACGCCGAGGGCAATGCTGACCTACAACAAAAATACACAGACTTGGATAGCAAGTACAAGACACAACAGAAGGAACATGAACAACAACTCAAGACAATGCAGTTAGATCATGCTATTGAAATGCACTTGAGTGGTAAGGTTCATGACGCTGGAATCGTGTCTAGTCTACTAGATAAGTCTAAATTGGGATTAGGTGACAACGGAGCAGTGACTGGATTAGATGAACAGTTGACAGCTTGAAGGAATCTAAAGGCTTTTTGTTTGCTCCAGAAAAGGCTGTAGAACCACATATCGCTGGTGCTAAGCCACAAGGAACAACACAAGAAGAAACAGTTGCTAACGACCTGACAACGCAGATGATTAATGCGTTTACGTCAGATCTATAATCAAAAATAGAAAAGAGGAACAGATATGCCAGCAACATTGAACTATGCACAGGCTTACCAACAAGGTTTGCAAAATCGTTATAGTGAAAACGGACTGTTATTCACTCAAAAACTTTGGAATTCTCCATCCAACACACTTTTGAAGTTCACAGGCGCTAAAGAAGTAAAAGTACCACGCCTTCTGATTAAGGAAGGGCGTAAAGACCGTACACGTCGCACGATTACGAACATTGAAGCTAACTATGAAAACCAATGGGAAACATACACATTGACTAACGAGCGTTACTGGTCAACACTAGTAGACCCATCAGATGTGGATGAAAGTAACTATGTCGTTTCGATTGCTAACATCACTAAAACATTCAACGATACTGAAAAAGTTCCAGAAATGGATAAATTCATGGTATCTAAATTGTTCTCCCGTAAGAAAGCACTTGATACAGAAAGTAAACAAATTAAGTCATTGAATTTGACTGAGGAAAACTTCCTCGCAACCTTCGATGAGTTGATGGAACAAATGGACGAAGCTGGAGTACCAGCAGAAGGTCGTGTTATTTTCTGTACACCAGCAGTTAAACGTATGATCAAGAACATCAAGCAATTTGGTCGTACAGTTAATATCCACGGTCAAGGTACAGTGATTGACCGTTCTATTGGTCGTTTGGACGATGTGACTATTGAACCATCTATTCCATCTGACCGTATGAAGACCTTGTACAACTTCACAAATGGCGCTAAGGTTGACCCAACTGCTAAACAAATCCATTTCTTCTTGATTCATATTCCATGTATGGCAGCGCCACAAAAATATGAATTTGTAGGACTTGACGCACCAAGCGCTTCTTCAAGCGGTAACTACTTGTACTACGAACAATCTTACGATGATGTATTGCTATTCCAGACTAAACATGAAGGTCTAGCCTTTGTCGTCGCACCTTAAAGAAGGAGGATAGAAAATGTTAACAGTAAAAAAAAAGACAATCGTGTACTAGATATTGATGAACTAGAAAAAGTAACCTTCCTTGAAGATGGTTACGATGTGGTTGAAATCCAAGATGGTGAGTATGTAGTAGTAGAGCCAGCGACTAACGGACGTACTTACACTATTCAAGAGTACAAAGCAGTAGTTGCTGAACGTGACCAAGCTCTTGCTGAACGTGATAAGGCTCTAGCAGAGCTTGATAAATTAGCTAAGAAATCCGCTAAGGACGATAAGTAGAAAGAGAGGTTCTGCTGATGGAGAAGAGAACATCGGAAGAAATCCAAAAGCATAACGAAGATACTAGACAAGCCTTGATTGACTTGTACGAACAACGTTATTCATGCTATCCAGAAGAGTTAGTAGTCGATGAAGTCATGCAGAACATTCTCAACTACTGCAATCGTGAGGATTTCCCTTTAGAGTTGCGATTTGTGGCCATTCAGATGGTTTATGTTGTTTGTAATCCTGACCAAGCTGTCCAAGGCAAGAATATTTCTGTTGGAGATACTCGTGTCGAATTGGCTAAGTCAGACCTTACCAGACGTGCTGAAAGTGTCTTGCTGGACTTTACCAGTCAGCTACAGCGGTTCAGAAAGTTGAGGTGGTAGGATGAATATCAATGATGTCTTATCTCAGGCAACACCAAGCATTGAATGGACCTATGATAAAAAGATGGATGTGTTTGATACTGTCGAGGGTACGAAGCCTAACGGAGCTGATCTTGTAGAGTTCAAAGAAGTCTACAAGAAGGTTCCCTGTCGTGTCTCTGTTCGCAACTTAGTGAATACAGAGCAGAACGAAGCACATCAACTCAAGACAGAACACAAGATTTTTTGTTCGCCTAAATTTGCTATCAAAGCTGGTAGTAAATTGATTGTGGATGGTATCAAGTACCTGACCAGTGAAGATCCAATGGTTTATGTCACACATCAAGAAATTGTGGTAAGACGACATGAGTGGCTATGATGATAGTGACGTTCAAGAGTTCTTGAAACGACTTGAACGAGCTCAGGCAATCATTGATTCTGAGTTTATGCAGGCTGCTAAAGATATCGGCCTAGCCTTTCTGGAAGAGGTTAAGGAACGAACACCAAAAGGTCTAACAGGAAAGCTCAATCAATCATGGAAGATAGAAGTGACCAAAAACGGGAACGTGTACGAAGTTATCGCATTTAACCCTATGGAGTATGCTTCTTTCGTTGAAAGTGGACACCGCCAACAAGTAGGGCGTTATGTCCCTGCAATTGGTAAGCGATTGGTCAACCCTTGGGTAGAAGGGCGCTTCATGATGAGACTGACAGAAGAACAGATTAAACAAAAATCCCACAAATTGCGCAACAAATCGAAGAGAGGCTAAAGGAGGAATTAGGTGGATTATAGTATTAGACCACTCGTCATCAAGCAACTCAAAGATGTGTTTGGGTGTAAGGTGTATGATGAACAAATCCAGCAAGGATTGAAAACACCTTGTTTTATTGTAGATGTGAAGCCTGTGACTCGGAAGCGGTTGGCAAACCAAAACGATAAGCAGGTTTTTATTGTCTTGCTGCATTACTACACCGAAAAAACAACAGACTTATACCAGAAGTTTGAAGAGATTGAAATGGTGTTTAATTCGCCTTCCCTTTCGTTATTTAGGGGATCAATACCCTATCAATGATTTGAAGGTAGAATACAATGCCAATGACTTGATATGCACATTTACAATCACTCGATACGTTCGATGGGTTGAAGAAGAACCGACAATGCAAATATTAGAAAGGATAGGTGAAACTTCTCATGGAAATGAATGAAGAAGTAGGTTACGTAACCGAACCAGTGGAACCAACCACTGAAGATAAATTTGGTAAAGAGGCATTACTCAAGTATTTTGAAGATGATGCAACTTTGTTAAACATTTTGCTGGAAGATGACCAGTCATACTCACTAGCAGAAGTAAGACGTATTTTAGAAGACTGGAGAAAGGGTGTGGCTAACTAATGGCACAATGGACAGTACAGAATAAACGAGTTCCAAAGGCCTACATCAATTTCGTATCGAGAGATGATGTGATTATTCCTTTGGAAGATAATACGATTGCAGCAGTTATGATTGCTGGATCTTGGGGAGAACCTGGTGCCTTCACACTTGTTGATGGTACAAGCAACTTCCGCCAGCTATTCGGTAAACCAATTGATGAACTCCTTCCGATTCGTGAAGCTTTGAAAGGAACTGGCAAGGTCCTTGTTTACAATGGTGTGAACAATACTGGTGCAAAGGCGGTTAAAACAAACGGAGGGATGACTGTTACTGCTAGATATAAAGGAAAAGCTGGTAATAATATCCATGTTATCTTCAAAAAACAAGTTGAGCCTGGTTTTGAAGTAACGACTGTTTTTTGGGGGAAAGAAGTTGATAAACAAATTATCACAACATTGCCATTCAAGAATGATTATATCGATGTAACAGGCATTTTAATAACAGGAGATAAAACATTACTGCTTGAAGGTGGTGCGGATGGTACAACAACTAATTCAGAAGTTGAATCATTTCTCAATGGTTTAGACACGCAAGATTTCCGTGTTTTAGCGCTTGGTACAGAAACAAGTTCAACAAAAGCACTTGTTACGGCTCATATCAAAAAATGGCGAAACGCTGGTCGTTCAGTCATTGCAGTATTGAATGACTATACGGACGCTGACGACGAAGGTGTTGTATCAGTCGGTAACGGGGTTACATTAAGTGATGGTACCAAACTAAGCGCCAAGGACTGTGTATACTTCGTAGCTGGTAAGTATGCAGGGGCTGGCTTGCAATCCAATACATTTAAGTCTTATCCAGGCGCTATTGATTGTGAGCGTAAGAATGAAGCAGAGGCTGAAAAGCTCATCAATAAAGGTCAGCTTATCTTTGCCTATCGAAATGAAAAAGTGATTATCCTGTCAGATGTGAACTCATTTACTAGCTATACGGCAGAACACAGTCGTATTTTTGGTAAGAACAAACTTGTCCGCACCATGGATAATATCAATACCAATGTCAAGTATATCTTTGAGAACTACTTCATCGGTAAAGTACCAAACAACGTGAATGGTCGTGAGTTGTTTAAACAACGAATCATCACAATGGTCCTGGACCCACTGGCTCAAAAGCAAGCCTTGGAGTACCAAGCTAAAGATATTGAGATTTCACAAGGTATTACCAAAGAATCCGTCGTGGTAAACTTGCCAATTGTCTTAACAGATGCTATGGAAATCTTGTACATGACGGTTATCTGTGATTAAGAAAGGAGAAACTAGCTAATGGCTATTATGAACCAATTAGATGCTTTGTCTGCTAAAGAAGGAACGGTCTTCTTTACAATCAATGACAAGCAGTACGAACTAGCAGAGCTTATCTCTCTAGAAGCGAAAATCGAATACACAAAAGCTGATGTTACCCCTCTCAACTCTCGTATGAAGGGTGGTAAGATTGTCGGTGCAGAAGGTACAGGAACTGTGAAGATGTATTACCATCGTCCTGAATTGAAGAAGATGGCTCTTGAATACGTCAAAAACGGGTTGCTACCTCGTATTGATATCAAGTGTACCAATGAAGACCGTTCATCTCGCGCAGGTCGCTATACTATCGTTTTGAAAGGGGTTCTGTTCAAAGAATCACTTATCTTCAAACTAGATGGATCAGCAGATGAGGTCATTGACGAAGAAACGGACTTCACATTCCAAGATTTTGATATCTTATCAGAATTCCAAGAAATTACATACTAACACAAGGAGGAAATAGTGGTGAGTGGATTACAAGCGTTTTTGAAACAAAATAAAAAAGGGGAAGAGACTAAGGATGTCTTGCTTCCTTCTTTTTGAGGAACCAGTTAAAATTCGAGTGTTGAGCGCTCGTGAAGCGGACTCAATCAACGACCGTTGCTTTGTCAATAAGCCCGGTCGTAATGGACGTCAAGAGCGTGTCTTTGACGGTGTTAAATATAACCGTGAAATCTGTATCGCATCTATCGTGGTTCCTGACCTTAATGATAAAGAATTGCAAGATTCTTACGGAACAATGGGAGCTTCTGAGTTATTCGGTACTATGTTCAATTGGGGCGAAAGTGCCTTGATTTTGGAAGCTGTGACTGAACTTAGTGGTATCAACCAAACATTCCAAGACAAGGTTGACGAGGCAAAAAACTAATAAAAGAGGACGCGGAGGCAAAACTTGCCTACTTCGCCCTCGTAAACTATTACATTCGCCCTAGTGAATTTGTGAATATGGATGTAGAAGAGAAAGCCTTTTTCGCTGCAGTCATGCACGAAGAGTCGGAACAACGTAAAAAAGCAATGAAGAAGTGAGGTGATTCTATTGGCCAATATACAAACAACCATGTCTTTGACCGATAGAGTCACAGGCACTTTAAATAAAATCTATGCGACTATGGAGCGTGTCAAAAACGCAGGTTCTGGCATAGATAAAGCTATGAAGGCGCAAGAGTCCGCTATGAAAAAAGCTGGTGATTCTGGCCAATATTTTGTAAATAAAGCCGGGCGACTCATTGATATTAACGGTAGATTTATAAGCAGTGCAACGCTAGCAGCTGCAGGACTAAAAAAAGAAGAACTGGCTCTAAGAGATTTAGGGAATGCCTCTAATAACGCTTCTAACAAGTTAAGTAAGTTAGTATCTTTGAAAGGTTTGTTAAAGACTACTTTAGCTGGTATTGCAGTCGGTAAAATTACCAAACAAGCTATAGGTATGTCAGACGAGTATGCTAATATGCACGCTCGTTTAGATATGATCCGTGACGGTACACAGACGACGGAGCAACTGCAGAAGTCTATCTATACATCCGCACAGCGTACAGGTTCAGCCTATACAACCATGGCTAACGGTGTCGCTAAGATGCGGATGCAGGCTGGCGATGTTTTCCAAAATAACGGTGAGACAATTGCCTTTTTGGAAACTATGAACAAATCCTTTGTTGTTGGTGGTGCAAGTATTGAAGAACAAAAAAGCGCCATGCTTCAGCTTACTCAGGCTATGGCTAGTGGTAAGTTGCAGGGTGATGAGTTGCGTTCTCTAGCTGAGACTTCACCAGCCTTAATCCAAGCCATTGCAAACAAGTTAGGCGTTAGCCGTGGCGAGGTTAAGAAACTTGGAGCTGACGGGAAGATTACGGCTGACATTGTCAAAACTGCCATGCTGGATGCAAGCGAAGCGATTGATCAACAATTCCGCAACATGCCAATGACATGGGGCAGGGCATGGCAGAACTTCCTGAACTTTGTGACCAAGGCGCTTGAGCCAATATCGATTAAGATAAATCAGATAGTGAACTCGTCAGCTTTCCAACAATTTGCCCAAATTGTAGCCACGGTGCTTCAATATGTCGTTCAAGCGGTTATCTTTGCCATGGATATGATTGGGACTGTTTGGAGTATGTTGGCGCCGATTGCTCAATTTGTCATCGATAACTGGTCTGTGATTCAACCGATTATTATTGCCGTAGCAATCGCTATTGGTACTTATATAGTCGCAATGAACGCAGCAGAAATCGCCACTAAACTATTTAGTATTGCTACAAATGTTGCGAAAGCCGCTATGGCTGGTTTTAATGCAGTTATGGCAATGAATCCAATCATGTTGATTGTCATGGCAGTCATTATCCTTATTGGTCTCTTTTATGCCTTAGTTACATGGTTTAACAATCTTACTGGTGCAGCCGTATCAGCTACAGGAATCATCATGGGAGCGATATTTGCCCTTGGTATGATGATTTGGAATGTGATTCTCGGGATTATAAACTTTGTTATCTGGGTAATCAATATGATTTTGCAATTTGTTTTTTGGCTTGTGAACGGGATTATAGCAGGAGCTATGATGCTTTATGATTTTATTCTGATGATTATCATTGGTATCTTGGACTTTATCGACTGGTTCGTTACGGGAGCTATTAACCTCTGGAATGAGATGGTATTCTTTTGCCAAACCGCTTGGTATGATATAGCCCAAGGTGGTAGAGGGATGGCGGTCGCTATCGCTGGATTTGTAGACAGCATGGTCAATAGTGTTATAGGTGCAGTCGAGGGTATGATTAACTCTGTTCTTGGTGGCTTTAATAAAATGATTGGCTTCTTAAATGGGTTCGGTCTAAATCTAAGCGCTGTTGGAACGGTTTCTCTTGGTCGGACGAACTTTGCCGGTGATATTGCGAACGCCATTGACAGCATGGAAAAACCAGTCAAGAAGACTTTTGAAGGTCTGCATTTGGCAGATGGTCTGAAACAACATAAGGCCAGCTTAAGTACTCCGCACCTTGACGCTCCGCAAATTGGTTATTTAGAGGAGGGAGCGTTCTTGGAGCCTTTAATAACGGCTATAAATTCGGTCAAGGGATTGATAAGGCTGTCGGTGGTTTCTTCAAAGGAGCTGGCGATGCCAACGGTGCAGGAAACAATTTCTTGGGCGACCAAGGAAAAACACCTACGAACTCAGCCCAGCAAGCTCAGCCCCTGGACAAGGAGACGGAGGAAAAAGGCGGTGGCGGTGGCCACAACCCCTACTGGTGGTAAATTAGACAAAGTCGGCAAGATTGAAGATGAAATCAAACTGGACGATGAATACATCAAGTTAATTAAGGATGTCGCGACCATGAAGTGGCAACAGAATTTTATTACCTTGAAACCAGAGTTGTCACCAATATTGACTCCATTAACAACGCTGGCCAGTATGCTAACGTATTGGATGATTTGAATGCAACGATTGTGGACGCTTTGAATAACGGCGCTGACGGCCTTATGGCTTACTAGGAAGGAGGTAGCTGATGTTTATATTTATTGAAGGCATTAAATTGCCAGTGAATCCAGAAGAAATTAAACTGGAGGATAAACAAGGAATTGAGACAGTCGCTATCATCGATACTGGTAACGTTCCGCTTGTCGGAATCCAGAGCTTCAATCGATTGAGTTTGAATCCTTTATTCCTAGTGGAAGATACGACGGAAATTACCAACGGAATAGCCGTGTCTCTCCAGAATCCTTTGTCTCCTCTATTCGTAAATTTAAGACGGAAGGCACTCCTATTCAACTCATGATTGGGGGTGCTTTTGGTTCTGCTATTAACGGGAAATTTCTAGTGGAACAGTTCGATGTCTCTACCAAGACAGGATATGAACATGACCTGATTTACAAGATTAAGTTCTTACAATATCGGTCTCATAAACCCCGTAAGGTTACCATCAAAGACAAGCAGGCGCTTGAGGCTACTAAAAAGAAACCTCAGACGAAAGCCACGGAAGAACGTAGCCCTACGACTGAGAAACCTGCTCAAAAAAGCCATACGGTTGTGAGTGGAGATACCCTGTGGGGGATTGCTCAGACTTTTTATGGAGATGGTAGCCGATATACTGAAATTTACGAAGCCAATAAAGACAAAATCAAAGACCCTCATTGGATTTATCCTGGACAGGAGTTTGTGATACCATGATGCAATTATTCTATCAGAACAATAAAACTGGAGATACATGGGATTTAGCAACTGTGTCTGAAAAGGTCGAATTCAAGACAACTAGAAAAGGGTCAGCTTGGAGTGTGGAGATTAGCTTGTACAACTCTACAAAAGTAACTTTTGAATATGGTTCTCCACTTGCTTTCAAGCTAGATGATAAGGAGGTATTCTTTGGTTATTTGACCAAAATCAAGTACGAAAAAGATACCAAGACAACCTTGACCTTTCATGATCAGATTAAGTATTTGCTACGCAATATCAATTTCGTTGCCAGGGATAAAAACGTCAATCAAATCGTCTCAGCAATTGCAGGAGATTTTGATTTGAAGATTGGGGAACTAAAAGCCCCAGCCGTGACCTTATCCCCTCAGTTGAAGGAGGATAAGAAGGCTTTGGATATTATCCAGGAGGCCATGGACGAGACCTTGGTACAAAGTGGAGAATTACTAGTCTTGTATGACAAGTTCGGAGAGTTGACACTAACAACTCCAAAAAACTTACCAATCCAGTACATTATCGGTAATGAATCCTTTATGTCTAGCTTTGAGTTTGAAGGTTCGATTGAGGATAGCGCTAATATTGTTCGCTTGATCCAAGAGAACAAAGAAACCAAGAAGAGAGAGGTCTACATCTATCAGGACAGCTACAACATCGGCGCTGGGGAAAACTTCAGTACATGAAAAAAGTGGATGAGAAAGCAACTGAGGGGCAAATCAAGCAATGGAGCGAAATGCTCTTGAAGATGAAAAATCGTCCCAAAGAAACTTTCAGTCTGAAAGCCGATATTGGAAGTATTGACTTTTTAGCAGGCCATGCAGTCTATGTGGATGTTAAGGATATTGAGAAAAAGGGATGGTATGTCATTGAAGAGGCAACTCATTCTTTCAGTGCAGAGAAGCATACGATGGAAATTAAATTATTTATGGCAGGGGGAGAGTAGATGGAAGTGATAGAAAATCTAAAAAAATTGATTAGTAATTTCATTGAAAATCGCCAGTTCGCCAAGATAACAACAGGTGTCGTTTTGTCTGTGTCTCCACTCAAAATCCAATTAACCAATGAGTTGATTTTGGATGACTCCATGCTTGCCGTCACATGGACAGATGAAACATTGGATCCTGAGTACGTAGGTCAAACCCTTCATCTCATCAGACAAGATGGTGGAGGGTTTTATTATGTCTTGTACAAGAAGATTTTCCACTACAAGCGCAAAGTGAAAGGAGGTTCTGATGAATGAGTACTCCTAAAACAAACTTTTTAAACATCGCTAAAAATGTTGTCGAAGCCAAGAAACAGCCTAGCTTAACACTAGATGAAACCAATATTTTGCTAGAAATAGACGGTATCCATGCTTTGAAGCAATCTATCAGACGCATGCTGATGACTGAACGGTTCATCTATACGATTTATGATCATCGATATGGTGTCGAGCTTATGCTCTATTTGGTGGGGATATGGATTATGCTCAGATGGATATCGCACGGCGCATAAAAGAGGCCTTGTATGAAGATGACAGGATTCATGAGGCTCACTCTTTTTCTACTAAGGTAAAGAAAGATGAGTTTTATGTGCAATTCATGGTTGATAGTGATTTTGGAACATTTGAAATGGATTTGGAGGTGAAACGATGATAAAGGTAAAAACATATCCAGAAATTTTAGAGGATATGCTGGCCTTGTTTGATGATAAGTATGATAAAAGACAAGGGTCTGTCTTGTACAATCTGGTTGCGCCTGCAGCTCGAGAAGTTGCCATCCAGTATACGGTCTTAAAATCGTATGAGGAAGTCAACTTTTTAGATACAAGTACAGGAATCTTCCTAACTCGATTATGTAGGCAGTTCGGAGTTGAACGCTTACCAGCTACAGCATCAGTACGATTGGTTCAATTCAAACAGGAAATACCACTCGGAACCCGTTTTAGTGTGGTTAATAGCGAGTATAATTTCCGTGTCTTAGAACGTCGCTCTGGATTTGAGTATAGTGTAGTAGCTGAACAAGTCGGAAATGCTCCCAACTATGTAAGAGGGCAACTCATTAATATTGATGTATTGAGTGACTTTAAAGGAGCAGAAATCGGCTCTGTTATCGTCGTAGGCGAAGATGAAGAGACGGATAAGCAACTTCGTAAACGGACCATTGAGTACTTGAAAACGCCGACTTTAAACGGAAACATTGCCCAATACAAGAAATGGGCCAGCGAGTTTGTTGGTGTCGGTTCAGCACTTATTGAACCGCTTTGGAAGGGCGAAAATACAGTACGTGTATCGATTACAGACGCCGACGGTAATGAAGCGAGTGCAGAGCTGGTAAAGAAGTTCAAGAATTACTTGGATCCTGAACCAAGTGGCCATGGGTTAGGTGTGGCTCCGATTGGTGCTTATGTGACCGTGCAATCTGTAAGTGGCTACAACGTTCGTATTACTGCAACTATCAAGATTGATGAAGATGTAGACATTGAAACAATCAAGAACGAGGCGAGAGTCCAACTCATCAAATACTTACGTGAAGAAGCATTTGAAGAGAAAGAGGTTCGGAACTATAAAGTTGCCACAATCATTGACAGAATCAATGGGGTTCGAGATGTGGACCGTGTTTTGTTGAACGACAGGGAACAAAGTATCGAATTATCAAATACGATGCTGCCTAAGCTAACGGAGGTAACTATTAATGTCGCACGTTAGATATCGTATGTTATCGGCTTTGCCAGAGGTCTTAGATCCAACAATCAATGATTTATTTGAGACTGAGATTCCAGAGTTGGAATTGATTACAGACTTAATCTTTGATACCAGGCGATTGATGTTGTTGCCAGAAGCGACGGAAGACTGGATTTCACGTTGGGAAAAGGCCCTTCAGGTAAAACCGAAAACAACCGACTTGGAAGAACGAAGGCGGTATCTAATCACTTTGATTTCTTCCAAAATCAAAATTAACTCAGTGAGCTTACAAAAAATTACAAAGAGCTTTACGAATGTCAATAATTTAGTAACGGTCAAGGGTTCGGCGGTACATATCCGATTTTTAGGAGAATTACCTACTGGATATTTGAACCGTTTTTTAAAGTATGAGCGCGAGTTGATTCCTGCTCATTTAGGAATCCAATTCTCAGTTGAAGCACCAATGATGAATACAATTTATATTAGCGCTCATACATTCAGTGATATTCGTTCAGTGCGATTTGAGTAGGAGGAAATCAATGGGATATTTTATCCAGCCTATTGTGACCGATAAAGCAATCAGTGAAACAGCCTTAGCGATTCAAAATAGAGAACCACTGGTTTTCACTAGAATAGCTTTGGGTAGTGGCCGACATCGGACGGACATTGGCAAGAAGAACGATGTAGCTCAAATAGTTCATTCTTTGCAAGTGACACAGTCTTTATCGACTGATGTAGCTGATACAATTCGTCTAACAGCTCGGTTTGATAATTCACGGATTGAGCGCGAAATGATCATAAATGAAATCGGTGTGTTTGCAAAACGTGGGAATCACGAAGAGTTCATGTACATGTATACTTGGGCAGAGCAGGGAGATGTAATTCCTCCTAAAACATCTGCTTATGTATATCGAGATTATGATTTCAATACAACTATCAGCAAGAATAGCCAGATTACCATTCAATATAATGCGACTAACTTGGTTTATGCAACTGTCCCTGAATTGAAAGCGACAAAAAGAAAACTACAAACCAGTATCGATAATCACATTAGAGATGTTCCACGCCATGTTTCTGACCAGGAACGAATACGTTGGAATGGGAAGGCCGATGCAATCCACCGTCATAGGGTAGCTGATATCGATGGTCTTGAAGCGATTATCGGCAACCAAACAACAAATAAAGCAAATCAAGCAGACCTTACTGCTCACATTCAAAATCGAAACAACCCACACAATGTTACCAAACAACAAGTGGGACTAGGGAATGTCACGAATGTTGAGCAAGCAAGTAAGCAAGATTTTAACAATCACACAACTAATCACAACAATCCACATAGCGTTACGAAGCAACAAGTTGGGCTTGGTAACGTAGACAACGTTAGACAAGCAAGCTATGAGTCTGTAGAGGCTTTGAAGCGTGAGTTTCAGGAACACGAAGATAGACTAAATGCTATCGAGTACATGTTCTTACTAAAACGACTTCACTGCTCCAATTCGTACAGACGACGGTACAGAACATGCCTTACTTGCTGATGAAAATGGTCATGTGATTGTCGCAGATTGGAAATATAGAATGGAGGTATAAGATGGCAGTAATTAGTACACAGACACGAAAAAGTAACTGATTTGCCACAGGCTAGTCAGGTCAACAACTCGGACAACATCATGATTCATGATGGCCGTGGGTTGAAGAAAGTATCTGTGCAGACATTAAAAAATGGAATCAGTAGCAATGTATCAGTGGCAACATCTAGCTCAAACGGGATTGTCAGGCCAGATAATCAGACAACAGAGGTGTCGAATGGTGTGATGAAAGCCAAGACTGCAACTAGTGGGCAGGCTGGTGTGGTGAGACCTGATAACTCAACGATTACAGTCGATAGTTCGGGTGTTTTACGAGTAAACAGGTCAGCGCTTGGGATTCCAAGCACACCGTCCGAAGTAGTTGCACACAAGCTGATTAACCAAAACGGAAACCAGCAAATGAAATACTGGTACGGTTCGAAAGCCCAGTATGATGCAATCAGAACGAAAGATTCGAACACAATCTATGATGTGTATGAGTAGGTGATGTTATGGCTACAAGAGAAGGAATTTATGTTGGTGGTAAAGACATTGTCGAGCGATATGTGGGTGACAAACTTGTCTGGAGCAAGTGGGTCTACGTTGGTTGGTTTCAATACTTATACCCCCCAACAGAATCAGAAGACTATTTAGTTTTTGATATAACTGCTAAAGGCGGTTTCTTCAATAATAATTATCGTGAAGAAAACAAGGTGAATAGTGTAAAAATAAGAATCCAACATTCAAATGATACTATAACTACCGTGTACGCTAAATACGCGTATATAACACCCCTGTACATTATATGTTAAATTTTTGGGATAGCAATCAAAAAGCAAGTATTAAAAATAATTTTAGAAGTGGCGATTCGCTATATTTTTTTATTTTAAATAAACAGGAGAACATTAAACATGGAATTTGTATTAGTAAATAAATTTTTCAGAGTTGGCAAGACGGAAGTTTCTATTCAATGTGACAAGCCTTTTACTTTTTTCACTCGTGAGTTAGAGGGTGACCGTTTGGGAGATATGGATGAAACGCTCATTGAAGCAGTCAAAGAGATTCTACGCACCGAATTAGACCCTACAAGTGCTATCGTTAAGAACCAAGAACAGTTGGCTAAAACGACTGCAGCACTTGAACAAGCGAATCAGCTTATGGAAGGTATGCAGAAGATCAGCTTGCATAATACTGATGATATCGAGGAAATCTTTGCACGCTTGGAAGTACTTGAGAAACATAATGGCATTGATCATGAACACGAGGATGAAGCAGAGGGACATGAAGAAGCACCACACGTTGCTGAGGCAGAGACAACTCCTGCTGAACCTGCTCCAGTAACTCCACCAGTTCAAACAGAGCCACAACCAGCTACAGAAGTAGCCACAAACGGAGTTCCTAATGTGGTCGTATCTGAACCAGTACCAGCGCAACCGACTACTGAACAGCCAGTAGCAGAAGCGCCTACCCAACCTGCACCAGCAGTAGAACAACCAACAGAAAGCGAGACAGAACATGAAATTCCTACACCGACAAGCGAAGCGAGCACTAGTGAAAACAATGGAGGTAGCAACAATGAGTAAAATTACATTAGACCAAGCTAAAATCGACATGTACATCAACCTGCTGAAACGTGGAGCGATTGACTTTTCATTTGTCAATAAACGCTTCCGAGAACGTGTACGAAAAGAATTGGAACGCCTTGGCTTGAGCCATTTGGCGAACTAGCGAGGTGCCTATGGACGTCTTACAATCAACAGAACATTTCTTCATGAACGTGCTACCAGTGGCTACTCCAATCATCATAGCTTGGTTGGGCTATAAAGTGCCGAAGAAATCAAAGGAACTGACAGACCAAATCATTTCTGAATTGAATGATGTCAAGAAACAAATCAAAGATGTCCAGATTACTGCTGACGAGAACAACGCCAAAATTGATGAAGTACAGGAAAAGCTAAAACTACACGACGATGCGCACCTTGTCACGATGAGGATGCGCCTCGATCGTGATATTCGCAGGGCAATCCGTCGTGGTTTTACTATGAAAGATGAGTTTTATGTGGTCGAGAACATGCACAATAGCTATAAAGCTTTGGGGGGCAATGGCTACATAGATCACTTGTACAACAATTTTGAGTTGTTGCAGATTAGAGATGACATCTTAGTCGAAGATGAGAAAGGGGCGCAGAATGGGTTGTAATCTCAATACGACCAATCTTGATCAAGTTGATGGCGGTCACCTCATCAAGCAGGGTGATGTAGCTTCTACCTTTGGATTTGTCCTCTTAAACGAAGATTATCGAGCCGTCTCCTCTCTTGAAGGGAAGGTGGCGGTCGTTAGTCTGACCATGGGCAAGTACCAATGGAAGAAAAAGGTAACTGTCACGAACTCAGGCGTGAATTTTAATCTGGACGCTATCTTGCCAATCGGGGAATACCGCTTAGAGGTTAGTGCTGGTGGGTATATTTTCCCAAGTGACAAAGAAACCCACATCAAGATAGTCGCTTCAGATAAGGAATTGGTCACAGAAGAAGTCCATGCTCTCAAAGAGCTGGATATTGCTGAAGAAGTAAAAAAACAACTTGCAGAAAGACCTGCAAGCGAAGGTGGAGTATGTCCGGAAATTCCAGACCTGCTCATGTACTATAACTTAGGAAAGGTGTAAAACATGGATACAAGTAAATTAATTGCATTCGCTCAGGCATTGGGAGCGGATAGCAAAGCGATGAAGCAGTTGGTCGATACAAAGATTGACAACGATACGTTAATGCAGGCTATCGAGCAGGCGAAAATCGCAGTTAAGAATGATATTTTGGGCGATGGTATCCCTGAAAATCTTGACACTCTGAAAGAGATTGCTGAAAAAATCGCTAGCTTGAGTGGAGATGTTGAGACTGCAGTCGTGCAAAAGTTGGCTGATCTTGGCCGTCGTATTGACGAATTTGCCAATGTTGACCTAGTGGCAACCTATAATGCAGCGAAAGCGTGATTGCTATGAATAACCTTGAAAATCTAGCAACGGAAATCGGTAAGGATATCAAGGATATCAAGACACGTTACGCAACCAAGGAAGAAATGCACGAAGCAACTGAGATTGACTATTCTCGGATTGTGACGCGCGAAGAACTTGAAGAAAAAGCATTATCTAACTGAACATCAGAATATTTCTCATCTAGCTACTAAAGCGGAGGTAATCACAAAACTAGATAAGATTGATTTCGACCTGTTTAAACGTGACGTTGTCACACACAACGATTTAGCTGGCAGAAACTACCTGACGGAACATCAATCGCCAACTGACGGCGTACCCTAACCCGTTCGGCGTCTTATTCGACGGATTATTAACTATTGATCGCAAGAATAAAACAGTATCCTTAAAAAAAGATACATGGATTTCGTTTGGAAATAAAAATTATGCTCCAAATGATAATTTGAGCATTAGTTACGAACCAACTGGCTTATCAGAATATGTTGTTTACGACTTCCAAAAATAAAGGGTTAACCGTGATGACTTTGGCGAACGTTAAGAACATCACGTCAACGCAAGTCATACTTGCTATTATGTATAAGAGTACTTTACATTACCCAGTTAATTCTATGTTCGTTAAGACAATTGGCTACTCAGAATATGCGCAGGATAGCTTAATCGGTTCGGTTGTACAAGGTAAAATAATTTATGACAATTATTCAAAAACGTTTAGTTTTATCGGATTCGGAGAACAGAATGAGATTATTGTTTCAAAGGGTACAAGTTACTACTCGATAAAAGAACATGAAAATCTTCAACTTACTAGCGGATTCTTACATCATCTTATTTTTAGATACTATAGAAAATAAGTTTAAGCTAGTAAAGAGTTCAGTGATGTCTAGTGGAGCAACTTTTACAGTAAGAATACAGATATTTTGATTGCATCAATATATCTTGGAGAGCTCACGCATTATTCTAATAATAATTTTATTGAGACTACAAAATCATTATTAAACAATGTATGGCAATTAGAAGAACTGATTGTCGACCTTCAGACTAAAAAACTGTTATTGTGACGCTGGGAGACAGCACTACCGATGGCTGGAGGACTTCAAATTACACCAGCAACAACGATAATATTAATAATCTAAAAGACGGGGATAATACATATTCTGGAGTACTCAATAATATTATTAATCAACAAAGTGGATATAATTTTAATCATAAAAATTTATAATCGAGGTTTTTCTGGAAAAAAATATTAGCTGGCTCCGTCAAAATTTGATGCTGTTCTGTCTCCAATAAATGAACCAATTAATTATGCATTTATCGCTATGGGAATAAATGATATGGTATATGATGCTAGTAAGATTAAATCATTTCGAGACGATCATATCAATGTTATCAATCGATTGTTGATAAAAGGCATTAAAACCTGTACTAATGAGTACTCAAGCTGAATTTGAGAATTACAAACGATTTGGTTCGAAGATTAATGCGATAGCCGACAACATCAAGAAGGATTTAGCTGCAGAATTGGGATTGCCATTTATTGATTATAATGCAGGTACACAAAATATTTTGAATAATTCAGAATATAAGACTAAGGAATTAATTCCTGATATGTGTCACTTTGGAGATCTTGGCCATCAAAAAGGGGCAGAATTCTTAGCTAGTCAGTTGATTCCTCAAACGGTATTTGTTTCAGGGGTTAGTAAAATTGGGTATCAAAATAACAAGGCGGCATCTGATTTGAATTATTCAGATTATTTGACTGATGAACAAAAAGAAGTCAAGTGGATTAATAGAACAGATAACTTTGATTTAGAAGGTCAACTAAATTCCGCTCAAACAAAGACAATGTTTGAGGTCTCGGTTTATATTGAACGTCCGTCAATTGTCCACTATTTTGGAGACAACGTGATTGTGACATCAAATGGACAGTCATTATCAGATGGAGCTGTGCTCGATATCGGATTTTTATCGAATTACAGCTAAGAACATCCCTGAGTTGCTAGCAAATTCCGTGGCTTGAAATTTAATTTGAAGGAGGTGTAACATCGCCGATTGAAGAAGCTGAAAAAATCGCTCATAGTCAGGTAGCTTGGGCGATTTTGTTTATTTTGCTTTTCTTTATTATCATTCGATATCTAATCAAAACTTCGGACAAGCGAGAGAAGAAGATTATGGATTTGCACGAGCAATCAAAGACCGACTCTAACAGACGAGAAGAACGGTTGATGACTCACCTAGAAAAGACCACTACAGAATTAACAACAATCACTCACACGGTCGGAGACATTCAAAAAGAAATGGTCCGCATGAACGACCGCATGGAAGAAATCGAAAAAGGAGAATAACATGCAACAAATCACAGAAATTATCACAAACGGAGCAGTCAGCATCCTTGTCATTTTGGCAGGGGTTGCAGTTAAGGCAGTCAAAGACTACCTCATTCAAAAAGGGTGGGGAAAAGACCATCAAAATCGTTGAAATCTTGGCTAAGAACGCAGTCAATGCAGTTGAGCAAGTCGCCTCTGTAACTGGTTTTAAAGGCGAAGAAAAGCTGGAACAAGCTCGCACTAAAATCCGTGCTGAGCTTAGCAAATATAACATTAGCATGACTGATAAGGATCTCGACACATTCGTCGAGTCAGCAGTTAAACAGATGAACGATGCGTGGAAAGGACAAGAGTAATGGATATCGATACAAGCAGACTACGTACAGACTTGCCGATTGTTGGATTTAAGCCTTTCCGTCAAGTGCATGCCCACTCAACGGGCAACCGTAACTCAACTGCTCAAAACGAGGCAGACTACCACTACAGAAAGGACCCTGAACTTGGGTTCTTTTCTCACGTTGTCGGTAATGGCAGAGTTATGCAGGTCGGCCCTGTAAACAACGGAAGTTGGGACGTTGGGGGCGGTTGGAACGCCGAGACTTACGCAGCGGTTGAACTGATTGAAAGCCATTCTACTGAAGAAGAGTTCATGACAGATTACCGCCTTTATATCGAATTATTACGAAATCTAGCAGATGAAGCAGGCTTGCCGAAAACGCTTGATACAGACGACCTTGAAGGTATCAAGACGCACGAATACTGTACCAATAACCAACCTGACAACCATTCAGACCATGTTGACCCCTATCCATATCTGGCTAAGTGGGGTATCAGTCGCAGTCAATTCAAGCATGATATTGAAAACGGCTTGAGCGCTGATACTGGCTGGAAGAAAAATGATAAAGGCTACTGGTACGTTAAGGAAGATGGCTCTTATCCTAAAGAGAAGTTTGAGAAGGTCAACGGCACTTGGTACTACTTCGACGGCTCAGGCTATATGCTTGCAGACCGTTGGAAGAAGCACACAGACGGCAATTGGTACTGGTTTGACAAATCAGGAGAAATGGCCACAGGTTGGAAGAAAATCGCTGACAAGTGGTACTACTTCAATGTAGAAGGTGCCATGAAGACAGGTTGGGTCAAATACAAGGACACTTGGTACTATCTTGATAGCAAGGACGGGAACATGGTATCTAATGAATTCGTCAGAGCAGGTCAAGGCTGGTACTACCTCAAACCAGACGGAACAATGGCAGACAAACCTGAGTTCACAGTGGAGCCAGATGGCTTAATTACGACTAAATAAAATGTGATATAATGGTTATGGAATAACGGAGGAAATTATGGACCATGAAAAAATCGGTCAGGTTACCGATGAAGTAAAAGAAATTTTTGATATTGTTCTTGACGCGAGCGACATCAAAGTTAACAAAGAAGGTTTGAGAAGTCATATGTTGAAACGCCATCATAATGATGTGATTCATCATATTGAAGACTTGGAACTCATACTAAGTAATCCAGATTTCGTTGGGGTTAATCCACGAGAGAAAGATACTAGCTTTGAATATGTAAAAAGATTTGATGATAATGTCCTTGTTGCTATCAAGTTACATAAAAGTGGTAATTTCTTTTACGTTCCGACTATGTATCGTATACAAGATTACAAGTTACAAAGTCGTATTAAGTCTGGTAGATTGAGAAAACTTGACAAAAAAAGCAGATAGTGCTAGAATAACATTAACGAAAGACATTTGAGGGCAGAAAGGTTCCTGCCGCACCTTGAAAAAGGTATCTGAGATGCTGGGTACACTGACCAGCCAAGTGTCCGTTATTTCAAAGGAGGAGCTTAAATGCTCCTTTTTATTTTAAAAATTTCAAAAAAATAAAATGAAAGGAAAACTTTTCTAAAATGTTTATCTACCGCAGGCTCAGGCTTATGGTTTTTTTGTTTGTCTCAGAATTGACTTGTTGGCATCAACAAATAGCCTTGTAAAGCGCTTTGGTTGCCAATTTTGTTGATGTCAACAAAATTAGAGTCTGTATTTTGCAAAAACACGCATTTTGAACGATTAGAAACATAAATTACAATCCTATTATTCAAAAAGCGTTTTCTTGAAGAATAGGGAGGAGGAATGGCAGGGTATTATTGTCAAAAAAACGCCATTTTTGTTAATAATAGTTCCTTTTCATTTTTTTATTATTGTCAAAAACGGTGTTTTGTCAATAATAAAAACAGTGAAATTACTCACTGATCCTTTTGGAAACTATTAGAATTAAATTGCAACCTTCTCAACTATACGGGCAAATATGAGTATGAAAATGAATACGATGATGAATACGATTTTAAAAATGATAGCAATTAACGAAAATGATTTTAAAGAAAAATAAGTAAAAACTCAACTATTGAAAATCAATGACAACTATTTGTAAACGTTTTTTTAACTTATGGTATAATAAGCATTGTATTTATTGTATATGAATCTGGAGAAAAAATCAAAGATATTTTCGAAGAATAATATGAGAACAAGGGAGAATATATGACCTTAGAATGGGAAGAATTTCTAGATCCTTACATTCAAGCTGTTGGTGAGTTAAAGATTAAACTACGTGGTATTCGTAAGCAATATCGTAAACAAAATAAGCATTCTCCGATTGAGTTTGTGACTGGTCGAGTCAAACCAATTGAGAGTATCAAGGAAAATGGCCCGTCGTGGCATTACTTATGTGACCTTGGAACACGATTTGCAGGATATTGCTGGTTTGCGTGTGATGGTTCAGTTTGTAGATGACGTCCAAGAAGTGGTGACTATTCTGCGCAAGCGTCAGGATATGCGAATCA
>BNJU01002843.1_pt1 | contig 42889 bp, 43 predicted proteins | sample 8539281 | NCBI WGS metagenome assembly BNJU01 (sample SAMD00202456, study PRJDB9452) | human saliva metagenome | isolation source: human saliva | place: Japan
GAGCCCCGTCGATGAGTTCGCTCATCGACGGGGCTTCTCGCGCGGTAGCCGTCAGTCTGCCATGGGGATGTGGTTGTGTGTTGGTGTTGCGTTCAGTGAGTGAGAGCATATACTCGGTAAATGAGTGTTGCGAAACTGAGGCCGTGTCGACACGGTGACACCCGTTCCGTTGAGGGAGCGGGTTCGTTCGCTCCTTCTATCGAGAGGAACATGCATGCGTCCCATCCGTGCGCATCGAAGTGTGGTTGCGGCGCTTGGTGCTGCTGCCCTTGTCGTCGGTGGTGTCATGCCTGCCTTTGCGGCAGATGCTGATCCCATCCCGGATCCGGTGCCAACCGTTCAGCCGACCGCTGATCCGCAGTCGGACCCTGCACCCAACCCGGACCCTGCACCTGATACCGCTCCGCAGTCTGATCCTGCACCCGCGCCTGACCCCAAGCCCTCCTGGAAGCAGGACGCTGTTGGATGGTGGTATGACCTGGGCAACGGCAGCTTTGTGCATAGCGAGGTGCGCGAGATTGGTGGCAGTGCCTACCGCTTTGACGCCAATGGCTACATGGTCACCGGTTGGTATGGTGTTAACGGTGCGTGGGAGTATTACGGCACCTCGGGTGCGCAGGCGCGCAGCTGGGTGCAGGTGGGGAGTTCCTGGTACTACCTGGATCCGGAAACTGGCATCATGCGTACGGGTTGGCAGAACGTCGGTGGCACCTGGTACTTCCTGGATGCCTCGGGGGCCATGGCGACCGGCTGGGTGAGTCAGGGCGGTGCGTGGTACTACATGGACGCCAATGGTGCGATGCTGACGGGCTGGAACATGGTTCGTGGCTCCTGGTACTACTTCAATGACGCTGGCGTCATGGCTGATGGTTGGGCCAAGGTTGGTAGTTCCTGGTACTACCTGAGTGGTGGTGCGATGGCGACCGGCTGGGTGAGTCAGGGCGGTGCGTGGTACTACATGGACGCCAATGGTGCGATGCTGACGGGCTGGAACGCTGTTCGGGGTTCCTGGTACTACTTTCGCAGCTCCGGTGAGATGGTGACCGGCTGGCTCAACCTCGGAGGCACGTGGTACTACCTGAACGAATCTGGCGCGATGGTAACGGGTACGCAGTGGATTGGCTCTGAGCGCCACTGGTTCTACGACTCGGGTGCCTGGTGGGGGCTGTACCCGGAGCCCTCGCGTGGTGGCGGTTCTGGCAATGCGCGTACGTTCAACAACTGCACCGAGGCGTGGAACGCGGGTGCTGCTCCACTACGCCGTGGAGATCCGGGTTATAGCGCGGATCTTGATCGTGATGGTGACGGTGTCGCCTGCGAGGTGCGTCCTCGCTGAGCGTGTTCCGCTTCCCTTGACCCCGGCCTCGTTCATTTGTTTCGACGAGGTCGGGGTTCTTCTGTGTATGTGGTGCGTGTGAGGGGAGGAGTGTCTTGGTGAGTGTGACGGTGTGGTGATGTGTTGAACTGCCTATGCGTGCGCGATGTTTGGTCAGATCTGGCAGATGCGAGAGTGACGACTTCGTATATTTTCAATATATCCAACCATAAGTAGTTTGTCGTGTGAATGTCATGGAATGTTTTTAGGCGATATACACCACTCATTTAGTGTGATTTGGAACATAATGGATGTTCCATGGTTGATTATCGACAAACTGTTATATATACTCAGTAATGCGTTAGCGCGAAACCATCGCCGACTTCAGTGCTGGACGACCAATGGGCCATTCAGTAGCTGTGAGTAAGACGCCATCACATCTTGAGAGGAACACGCAGATGCGTCCCATCAATGCCCGTCGTACCATGATCGCCGCCCTCGGTGCTGCCGCCGTCGTCGCTGGAACCGTCGTCCCCGCCTATGCGGCCCCCGTCACCCTTGAGGAGGGTACGCCGGGTGATGCTGCTGCTGCGGTTGAGCAGCCCGCTGTTGAGGACCCCGCCCCCGCCACGGACGAAAAGCCTGCTACGGATGAGAAGCCCGGCGCTGAGGACTCCGCCCCCACCACGGACGAGAAGCCTGCCACGGACGAGAAGCCTGCCACGGACGAGAAGCCCGGTGCCGAGGACCCCGCCACGGAAGACCCGGCAGCCGACGATGAGGACGGCGAGGAAGGCCCCGTTGCTTCCTGGAAGCACAACGATAAGGGCTGGTGGTTCGACTTGGGTGACGGCGACTACGCCAAGGATGAGCAGGTCGAGATTGATGACCAGATCTACCGATTCGACTCCGACGGCTACATGGTGACCGGCTGGCACCAGGAGGAGGCCGGCTGGGAGTACTTCACCCTCAATGGCCAGCAGGTCTTCGGTTGGGCCAGCTGGAACGGCTCCTGGTACTTCCTTTCGCCCGAGAATGGCATCATGCAGACCAGCTGGATCAATGTTGATGGCTCCTGGTACTACCTGCACCACTCGGGTGCCATGGCCACCGGCTGGGTCAAGCTTGGAGGTGACTGGTACTACTTGAACGAGTCCGGTGCGATGGCCACCGGCTGGGCCGAGATCAACGGCACCTGGTACTACATGGACAAGAACGGTGCGATGGTCACCGGCTGGGCCGAGATCAATGGCTCTTGGTTCTACATGGACGAGAACGGCGCGATGGTCACGGGCATCCAGACCATCGACGGCAAGCGTCAACTCTTCCACGATTCCGGTGCCTGGGCTGGCCAGCTCTGAACCTGGCTCAGTGGCGGTGCCTGTGCCAGCGGCGCACTGAGTCCATCACACGCGCATAACGGACCCCGACCTCGACGAGGCTGGGGTCCGTTTCCCTCTTGGAGGCGGTATGCGGGTGCCGAGCGGGCACATGCGTGACAGGAAGGGCAAGCAAAAACACGGTGGGGGCGTGGTCAGTCGGCCACGCCCCCACCATCTCTCAACGAGCAGATCAGCCCGCGTCGACCGCCTGGTTGGCGATCTGGCGCTCACACACGTCGATGAGCTCGCGGATGATGCGCAGCGTACCGGCAGAGGCGTCGGCGTGAGCGTCGATCCATGCCTTGCCCGACGCGACCACGTCGACCTCGGTTGTGTAACCGGCCAGAGCGGTCGGGAACAGCAGCGTGGTCAGGTCTTCGGCGGTGTGGAAGGTGAAACGCTCCCAGATGCCCGCCAGTGCGTCGAAGTATTCTGCGACGTAGGGGGCGTAGGCCGAGGGGTTGGTGCGTGCTTGAGCCCAGAAGCCTGAGATCATCGCCCAGCGGGTGTCGTTGGGGATTGAGGTGTCGGTGAGGACCTTGTCCCACACGTCGGCCTTGATCCATTCGCCTGCGCGCGCGGCGCGGCAAGCCGCAGCGTTCTGATGGCCGGTCATCGTGTCGTCCTCGGCCCTCGAGGGCGTCGATGTCGGACTCGGTGGCGACGCTGCCGCGCACGAGCGAGACCAGGAGATCCCACTTTGAGGTCGACGTCCAGGTCCAGGCCGTCGAGGGTCTGGGTGGCGTCGAACAGGCCGCGGACGGCCTCGAACTGCTCCTCAGAGGACGACATGCGCGCGGCTGCGGCCACGAGCATGCGCTGCGCGTCCGAGCCGGAGGCGGCGGTGCGAGCCAGGAGCAGCAGGCGACGGCCCGTGTCCTCGGCTGCCTCGGGGCGAGCCTGCGGTGCGACGAAGGTGCGCACGGCCCTCGTCGATGTGGCGCAAGGTCAGCATGAGCAGGCTCATGTTGTCCTCAACCGGAATCGACGTCAGCGCGAGGTTCAGGTAGTCGCGGGCAGCCATCTCGCCGTCGCGGGTCGCGTCCCACGCCGAGGCCACGACGACGCCGCGCGTGAGGGAATCCGTGAACTTGGTGATGTTAGCGACCGCGAAGGCCAGGGACTGCTCGTCCAGGCGCACCTTCGCGTAGCCGAGGTCACCGTCGTTGACAAGGATAAAGTCCGGACGAGCGATGCCCGCAGCGGCCTCGACGACCGTGGACGCGCCGTCGACATCGAGCTCCTCGCGGAAGACCTGGGTGAGCGTCCCCTCCTCGGTCAGTGAGTAGCCCGCGACGCCCAGGCGATGCGGACGCAGGGAGGCACCCTCGGAGAAGGCTTCCTGCGTGATTTCGAGGCGCTCAATCGTGCCGTCCTCGGCGGTCGTGACGACCGGACGCAGGAGAGTCACGCCGGCTTCCTCCAGCCACACCTTCGACCACGAGGCCAGGTCGCGGCCCGACGCAGCGGCCAGCTCGGTGAGCAGGTCGTCCAGGGTCGCGTTGGCGTAGGAGTGCTTCGTCAGGTACTCGTGCAGGCCCGCGAAGAAGGCGTCGCGTCCCACGTAGGAGACGAGCTGACGTAGCACGGAGGCACCCTTGGCGTAGGTGATGCCGTCGAAGTTGACCTCGACGTCCGCCAGGTCGCGGATCTCAGCCGTGATCGGGTGCGTCGTGGGCAGCTGATCCTGCTTGAGGCCCCAGTCTTTGCGGACCATGAAGCCGGTCCAGCCTTCGGTGTACTTGGTGGCCTCGGCCAAGGCCAGGTGGCTCATGAATTCAGCGAAGGACTCGTTGAGCCACAGGTCGTTCCACCATTTCATGGTGACCAGGTCACCGAACCACATGTGCGCCAGCTCGTGCAGGATCGTGTTGGCGCGAGCCTCCATCTGAGCCTCGGTGGGACGGGTACGGAACACGTAGGCGTCGCGGAAGGTCACGCAGCCCGCGTTTTCCATGGCACCCGCGTTGTACTCGGGCACGAAGATCTGGTCGTACTTCGTGAAGGGGTAGGCGATACCGTAGGCACCCTCGAAGAACTCGAAGCCGCGACGGGTGATGTCGATGATCTCGTCGGCGTCCAGGTGATCGACGATCGAGGCGCGCGCACACGCCCAGGTCGATCATGCGGCCGTCGGAGGAAGTGAGCGAGGCCGTGGTGCCCTCGTAGGGGCCTACCACGATCGCGGTGATGTACGTCGACATCTTTTCCGTGGTCGCGAAGCGGTAGGTCCACGCGTCGCCGTCTTCCTCGGGGAGGGGTGGGGGCGTTGGAGAAGACCTTCCAACCCTTGGGGACTGTGACGGTGAGAGTAAAGACCGACTTCAGGTCGGGCTGCTCGAAGGTCGTGTAGACGCGGCGCGCGTCCGGGACCTCGAACTGGGAGTAGGTGTAAGCCTGGCCGTCCGCGGGATCGACGAAGCGGTGCAGACCTTCGCCCGTGTGCATGTACTGGCAGGACGCGTCGACCTCGAGGACGTTGTGCTCCGCCAGGTTGTTCAGCGCGATGCGGTTGTCCTGGTGGGTGGAGAACGGGTCGAGGCCGACGCCGTTCAGGCGAATCGAGTGTACGTTGTTGGACACGAGGTCCGCGAACGTGGACGAGCCTTCGCGCGCGTCGAACTCGATGCGGGTGAACGAACCGAAGTCGGTGTCGCCGCGAGTGAGGTCCAGCGAGATCTCGTAGCGTGTCACGGAGGAGATGACCGAGGCGCGCTCGGTCGCTTCCTCGCGAGTGAGGTTCAGGCCTGGCATGGGGTGCCTTTCCGTCGATGGAATGGGGCGCTGTCGCGCCAAACATTCCCTATGGTGTCATGTGTTGCAGGTGAATGCGCGGGGCGCGCCGAAATGTGTCCGCTGGGACACGCTTTTACCAAATGGTGACGCGTTCGGCCGGATCGAGCCACATGCCGTCCCCGGGCTTGACATCAAACGTCTGGGCGAAGGCATCCAGGTTGCGCAGCACCTGGTTGCATCGGAACTCCGCGGGGAGTGGGGTCAACCGCCAGCATCTGTCGGGCGAACTGGGGGCGGGTCGCGGTCCGCCAGGCGCGCGCCCACGAGAAGAAGAAGCGCTGAGCTCCGGTAATCTCGTCGATGACCGGGGCCGTTCGCGGGTGAGTCCCTGCTCGGCCAGCGCGGCCACCCACGCCTTCCATGCGATTGTCATGCCGCCCAGGTCGCCGATGTTCTCGCCGATAGTCAGGGCGCCGTTGACGTGGGGGAGCGAGCGCTCGGTGCCGTCTTCGCTGTCGTCGGCCACGGCCTCGTCACCCTCGGTGGGCAGGAGGACGGAGGGCGTGAGGACGTCGTACTGTCCGATGAGGGCGTGGGTGCGTTCCTCGAAGGCGGCCCGGTCCTCCTCGGTCCACCAATTCGACAGGTTGCCCTCGCCGTCGTATCGGGAGCCCTGGTCGTCGAAGCCGTGGCCGATTTCGTGACCGATGACCGCGCCGATCGCGCTGAAGTTCACCGCGTCGTCCGCCTGCGCGTCAAAGAACGGGGGCTGGAGGATCGCGGCGGGGAAACACGATCTCGTTCTGGGTGGGGCTGTAGTAGGCGTTGACCGTCTGGGGAGTCATGTACCACTCGTCGCGGTCGACGGGGCCGCCCAGCTTGGCCCACTCGCGGTCGGTGGCGTGCGCGTTGGCGGCCCGCACGTTGTCCACGAGCGTGGCGGAGGAGTCCAGGTGCAGCGTCGAGTAGTCGCGCCACTTCACGGGGTAGCCGATCTTCGCGTTGAAGGTCGCCAGCTTGGCCAGCGCTTGACCTGGTGTCCTCGCTCATCCAGTCGAGGCCTCGGATCGACTCGCCGTAGGCGTCGAGGAGGCGCTGGACGAGCGCATCCATCGCTTCCTTTGCGTCGGGCGGGAAATGGCGGGCGACCCACGCGCGGCCCATGGCGTCGCCCAGGTAGGACTCGATGAGGACAGCGCGCGCTTCCAGCGGGGGCGCAGCTCCTGCGTGCCGGAGAGAGTGCGGCCGTGGAAGTCGAAGTTCTCCTCCACGAAATCAGCCGAGAGCAGGGAGGCGCGCGCGTCGATGATCGACGCGCTCAGCCACTCCTTGAGGGTGGCCAGGTCGGTGCTCTCCCACAGGGAGGCCGCGCCGCGCAGGAAGTCGGGCTGGTCCACGTTGACGACGAGGCCGCAGACCGGCATGCGGACTCCGCGCGCCCAGGCGTCCCAGTTGAAGCCGGGGGCGAGCGATGCCAAGCGGGTCCACGGCGTCGGGTTATCCGACAGGAGTGGGTCGCGGTTGGACACAGAGTCACGGTGATGTGAAGCCAGGGCCGTCTCCAGGGCCATGATGCGGTGTGCGGCACCTTCGGGGTCGGCCACGCCCGCCAGGGCCAGGAGGCGTCCGGTGTGGGCGACGTAGGCCTGGCGAATTGACTCGTAGTCCTCCTCACGGTAGTAGGCCTCATCGGGCAGGCCGATGCCGGACTGGACGAGGGAAACCATGTAGGAGGAGGAATCATGAGGGTCAGTACCCACGTAGGCGCCCACCAGACCGCCGATGCCGGCGCGCATAAGCGCGCCCATGGCCTCGGCTAACTCCTCTCGCGTCGCGCAGGCGTTGATCGCGTCGAGTTCGGCGCGCAGGGGAGCGGCACCAGCGGCCTCGATAGTGTCTTCGTCGAGGAACTGCGTCCACAGGGTTGCGATGCGGTCCGCGTCCGGATCGTCGAGTCTGCCGGCGGCCGCGTCCTGCGCAATTGCGCGGGCATATTTTTCGGACGCGTCGCGCAGTGCGTGGAAGGCGCCGTCCATCGGGCGGTCGGCCGGAATTTTGTGGGTCGCCAGCCAGGTGCCGTTCACGTGGCGGTAAAAATCGTCTTGGGGGCGCACGGAGGGGTCCATGTTCGAAGATTCGAGGACGCGTGCGAGCAGTGTGTTTGTCATGCTCTCACTCTAGGGGGTCTGGTGCCTGTGGCGTGGATCGTAGCGATGTCGGCGAGGCGCAAACGGAATTACGTGACACGTATTGGTTGTTATTCCCGGTTTTGCGGCGTAATTAAGGTAAAGACGTGCGAATGAAACTTTGGCGCACACCGCGGATGCACATATGTGCATAGGGTTCTGCGAATTCGTTCAAATGGGGGTGTTTGGGGCAGAATTGTGAGCGCAATGAGGCACATCCTCATGAAGACGTGAAGGGAAAAACACGGTGAAGACACTTGCACCGACGTGTGCGTCATCGGTGGCGGATCCACCGGTGCTTTGCTGTCGTCCGCGACGTCGCAATGCGCGGCTTTTCTGCCGTCCTCGTCGACCGGGCCGATATCGCTCAAGGTACGTCCGGTCGCTTCCACGGTCTACTCCACTCCGGTGCGCGCTACATCGCCTCCGACCCCGAGTCGGCCACCGAATGCGCCGAAGAAAACGAGATCGTCAAGCGCATCAACTCCAACGCGATCGAGGCCACCGGCGGCCTCTTCGTGGTGACCGCTCACGACGATGAAGATTACGCGGACCAGTTCCTGGCCCGTGCTGCCGCTGCAAAGGTGCTAGAGAGGAAATCTCCATCGCCGAGGCCCTACGCCGCGAACCCCGTCTGGACCCGCGCATCAAGCGTGCGTTCGCAGTCGAAGACGGAACGGTCGACGGCTGGCAGATGACCTGGGGAGCCATCCGCTCCGCGCAGGCCTACGGTGCCCAGATCCTGACCTACCACCGCGTGACCAATATTGAGCGCGACGGCGATCGCATTTGTGCCGTCATCGTTCGCGACGAGCGCGGCGGCGAAGACGTGCGCATCGAATGCGGATTCGTCCTGAACTGTGGCGGCCCATGGGCTGGAAAGATCGCTGGCCTGGCCGACTGCCACGGCGTCGACGTTGTCGCCGGTGCCGCATCATCGATCGCCATGAACCACCGCCTTACCCACTCGGTCATCAACCGCTGCGTGTGGCCCGCCGACGGTGACATCCTGGTGCCCGACCACACGGTGTGCATCATCGGCACGACGGACCTCAAGTCCGACGACGCCGACAACCTGCCGATCCCCGCCGACCAGGTCCAGCAGATGCTCGACTCCGGCGAAGCCATGATTCCCGGCTTCCGCAAGGCTCGCGCGGTGCACGCGTGGGCGGGTGCTCGTCCCCTCATCAAGGACTCTCGTGTGTCGGAGACCGACACCCGCCACATGGCGCGCGGCATGAGCATCATCGACCACAACTCGCGAGACGGCGTTCACGGCATGCTCACCATCGCGGGCGGCAAGCTCACCACCTACCGCCTCATGGCCGAGCGAATCGTCGACATCATGTGCACCGAGATGGGGAGACCCGTCCGTGTAAGACCGCCGACGAGGCTGTGCCCCCGCCGAGCGAAGCGCGCCTCTACACGATCGGCCACCGCCTCGAGAACGTCGAGTCCCGTAACGAGGGACCCACGCACGAGCAGATCATCTGCGAGTGTGAGATGGCCACCCGCGCCATGCTCGAAAACGTCATGGACACGCTGCCCAAGGGCCAGCTGGACGACGTGCGTCGCCAGATGCGCCTGGCATGGGGGCCGTGCCAGGGTGGCTTCTGCCCCAGCGCGTTGCGGGCATCGCGCACGAGCGCGGTGATATCGACTCGGAACGCGCCAACGGGCTGCTTCGCCTGTTCTTGAAGAACCGCTGGATCGGCCTGTGGCCCATCCTGTACGGTAAGCAGGCCAGGCAGGCTGTTCTCGATGCATGGATCCACGAGGGCACGCTCGACGTCGAGCACTGCCCGCAGCCAAGGAAGAGGTCGTTCGATGAGAGACGTCGTTGTTATCGGTGCCGGCCTGGCCGGTCTGTCCGCCGCGATCAAGGCCGCCGATGCGGGCCTGAGTGTCACCCTCATCACCAAGGGTGTGGGCGGTATTCAGCTCGGCACGGGTACTGTCGATATCCTCGGCTACGGCCCCGACCTGATCGACAAGCCTCTCGAGGCGCTGGAAGCCCACGTCGCCTCGCGTCCCACGCACCCCTACGCGCACGTCACCCCGGCTCACGTCGGTGCATCCGTCGCGTGGCTGCGCGACACGGTTGGCCCAGACGCCCTCATCGGCGATGAGACGCGCAACGTGCGCATCCCCACCGGCGTCGGCGCGCTGCGCCCCACCTGCTTGATCCCGCCCTCCATGGAGGCCGGTATCCCTCAGGCGGGTGCCCGCTACGCCATCGTGGGACTGAAGCGACTCAAGGACTTCTACCCCAGCCTCGTCGCCGAGAACCTGTCGCGTCAGACCGGCCCCGACGGCAAGCCGATCGCTGCGCGTGCCCTGAGCGTCGACTACGTCGTGCGTGACGGTGAGGTCGACTCGTGGGCACAGTGCATGCTCGCAGCCTTGACCACGAGGAGAACCGCGCGCGCCTGGCCGCCCAGATCCGTCCCCTCCTTCAGGACGACGAAATCGTTGGCCTGCCCGCCGTGCTCGGCCTCGACGATCCGAACGCGTGGCGCGACCTGGCCGACAAGCTCGGTCACCCGGTCTTCGAGATCCCAATCCAGCCCCCGTCGATTCCCGGCATGCGCTTGAACGCACAGCTGACCCGCATGGCTTCCGCCAAGGCGCGTGTCATCCTCGGCTCGCCCCTCGCGGCGATTCACGCGGCGGATGGACGCATCCAGGCCGTCGACTACGCCAGCGCTGGACGCGCCACACGCGTCGAGACACGCGCTGTGATCCTGGCGGCGGGCGGCTTCGAGTCCGGTGCCCTCGAGCTGGACTCCTACGGTGCCGTGGCCGATACCGTGTGCGGCTTGCCCGTCATGGGCCCCACCGGCCAGCTGCTGCACGCCGACTTCTGGGGCGACGAGCAGCCCCTGTTCCTGGCAGGCCTGGCCGTCGACGACTCCATGCGCGTCGTCGATGACAACGGCACGCCCGTGTACACCAACCTGTTTGCTGCGGGCGGCAACCTGGCCGGTGCCACCCGCTGGCGTGAAAAGAGCGGCGAAGGTATCGCGCTGGCCAGCGCTCTGGCCGCCGTCGACGCAATCGTGGAGGAGCTGAAATGACCCTGGAAATGTCAACGCTGATGGGACCGGGCGTGGAGGAAACCGACGTGCTCTCCCTGGAAGGTGACGCGGCGCTGCGTGCCAGCCTGGACGCCTGCGTCAAGTGCACGATCTGCGAGACGCAGTGCCCCGTCATGCGCGTCACTGACCTGTTCGGTGGCCCGAAGTACTCCGGCCCGCAGGCCGAGCGCTTCCGCAAGGACGGGCAGATGGTGGATAAGTCCATCGACTACTGCTCCTCGTGCGGCACCTGCTCGCTCGTGTGTCCCCAGGGCGTGAAGGTCACCGAAATCATTCACCACCGTCGTACCGCGATGAAGGAAGCGCACGGCATTCCGTTGCGCGACCGCCTCATCGGCCGCACCTCACTGATTGGCACCATGATGACCCCGGTCGCTCCGATTGCGAACTGGGCGCTGGATGTCAAGCCGATCCGCATGGCGATGGAGGCCGTTATTGGTGTGCATCGCTCGGCCCCCATGCCGCGCGCCTACGGGCGCACCTTCGAGTCCTGGTTCAAGAAGCACACGCCGCTGCCCGGCTCGGGTACGCGCGGCCAGGGTGATCTTCTTCCACGGATGCGCTCACCAGTACTTTCGAGGTCGAGACCTCCATCCACTCGGTCATGGTGCTTGAGCACCTGGGGTACGAGGTCTTGGTCCCCCAAGCACGGCTGCTGCGGTCTGGCGCTACAGTCCAACGGCCTCTACAAGGATGCGCGCAAGTACGTCTCGAAGCTGACCAACGACCTGCGCAGCGTCAACCGCGATGCGCCGATCATCTCCGCGTCCGGTTCGTGTGCGGGCATGCTGCGCCACGAGGCGCACGAGATCCTGGAGATGGACACGCCTGAGCTGACGGATGTGGGTAGCCGCATGTGGGACATCAGCGAGTTCTTGCTGCACCTGTACGACAAGGGCGAGCTGGATACCAACTTCCAGCGCATCGACGTCACTATCCCGTACCACGCGCCCCTGCCAGGTCAAGTCTCAGGGCCTGGGCAAGTCTAGCCCATCGAGCTCATGAGTTTGATTCCCGGCGTGACCGTCAAGGATTCCGAGCAGCCTTGCTGTGGCATCGCGGGCACGTACGGTATGAAGAAGGAGAAGTACGCGATCGCCCAGGCCGTGGGCGCTCCCGTCTTCGACTTCATCAGCAGGTCAACGCCGAGTTGGCGGCATGCGACACGGAGACGTGTCGCTGGCAGCTGCGCACAGCCACGGGCGCGAAATGTCGTTCACCCGATCTGGTTGATTCACAGGCTTTACGGTCTGCCCCAACGGCTGAGACGCGAGCGAATATCCCCGGGCGCGCACGACGATGCGTGCCCGGGGGATATTACTGTGTGCTCATGAGCATCTCTCGCCGCGTTGTCGTCACTGGAGCCTCTACTGGAATTGGGCAGGCTACCGCCCGCCTGTTGGCGAAGCGGGGGTGGAGGGTCGTTGCGGTGGCCCGTCGCCGCGAGCGCCTGGAGGCTCTCGCCGCCGAGATCGGTTGCGAGTACTGGGCGGCTGACCTGAGCGATGAGGCGCAGGTGGAGGAGATGGCCGCCCGCGTCCTGGAGGGTGGCCCCGTGGATGCGCTGGTTAACAACGCTGGTGGAGCTATCGGTGTGGACAGCGTCGCCGACAGTGACCCTGCCAGGTGGAGTGCGATGTTCGACCGTAACGTGCTGACTGCTCTGCACTGCTCGCGCGCTTTCCTGCCGGGTATGCGCGAGCGCGGGGGAGACCTCGTGTTCCTGACTTCGACTGCTGCCCACGATACGTATCCGGGTGGCGGTGGCTACGTGGCCGCCAAGCACGCCGAGCGCATTATTGCCAATACCCTGCGCCAGGAGCTGGTGGGCGAGCCCGTGCGCATCATCGAGATCGCGCCCGGCATGGTGCGCACCGAGGAGTTTTCCTCTCAACCGCCTCGGCTCCCGGGAGGCGGCCGACCGCGTCTATGAGGGGGTTGCTGCCCCGCTCGTCGCCGAGGACATCGCCGAGGCGATTGTGTGGACCCTGGAGCGTCCGTCCCACGTCAATATTGATTCGATGATCGTGCGCCCGGTGGCTCAGGCGACGAATACTCTCGTGGCCAGGAACGCCCCCGAGGCGTAGGCGGCGAGGCCGAGCACCGAAGTGGGACGAGGCCGGGGTGGGGTGGTCCGTGGTGGGCGGTGAGCGTGCCCGGCCTCGCGCCACTCATGCGAGCGTGGCCGCCAGCGTTGATGCGGCCACGATGATGAGGAGGGCCGCAAAGACTAAGCCGAGGACGCGATTCGACACGCGTGCAGTCAGGCGCGCTCCCACGAACCCGCCCACCATCGAGGCACCGGCGAACAGCGCGACCATTGCCCCGGCCTCGGCGGTGATCGTCAGAGTTCCGGAGAGTGTGCGTGAAGCCAAGCCGAAGGCAGCCGTGATGACCATGACCAGCAGGGATGTGGCCGAGGCGCGCCTCATCGGGTATCGCAGCGCGAGGTGTAGGGCAGGCACGATCGCGAAGCCTCCGCCGACGCCGAAAAATCCCGTGAGGAAACCCGTCAGCGTCGCGAGCGCGACGACCCGGCCCACGGTCGCGAGCGTCCACGAGCGTTGACCACGCAGCTGCGCCCCGGCCTCGTGCGACGAAGGCGAGGCGGATGGGTGCAGCTGGGAGCGAACCATGAAGATCGCGACCGCTACCAGAAGAGCGCAGAAGGACAGCATGAGGGTCCGGGCCGACACGAGCGGGGCCAGCGCCGCTCCCGCCCACGTGCCCGCCAGGCCAGCGAGCGCGAAGATCGTTCCCTCACGCCACGCGACGCTCCCGCTGCGAGCGCGCGTGGCCAGGGAGACGGCGGCTGTCAGCCCCACGATGATGAGGGACAAGCCCGTGGCCTGGTGCGGGTCTTGGCCGAGGATGTAGACGAGAATGGGGACGGAGACAATGCCACCTCCTGCGCCGAGCGAGCCGACGACGACGCCGACGAGCGCGCCGATGAGGAGGGCGTGAAGGATCATCGGACCCCCTGCCCGGGTGCAGGCGTGGGAGGACGGACCCCCAGGGAGGCCGCGAGCGCGGGGTCCATGATGTCGCAGGCCTGCCTGCCCGCCGCGATGAGCATGCCGATGGCGCGCAAGGCGGGGGTGGCGTGCTCGTAGAAGGCGCGGTAGCCCTCGCACAGGTAGTTGTGCGCGCGCTCGCCCCGGCGGACGAAACGGTCTTTCGGACACCCGCCCCAGCACAGGCGCAGGTACGCACACGCGCGGCACTCCTCGTCCAGGTCGGGCTTGAGGCGCGCAAAGTCGCGCATCTTATCGGAGGCGGCCAGCTGCGACAGCGACGAGGAGGTGATCGAGCCGACCAACCAGTCCGGCTCCACCCAGTGATCGCAGGCGTACACGTCGCCGTTAAACTCCATCGCCATATTCGCCCCGCACACCGGCGCGTGCACACACACCGACGCCGACCCGAACATAGCCGACAGCGTCGAATCCACGTCCTGAATGAAGACTTCACCCACGTCGGAGGCCAGCCACTGGTCGAACACCTCGCACAGGAAACGCCCGTAGGAGGCGGGGGACGTGGAGCGGCTCGTCACGCAGTCCCCGTCCTGCCGATACAGGAGCGCCGAGGTCCCGGAGCGCCAGCCGCGCTCAGCCTGAGCCAGGTCGGCGGCGCGCACACGCTCAACAATGGGAATGAACTGCAGGTAGCGAGCCCCAAGCTCATCACGGAAGTAGCGATACACCTGCGCCCCGTGCTCCTCGTTCGCGGCGTTGACCGTGCACAGGATGTTCGTTTCCACGCCCGCGCGAGCCAGAGCCTCCCAGCCGCGCACAACCATCGCGTGGGTACCGCGCCCACCACGGTTAAGCCGGTAAGCATCGTGCATGTGAGCGGGTCCGTCGATGGAGACTCCCACGAGAAACTCGTGGTCCGCGAAAAAACGCGCCCACTCATCGCTCACCAGCGTCCCGTTCGTCTGCAGAGCATGACGCACACGCTGGGTGGGGCGACGGTAGCGCTCACACAGCTCCACGAGGCGCTCGAAAAAGCCGAGGCCGCGCAGGGTCGGCTCCCCGCCCTGCCACAGCATCGTCACTTCGCCGTCGGGGCTCGACTCCAGGAACGCCTCGACGTAACGTTCCAAGGTCTGCTCGGACATGGTCTGCGCGGCAGCGTCGTACAGCAGTTCCTTGGATAGGAAAAAGCAATACTGGCAGTCCAGGTTACATGCCGCACCCGTCGGCTTCGTCACCACAGAAAAGGGGATCTGGGCACTCACGAACGCTCACCCCCAGCGCGCACCTCCACCCCAGGCGAGGCCGTGGCCCCCTCCCCGGTGAGGCGCGCGCTCGCGGTCGGCGTCCTCGTCGCCCGACGGGTGGGCCGCGATGTAGGCGCAGCCCTGGGCGGCCCCGAGCGGCCCGAGCGAGGCCACGACCACGTCGATGTCCCACTCCATGACGGGAAGGAGCTCCGCACGCATGTGGGCGGCGATGTCCTCCTTAATCTGGGGGAAAGCATCCACGATCTCGCCCGCCACAATGATTGCTTTCGGATTGATGAGTAACGCCGCCGACCCGAGCACGTATCCGATCGCCCGTGCGGCCCCCTCCAAGGCCGCCAGCGCACGCTCATCGCCGGCGTGCACAGCCGCGCGCAGTTCCCTCAGATCGCGCGCCCCCGCTCGCTCGCATAGGGCAGGCACCGACGCGAGCGTCTCCACGCAGCCGCGCTTCCCGCACCCGCACAGTGCATCGTTTCCCGCCACCGTGATGTGTCCCAGCTCCCCGGCCAGCCCGTCGCCCCCGCCCACCAGACGAAAAATCGGAGACGACGCAGCTCTCCCACGCCGCCCGACAGGCGCAGATAAATGAAGGACGACATGCCCGACCCGCGCCCCAAAGCCCCTCCGCGAAAGCAGCCATCCGCACCGTGTTGTCCACCACCGGGACAGCCTGCCACCACCGTCCCGTCACTGACGCGACGTCCTCTACGCTCGGATAGGCATCCGACGCTACTCGCGCATGACGGCCCATCGGAATCGGAGCCCCAACGCCCACTGCACGCACCCGCGACACGTCGATCCCCCGGGAGGTGGCGCTCGCAGACAGTGCCTCGCAGGTCTGTTCGAGGCACCCCAGGAGCGTCGGGGATGCGGGGGAGACGATGTGGGCGGAGGCCAGGACGGTGCCGGAGCGGCTGAGCATGACGGCGGCGCAGGGAAGTGCGTGTGACCAGGGAGGCCGACCGCGTGCGCGGCGGATGCATTGAGGGTCAGGAGCTGGGTGGGGCGACCGCGCCCAGGCGCGTTGGAGCGGACGGGCACGACCGATCCTTCGTCGAGGAGGGTGGTCAGGGCACGGCCGAGGTTCGTGCGGGAGGTGTCCAGGGCTTCGCAGAGCTGCGAACGCGTCGCCGGGGAGAAGGAGAGGTGGGCGATGATACGGTCCTCGAGGGTGGGGAGGGGTGGCGCGTGGGGTAGTGCATGTCCGTCCTTCCCGAGTGTGTACCGTGAGCGGTGCCCCGCCACGGCCTCGTTACTTTTATGATACGTGTCACTTAGTGTGTCTCGTGGGTGGCGTGCGTCTGCGTGGGTGTCGCGGCGGCGGAAGTCTGAGTCCCTTCCGCCGCCGCGCGTCTAGTCGCTCGTGACCTCGTCGAGGTCGGAGCGAGCCGTGTTGACCAGTGGGATGTCGAAGTCCGTCATTGCCGCCATCCACTTGGCGAAGGAGTGGTCTCCGCGCTCGCGCAGCTGCAGGTAGAGGTTTGTGGCCAGCTCCCTGCGGATGTCGTCGTACACGGGCACGGTGTAGACGTTGTTCATCTCGGCGGGGTCCAGGCGCAGGTCGTAGAGTTCGTTGATCGACTCGGGGTTGATGACGAGCTTGAAGTCCCGCGTGCGCAGCATGCGCTGCTGGAGGGGGAAGTGGTGGCCGTGGAACTCGCACACGATGTCCTCGCGCCAGCCCTCAACGTCCTCGCCGCGCGTGAGGTCCACGATCGAGCGGCCATCCTCCACGAGCGAGGTGTCCAAGCCCGCGATGTCCAGGACCGTGGCCGGCAGGTCAATGAGGGAGACGAACGCGTCCGAGCGGCCCACCGTGGACACGCCGGGGATGTGGGCGATGAAGGGGACGTTGTAGATGTCGTCGTACATCATCGGACCCTTGTCGTTGAGGCGGTGCGAGCCTGTGAACTCCCCGTGGTCCGCGCAGAAGAAGACCGCCGTGTCGTCCAGGATGCCCAGCTCGCGCGCCACGTCCATGATGCGCCCGATCTCGAAGTCGATCATCGCCGTGTATCCCCAGTAGACCGCGATGAGCTTCTTCCACTGCTCGTTCGTGAACGAGGACGTGGACCAGTAGGTCGCGTAGTTCTCCTGGATCGGGGGCTTGCCGATGAGGGGGTCTCCGAAGTTTTCCGGCAGCTCCACGAGGTCGGGGTCGATCAGGTCGAACCACTCGTCGGGCAGGAAGTAGGGCAGGTGAGGGCCGAAGAAGTGCACGTCGAGGCAGAAGGGCTGCTTCGAGTCTTTCCAGTCGGCCGCGTACTCGCGCAGCTTCTCGATCGCGCGGTCTGCCAGGAATCGCTCGAAGGTGGCCTCCTCAGGCTGGTCCAGGCGTGCGGCGATGATATGCCCGTCGCGCCCGCCGGGGAGCTTGCCGCGCCACAGGTCGTGGGCGCGCACCGGCGGGAGGTTATTGGCCTCGAGCCAGGCGACGTACTTCTCGTTGGCCACGGGGTTTTCGGCACCCCAGTAGGTGTCGTCGTCCGCGCCGAAGGCGTCGGGCAGGTTGTATCCGCAGTGGTATTTGCCGACGATGCCGACGTTGTAGCCGGCGTCGCGTAGCTCCTGCGTGTACGTCCACGTGCCCTTGGGGATCGAGACCTGGTAGGCGATGTTCCACTCGGGGTTGGCCAGCACCTGGTGCTTACCCGGGCGCTTGCCGGTCATGAGTGAGGCGCGCGTTAGCGTGCAGATCGCGGTGGGGGTGAAGCAGTGGGTGAAGGCGAAGCTCGATTCGCCCATTGCGTCGATGACGGGGGTGTGGGCGTGGGTTGCCCAGGCAGCCGATTGTGTCGGTGCGGTGCTGGTCGGTCATGATGACCAGGACGTTGCGTACGTTGTCGGGGATGTCCCGAGTCTTGTCGGTCATTGGTGTGTCTTTTCGTCGTTGAATTCGGGGGTTGGCCAGTTACTTCTGGGAGACGACAGCGTCCATGTCTTCGAGTTCGGTGCCGCTGGTTTCGGTCAGGAAGCGAGCGGTGAAAATGACGGCGAGGACGCCGAAAGCGCAGTAGATCCAGTAGGTGCCGGCCGGCGACCAGGCGATGAGGAATGGGAAGAGTAGAACGACCAGGAAATTGACCAGGAAGTCTGCGCCCGACGCGAGCGACATAGCGCCGCCGCGGATCGAGTTGGGGAACATCTCGCCCATGACGATGGAGAAGATCGGACCCCACGAGGAGGTGAAGCCCAGGAGGAAGGTGCACAGGGCCGCGACCGCCAGGAACGCCAGGACGGGGGAGTGCGCGACGTCCGGCTTGCCATCGACCGTAGGGGCGACCGTAAAGACCGTCGCCACGATGCCCAGCGACACGAAGATGAGGGTGCCGCCGTAGATCAGCATGCGCTTGCGGCCCACACGATCCACCAGCATGATGCCCGACAGAACGCCGACGATCTTGAAGGCCGTGATGAGCAGCGTCTGGGCCAAGGCCATCGACTCGGTGAAGCCGACGGCGGCGAACAGGGAGTTCGAGTAGAAGAACACGCCGTTGATACCGGTGAGTTGCTGGAAGGCAGCGATCGCCATGCCGACGAAGACCAGGCCGCGCCACTTCGAGGACAGGATCTGGCCAATCGACAGCTTCGCGCCGCCGGTGGCCGTCAGAGACTCGGCGATGGCGGTGACGCGTGCGACTGGATCCGCCTCTGCGCTGACCTTCGCCAGGATGGCCTCGGCCTCGTCGGTGCGTCCCACGGAGACCAGGTAGCGTGGGGATTCGGGGATCTTCGCCGTGAAGACGACGAAGAGAAGCGCCGGAATGATCAGGCACGCGAAGAGAACCTGCCAGGTCATGAGGCCTCCGAACGCAGGCCGCGCCGCGCCGCCCGTGAACGAGACGACCGCCGTGTTGATGAGGCCAGCGAAGAACAGGCCCAGAATGATCGCGAGTTGGCGGAATCCGATGAGGCGTCCGCGGATGTCAGCTGGGGCGATCTCGGCGACGTAGCCGGGGGCAACCGTGGTTGCCGCGCCAAAACCGATGCCGCCAATGATGCGGGTCAGGAGCAAGAATGGGGTAGCCGAAGCCGCCCAGCAGCGGAGAGAGTGGGCCGAGGAGGGCCTCGAACAGGAGGAAAGGCCCGACCCACATGAGCGTGGTCTTGCGGCCGATCCGATCAGAGATACGGCCCGCGGCGAGCGCCCCGAACAGGCCACCGATGACGCCAGCCGCGCCCGCAACGCCTTGGAGAATGGGGCCGAGTTCGAAGGTGGTACCCACCGCCTTGATGGCGGCGTTGAGGACCATGCCCTCAAAACCGTAAAAGAACGGGCCGAGGGTGGCGATGATCGCCAGCGTTGTCGCATAGCGCCTCGCGTTCTTCTCGCGAGGCGTGAGTGAGGGTGTCGTAGACATGTCTTCGTCCTTGAAGGTGAGGAATGCGCCCGCGCCTGCCGTGTGCGCACTCCTCACGCTACGCGCCTCAATTTGTGTCCGAGCTAACGGACATAAACATACTTAGTGATCTAAGTCACTTAGCGTGTTGGTGTTCACCGCTTCTGAATCACAAACTCCGGATCCGGAGCACTCGTCACCTCCACCGACTCAGCATCAATAACCAACGCCTTCGCACCCCGCAGACGCAACGTCCCACGCACCCGCACCCAACTATCCGCCGCAGGAACCGCTCCGTCCCACCGCACCGCAAAACCAATCGCATACGCATCCGCCGCACAACACCAAATCGCCATACGCGCCACCGCGAAACTCTCCTCCTGCGTCAACCGCGGAATCGACGCCTGCCCCCGCGCCGAAGCCTCGCTCATCACAAAACCCGTCAACTCCACACGCTGACCATCATGCACCTTGCCATGAGACGCAAACTCCTCAACCTGAGCAGCAAAGTTCTCCGTCGTCAGCTCCAATACCCCACTCGACGAGGCCTGGGACCCACCCCCGCTCTGGCTCCCACCCGGGGTGGCCGACTGCGCGCCCCCATCCGCGCTCGCGGGGGGAGTGGAGGGGCTGTCCTCGGATGGTGCGCCGGGGTCCGCCTCGGCCTCGTCTTCGGTATCTGCGGCGCGCGCGCTAATTGTGGTTGCGGCCAGCTCAGAGGGGGACACGCGGAAGGGGAGAATCAGGATGAGGGCGGCCAGGATAGCCACGCAGGCGCGCGTCAGTCCACGACGCGACGACGCGGGCGCATGGGTGTGCTCCCCATGGGTGTGCTCACCTTCGCCCACCTCCAGACGCGACGACAGTGCCAGCGCGCACGCCAACAACCCGACGCCCGACACGAGGATGCCCAGCCGCGCCGACGGGGGCACGAATGACCCGTAGCGTCCTGACAGTGCCATCCATGCGAGCGCCGCGCCCAACCTGCCAGTGACAAAGCCTCCAGGGTGGGAGCAATCCGATCCAACAACTTCACGAGAGAACCCCCATCCACCAGGAGCCACCAACAACCAACGCGGCAACTGCTGTCACCGTCACGAACAGGCGCGCCACAAACATTCCGCGGAACTGCGACGACAACAACGCCATGTTCTTCACATCCATCATCGGCCCGTACACCATGAAGCCCATGAGAGCACCTGTCGGTGCCAATGAGGCGAACGAGCGTGCAATCACCGCGTCAGACGATGAACACAGGGACAGGGCGAAACCCGCTCCCATCATCAGCGCCAACACGCCCGCCGCAGGCAGCCCCGACAGCAACGACGACACCGGCCACAGCACCTGTGCCACCGTTGATGCGGCCACGCCTCCCAGTAAGAACGGCAAAATTCGCCCAAATGAGCGACCCGTCGCCGCCAGCACGCCAGAGACGCTCCGGTCGGGCATCTCGCACCCGTGCTCGCAACAACACGCGTCGCCCCCGTGATCGGTGTCCGACAGACTCTCCTCGCGCAGTGCGCGCGGGGGAATGACCAGCATAGACAGGCCGACCGTGAGGGCGACGACGACGGAGAGGCCGACGCGCGCCGCGACGAGCGACCACGACCCGAAGGCGTAGAGCGTCGAGGCGAACACCAGCGGGTTGATCGCGGGGGAGGCCAGCATGAGGGTCGTCGCCGCCGACAGGGGAACCCCCCTTGCGCAGGAGGGAACGGAAAATCGGAACGGCCGAGCAATCGCACACGGGCAGCACGAAAGCTGCGAGGAGCGCAGTCAGCACCGAGGCGAGAGGGTTCGTCGGGAACACCCGGGCGATGAGCGCGGGGGAGAGGTAGGCCTCGATGAGTTCGGCAACAAAGACACCCAGGAGGAGGAAGGGGATCGCCTGCAGGGTCATGCCCACCGCAATCGTCGCTGCGCGCCCAACCGGGAAACCCGCGCCGGATAGGGACCCCTGCAACGCCCAGACGACCAGCAGCGCGGCGATCACGCAAACGCCGACGAGCGCACCCCAGGGGCGCATGGGGCGTTTCGTTTCCGTTTCAAACACCCCACAACTCTAGTGCAGGGTTGCGCGCTCCCCGAAAGCACGCGCCGTGGCAACGAGGCCGTGGACCCGGGAAGAGGAGAGCACGCCTGCGCTGTGGGCAGACAGACGCGCCCCCGATGGGCATCTGAACAGTCGCTTCGCTACACTGGTTTTTCGCTACGATCCGGCCCGCGACAGCGGGGTATCACCGGGGAGCATCCGGAAGAAAAAGGGCAGCGACAGCTTACCACGGCCCTCGTCCCTCCAGTAGAACCGGACGGGAGGGCCCGACACAGCCCCAACGAAGCGGCCGCACCCGACCAACGGGAGCGGCAAGCGGGTGGTACTCGCGGGTGCTGATGACGCCGGTCCTCGTCCCTGTATAGGCGCGAGACGAGGACACTCATGACGAAGCACGGCTTCTATCCCCGCCACCGGCAAGACGAGGTGGACCCCAGCCCTTCCTTCCCGACCATGGAAGCATCCACGCTGGCCTTCTGGGCGAGCGACGACACCTTCCGTAAGTCGATTGAGATGCGTGACGCCGGCGAGCACGGCTCTAATGAGTTCGTGTTCTACGATGGCCCGCCTTTCGCCAACGGCCTGCCCCACTACGGTCACCTCCTGACCGGCTACGTCAAGGACGTGGTGGGCCGCTACCAGACCATGAAGGGCCACCGCGTCGAGCGTCGCTTCGGCTGGGACACGCACGGTCTGCCCGCCGAGCTTGAGGCGCAGCGCCAGCTGGAATCGAGGACGTCACCGAGATCACCCGTGAGGGTGGCGTCGGCATCGAGGCGTTCAACGCGGCCTGCCGTTCCTCCGTCCTGCGCTACACGAAGGAATGGGAAGAGTACGTCACCCGACAGGCCCGCTGGGTGGACTTCGAGCACGACTACAAGACGCTCGATATGTCCTACACGGAGTCCGTGCTGTGGGCATTCAAGCAGCTCTACGACAAGGGACTGGCCTACCAGGGGTACCGCGTCCTGCCCTACTGCTGGAACGACCGCACGCCTCTGAGCAATCACGAGCTCAAGATGGACGACGAGGTCTACCAGGACCGCACTGACAACACGGTGACGGTGGGCCTGCGTCTCGAGACCAAGCTGCGCGAGGATTCGGCGCGCCCCGAGCTGGCGCTCATCTGGACGACCACGCCCTGGACCCTGCCCTCGAACTCGGCCGTCGCCGTGGGCCCGCAGATCGAGTACTCCCTCGTCGAGGTCGCGGCCGACCATGAGGGTAACCTTGCGGGCGAGCGTGTCCTCATCGCCACCGACCTGATCCCGTCCTATGCCAAGGAGCTGGGCGAGGACCACACCATCGTCGCCACCTACAAGGGCCACGAGCTGGTGGGCCTCCACTACCACCCGATCTACGACTACTTCGACACGCCCGAGCGCCGCGCCGAAGGCGGCGCCCCCGGCCCCAACGGCTGGTCCATCATCGCCGCTGACTACGTGACGACGACGGATGGCACCGGCCTCGTCCACCAGGCCCCCGCCTTCGGTGAGGACGACATGTGGACGTGCATGGAGTACGGCATCGGCCTCGTCATGCCGGTCGACGAGGGCGGCGTCTTCACCTCGGAGGTCCCCGACTACGAGGGCATGCAGATCTTCGACGCGAACCGCTACGTGGTCGCCGACCTGCGCGAGCAGGGCGGCCCGATTGCGCGCCGCGCCCCCGAGATCCGCGCCGTGCTGGTGCGCGAGAAGTCCTACGTGCACTCCTACCCGCACTGCTGGCGCTGCCGCAAGCCCCTCATGTACAAGGCCGTGTCCTCCTGGTTCGTCCGCGTGACCCAGATCCGCGACCGCATGGTCGAGCTCAACCAAGAGATCACCTGGACCCCCGCGCACACCAAGGACGGCATCTTCGGCAAGTGGCTGGAGGGCGCCCGCGACTGGTCGATCTCGCGTAACCGCTTCTGGGGCGCGCCGATCCCCGTGTGGGTGTCGGACGATCCGGCCTACCCGCGCACGGACGTCTACGGCTCCATCGCGGAGCTTGAGGCCGACTTCGGCGTGAAGGTCACGGACTTCCACCGTCCCTTCATCGACTCTCTGACGCGCCCGAACCCGGACGACCCGACGGGCAAGTCGACGATGCGTCGTATCTCCGACGTGTTCGACTGCTGGTTCGAGTCCGGCTCGATGCCCTTCGCGCAGGTGCACTACCCGTTCGAAAACCAGGAGTGGTTCGAGAACCACTACCCGGGCGACTTCATCGTCGAGTACATCGGTCAGACGCGCGGCTGGTTCTACACGCTGCACGTCCTGGCGACCGCGCTCTTCGATCGCCCCGCGTTCCGCTCTTGCGTCTCTCACGGCATCGTCCTGGGTGACGACGGCCTGAAGATGAGTAAGTCGCTGCGTAACTACCCGGACGTGGCCGAGGTGTTCAACAAGTACGGCTCTGACGCGATGCGTTGGTTCCTCATGTCGAGTCCGGTCGTGCGCGGCGGCAACCTGATCGTCAAGGAGGAGTCGATCCGCGACACCGTCCGTCAGGTGCTGCTGCCGATCTGGAACACGTACTACTTCTTCACGCTGTACGCGGGTGCCTGCAACAAGGGTGAGGGTTACGAGGCGAAGCGCATCGACCTGTCCTCGCCCGAGGCCGTGGCCGCGCTGGTGCAGATGGACCGTTACCTGCTGGCGCACACCCGTACCCTTGCTGAGGACGTGCGTGGTGCGCTGGATGCCTATGACGTGGCGGGTGCGTGCGAGGCGGTCCGCGACTACCTGGATGTTCTGACGAACTGGTACGTGCGTACCCAGCGTCAGCGCTTCTGGGACGAGGACAGCGCCGCGTTCGACACGCTGTACACGGCTTCTCGTGACGCTCATGGAGCTGGCGGCACCCCTGCTGCCGCTGCTGAGCGAGGAGATCTGGCGTGGCCTGACGGGCGGAGAGTCCGTGCACCTGACGGACTACCCGGTTATCGACGAGGCCGTGGATGCCCCCGAGCTGGTCGCCGCTATGGATGAGGTTCGTTCGATCGTGTCGTCGGCTCACGCGCTGCGCAAGACGCATCAGCTGCGTGTGCGCCAGCCGCTGGCCTCCCTGCAGGTCGTCTCCGAGCACTTTGCTGCCCTGGAGCCCTTCGCGGACCTGATTGCTTCCGAGGTGAACGTGAAGTCCGTGGTGTTCTCCGCGCCGGAGAATTCGGGTCTGAGCGTGCGCACCGAGCTGAGCCTGAACCCGCGCGCCTTCGCCCCGTCGGTTCGTAAGCTGACGAGCCAGCTGTTCAAGGCTCAGAAGTCCGGGCAGTGGGAGCTGACGGAAGACGGCGCGTGCCGTTTCCCGGGCGTCTTGGTTGACGGCGCTCCGCTGGAGCTGACGGGCGACATGTTCTCGGTGTCCACCTCCGTGGACGCTGCCGAGGGACAGGTCGCGGACGTGCTGGCGTCGGGCACCTTCGTGGTGCTCGATACGGAGCTGACCCCCGAGCTCGAGGCCGAGGGCTACGCCCGCGACGTCGTGCGTGCCGTCCAGGACGAGCGTAAGAACGCCGGCCTGCACATTGCGGACCGCATCGACCTGTCGCTGACGGTTCCGTCCGATCACGTGGCCGACGTGGAGGCCTGGCGCGACATGATCGCTGCCGAGACCCTCGCGCTGTCGCTGACAGTCGAGGCTGGCGACAAGCTCGCCGTGAGCGTCGCCAAGCACTGAGTGCTGAAAACTCAGGCGGGCGGGCTGCGCGAAGGCGCGGCCCGCCCGCTTTCATACGCGATGACGGGGCGAGGACGCACAGCTTGAAGGGCACACGTCGCAGGGCGCAGGCAGGGGGAGCGTATGCCTAGCTGAGGTGCAAGCACCGAAGCGCTAGCGCGACGCGATGTAACGCAGGTCGACGGTCGCCTCGCGCAGGCGCTCGAGGTAGGCAGAGTTCGACGTCATCCACGGTGAGAGGACGGGCTGGCCGTCCTGCTTCATGAAGGAGTTCAGCAGATCCTCGCGAGAAAAACGAGTGGCGAAGAGGATCTGGCGCAGCTCAAGGCTGTTCGCCGCCTCGACGCTCAAAATAGGGTAGGTCGCGTGCGTGTAGCGCTTGACCCTGGGCCACGGCGTGTCCGTGATGCGCCAGCGGCCATCGGTTGGGGGATCGCTCGGCAGGACAATGGGACGCAGACGAAGATTGGCGCGGCGCAGCGCACCGAGCTGCGTGATCAGGACGTAGCTGGCGAAGGCCTCGCTGCGCGTGTCCATCGTGAAGCGCGTGCTCGGGTGGCGCTCGGACCAGCTGAAACGGTAGTAGCCCGATATCTCCCACATCGTGAAGAAGTCGGTGTTGTAGGACGAGAATGAGTGCCCGTAGCCGTATCCGTTCTGGAAGTCACTTTGTGCGACGGAAGTACCCGAACAGAGCTTCCCAATCAACGTCTCTAACTTCTCCAACATGCTCGGAGACTCCTTCGATGATGTTTTGCGTGATGAGTTCGTCAATCGTCATGGCAACCCATGCGCCCAGAGCGACCTTCTCGAGAATACGAACCTGTGGAGCATATCCGTAGGACCCGTGGTCTTCGTCGAGCAAACAGATCTCGATCATGACGTCCTCAGGCAGAGCGTTGCCCGTGAAACGGAACTGGTGGTAGAGCTCGTTGAAGTTGGCCGGCGGCCCCGAGCGGAACTCGGAGGGGGGAAGATGCCGCCGTTCATGATGGGGGTCAGATGGCGTCCGCCGACGTGGCCAATGTGGTCGAGGCCGGTGATGTCGAAGGCTTCGATGAACTCGGCTTTGGAACGGAAATATCGATTGGTTCCGGGGACCTCGCCGTGGTCGCGATCCTGGCGCCACGCGGGGAACGTGGTCTTCGGCTTGGCGTATCGGGAGCGAAGCCAAGCATTGGTCGACACCAGTTCGGGGTCAGTGCCGTCGGACATCTGGGCCGCCATGGAACCGGTGACGTCCATGCCCGCGCGATAACGTTGCCCGAGTCCCGCCTCGGCGTGGGGGAGCACGTCCCCGGGGCCGGGAGCGCGCACGGGGAACATCGCGCTCATGGGGGTCACGACTTCGTCTGGGTGCGGATTGTGCGGCTCGGGGGGGCATGGAAGCTCGATTCTCTGTGGTGATGTCAGGTCAGGAAACGGCGGTCCCGGCCGCTATCGTCCTGGCGGCAGCGGGATTGGGGGAACCACGGACGGCTGCCGGGGAGCAGGGAAGGATTGAACAGGGGAAGAAAGGATTGGGGACACGGCACGCGTGGGAGCCTGAGGGCCGTGCGCAGGCCGTGCGGGCCTGTCCGCTGTGGGACGCTGGGGCGCGGAGCTGCCCCTGTCGCTGTGTGCGTGCGCTCCTGCGTGGGAGACAGTACTCGCTTGGGTTTGCTGTCCGGTGTCCGCGATTTGAGGCCACGGGCGAAGAGGCCGTGTGGGCGGGCTTGTCTGTTTTGCTGCGCCGCGGCCCCTTGCTTCCCTTATGCCCGCGGCTGGGCTTGGCGGGCTTTCTGAACATTGCCAGCTCGAGGGCGTTCATGAGCGGACAGACCATCTTGTTGTAGCGCTCGTAGTCCAGGCCGTAGAGTTCTTCGCTCACGCATTTGAGGCGCACGTTGGAGAATTGCACCTGCGTGTAGAAGAAGATCGACATGGGGACTTTGAACACCGTTGAGATGCCAGCGATTGCGATGCTTGAGGATTCGGGGATCGTCAGGACGTCGTCGCGTGACTTGATGCGCTGGCTTTTCTCGTCCACGAAAATCACGATTTCCGTGAAGTAGTCGAATGCGGCGTAGATCGCTTGGAGCATTTTGCTGCCACGAGACGCGGTGCGTCAGCGTGAACGTTGACCGAATCCAGCCGCTATCGACGTGCTGTCCTTCAAGATACATGGCACTGCTCCTCTCGCGTCGTTGTTCGCCGAAGGTGTGTGGGTGTTCAGCCGCGGGTGGGGGCGGCGGACCCGTTGGGCTTGGCCGCGTGCAGGTGCATCATGATCTCCATGGAGTCCATGAGCTGCGACATCGACTTGTTGTACTTCTCGTAGGTGGTGTTGCGGAACTCTTGGTTGACGCTGCCGACGGATACCGCTACCGCTTGGCTCTGATTGCGGAATGTGATCATCAGGGGGGCGTTGAGGACCGTGGAGATGCCGCGCAGTATGATCGCGCGGTTTTCTGGGATTGTGAGGATGTCCGACTGCTTGGTCACGGAGATCTGCGTGCCGTCGACCAAGACCTGTGGGTTGGCGAAGTACGGGTACGCCCCGTGCACGGCCTGGAGCAGCTGGTTCCACGTGACGCGGTACGTCAGGTTGAACGTGGAGCGGATCCAGCCGTTTTCCTCACGTTCTTCAACGAGCAGCATGTCTCATCCTTATCGTGTCACGCGCGCATGAGAGCGCGCGTGAGGGGCATCCTATCAGAGGCGCCTGGGTGCTCAGCGAGCCGCATCGATAGTTGCTTTGGCGGTCTTCAGGTCGACGCCGGTGCGGTCCCTGTATGCCTTGATGGCGCTGACGAGGTGTCCGTCGGCCACCATCCGGAGTTCGGCATCCGTCAGCTCGAGGCTGGTGGAGACGATCGCGGATGTGGGCACGGGCACGGCGTCAATCGCCGCCTTGGCTGCCTTGAGGCTTACGCCGGTGCGGTCCTTGTATGCCTTGACTGCCGCGATTTTCGGGCCCGTGGCCAGCAACTCCATTTCGGCGTCGCTCACTTCCAGGGACGAGGCCGTGGCGGGGGCGAGTGAATCAGTGGAAGCAACGGGGAGGAGGGACCGGCCAGAGCCGAGATCCCGGCGTCCGCGTAGGCGGCGCGCAGGCGTGCCTCAAGGGTCGCGACCTGCTCCTTCAGTCGGCGGTTTTTCGGTGCGCAGCTCTTCAATCTCGCTTGCCTGGCCGAACCACTTGCCCATGGAAATCCTCCATATCTCATTCTTACTTGTCCCTCCCATCCTACTCGCCCCGTCAGGACAGCGGACCACCGTTCGAGCTACGGCCTCGTCGATGAGAGGACCGCCGGGGCACAAACGCGCCGTGACCGGCAGAACAAGCCGCTCGCGCCGCGCGGGCCGGTAAAATAGCGGAGACACTGCGAGCCGCGGAGGAAACATGGCAGGCGAATCGTTCTTCGGGCAAGAGCCCACCCACGACGACCAGCGAGGCGGCATTCCCGCCGACCTGATCCCGTATCTGGAAGCGGCCGACGAGGCCCCCGAACCCGAGGACGGCGGCACGGCTGCCGACCCGCAGGCCGAGGAGAACGAGCGCGAGGCCGCCCTGCGCGCCCTCGTCGAACACTCGCTGCTGCTGGGTCCCGACCCCTCCGTCCTCGCCGAGATCGAGGGTGAGGTGGACGAGGACTTCGCCGACGACGCCGCCGAGGAGCGCGAGGAACGCGCCTCCCACGAGGCAGCGCTGGCCAAAGCCGAGGACGACATCGCCCTGGACGCCCGCGTGCAGGAGATCTACCAGTCCATCGTCGCGCGCGCCCCCGAGCACGACATCGACCCCACCCTCGACCGGGTGAAGCTCGCCCTGGACATCCTGGGCGACCCGCAGAACGCCTACCCGTCAATCCACATCACGGGCACGAACGGCAAGACATCCACATCCCGTATGATCGACTCGCTGCTGACCGCGTTCGGCATGAAGACGGGCCGCTTCACGAGCCCACACCTGCTCGACGTACGCGAGCGCATCTCGCTGGAAGGCCACCCGATCACGCGCGAGGGCTTCGTACGCGCCTGGGAGGACATCGCCCCCTACGTCGGCATGGTGGACGAGCGCAGCCAGGAGGAAGGCGGCCCGCGCCTGTCCTTCTTCGAGGTCTTCACGATCATGGCGTACGCGGCCTTCGCCGACTACCCGGTTGACGCAGCCGTCGTCGAGGTCGGCATGGGCGGACGCTGGGACGCCACGAACGTCATCGACGCCGGCGTCTCCGTCATCACCCCGATCGCCCTGGACCACACCAAGTGGCTCGGCTCCACGATCGAAGAGATCGCACGCGAAAAAGCCGGCATCATCAAACCCGGCCAGGTCATCGTCATCATGAAGCAGCAGGAGGCAGTCCTCGACATCCTCCTCGAACAGGCCCGCACCTTCGACGCCATCGCACGCGTCGAAGACCGCGACTTCGAGGTCATGGACCGCCAGATGGGAGTCGGCGGCCAGATGATCACCATCCGCACACCCTCCGCAGTCTACGAAGACGTCTTCGTCCCGCTGTTCGGCCAGTATCAAGCGCACAACGCAGCCGCGGCCCTCGTCGCCGTCGAAGCCTTCATGGGCGGCCGCGGCCTGGATGGACGCATCGTCGAGCAAGGCCTCATGAACGCATCGAGCCCCGGACGCATGCAAGTCGTGCGCCATTCACCCACGATCATCGTGGACGCCGCACACAACCCCGCAGGCGCGGCAACCCTGCGCGAAGCCATCGAATCCTCCTTCGCCTTCGCGCGGATCGCAGGCGTCTACGCAGCGATGGGAGACAAGGACATCGAAGGCGTCCTATCCGAAGTCGAACCCTTCCTCGACCACCTCGTCGTCACGCAGATGCCGGGCGAACGCGCAGCCGACGTCGCCCGCCTTGCCGACATCGCACAGGAGGTCTTCGGTCCCGACCGGGTAGATGTGCGCGAGTCACTGGCCGACGCGGTCGATCGTGCAGCCGAAATCGCCGAGGCCGGGGCGCAGCCCTCGGATCGCAGCGGAGTCCTGGTGTTTGGCTCAGTGATGCTGGCCGGTGAAATGCTGGCGCTCGCGGGCCACTCCCCGCGATGAACTGAATCACCCCTGAGGCGGTCGCCTGTGGCGGCCGCCTCAGTTGGGTTTTTTTGTATGGAACGTGGCACGATTATCTCGACTACAAGAAAAGATGAGCATTTTTGCAAGGAGGCACCATGAAGAAGCTCGTCAATGATGTTCACGCTGTCGTCCGCGAAAACCCTGGAGGGATTCGCCCTGGCCCACCCCGACCTCGTCGATGTTCACTACTCGCCCGATTTCGTCACCCGCGCCGTTCCTAAGGCCGAGGGCAAGGTCGGCCTCGTCTCCGGCGGCGGATCGGGCACGAACCCCCTGCACGCGGGCTTCGTCGGAGAAGGCATGTTGGACGCGGCCGTGCCCGGCGCGGTGTTCACCTCGCCGACCCCTGACCCGATCCTGGAAGCCACCAAGGCCGCCGACCGCGGGGCAGGCGTCCCTGCACATCGTCAAGAACTACACGGGCGACGTCCTCAACTTCGAGACCGCGGCCGAGCTGGCGGACATGGAGGACATCCAGGTCTCCACGGTCATCGTCAACGACGACGTGGCCGTCGAAGACTCCCTCTACACGGCGGGTCGTCGCGGCGTCGCTAAGCACCATCTTCGTGGAGAAGATCGCGGGCGCGGCCGCCGAGCGCGGCGACTCCCTGGAGGAAGTCACCCGCATCGCCACCAAGGTCAACGACCAGACCCGCTCCATGGGCCTGGCCCTGGGACCCCTGCACCGTGCCCCACGCTGGCAAGCCCTCCTTCGACCTGGGCGAGGACGAGATCGAGCTGGGCATCGGTATCCACGGCGAACCCGGATACCGCCGCGGCTCCATGGAAAGCGCCGACGCCCCTCATCGCCGAACTCTACGAGCGCGTGCGCGGTGACCTCGGCCTGATCGAGGGCGAGAGCGTCGTCGCCCTGGTCAACGGCATGGGCGGCACCCCCATCTCCGAGCTCTACATCTGCTTCCGCGCGCTCGCCGCTCTGCTGAAGAAGGACGGCATCGAGATCGCCCGCCAGATGGTCGGCAACTATGTCACCAGCTTGGAGATGCCCGGCGTTTCTGTGACCCTTATGCGCGCGGACGACGAGCTCTCGAGCTCTTTCGACGCGCCCGTGAACACGGTCGCCTGGAAGTAAGCAACGGTAGGAAGGAAGAAGGAGAGACGATGAGCCTGGATGCGCAGTGGGCACAGCGGTGGATCGAACTGTCGGCGAGTGCGGTTGCCGAGCACCGCGATTACCTGGTGGACCTGGACCGAGCGATCGGGGACGGCGATCACGGCGAGAACATGGACCGAGGCTTCCGCGCTGCGGTTGAAGCCCTCAGCGAGGCCCAGCCGGGCAGCGTCGCAGAAGTCCTCAAGACGGTCGCCAAGACCCTCATGTCCACGGTCGGCGGTGCCGCCGGACCCCTGTACGGAACTGCCTTCCTGCGCGCATCGAAGGCCGCCGGTGGCGGCGACCTGGACGGCGTGGGCGTGGCGGCCGTCATCGAGGGAGCACTGAGTGGCATCCAGGCGCGCGGAAAGGCCACCACGGGTGAAAAGACCATGGTGGACGCGTGGACCCCGGCCCTCGAGGCCGCCCGAGCGACCGCTGAAGCGGGCGGAGACGCAGGCGTCGTCCTGGAAGCAGCCGCGACGGCCGCCGAGGCAGGGGCCGCCGCCACCGAACCCCTGCGCGCCACAAAGGGCCGCGCCTCCTACCTGGGTGAGCGCTCCATCGGACACCTCGACCCGGGTGCCGTGTCCACCTCCTCATCCTGCGCGCCGCGCGCGCAGCCACCGAGGGCCAAGACGCATGAGCGCGCGCGTCTCCTTCGTCATCGTCTCCCATTCCGTCTCCCTTGCCGTCGGCGTGTGCGAGCTGGCCGCCCAGATGGCCCCCGACGTGCGCTTCGAGGCCGCCGGGGGCACGGACGATGGCCGCATCGGCACCTCCCTACGACCGCGTGGAGGCGGCCCTCGAGGCTGCCCTCGCAGCCGTGGACGGGGAGGGCAGCGGCGTCATCGTCCTGACCGACCTCGGCTCGGCCACGATGACCGTCGAATCGGTCATCGAGATGAGTGACGACCCCGAGCGCGTGCGCTTCGTCGACACCGCCCTCGTCGAAGGAGCCGTCGCCTCTTCGGTTCGCGCCCAGGTCGGCGACGACCTCGACCAGGTCGCCGAGGCCGCAGCCGCCCTCGCCCCGCGCCTCAAACGACGCGCCCGCCCAGGAGGCACCCAGCCCGGCCACCGTGCCCTGTCAGCGGGGGAGCGGGGGAGGCCACGGCCTCGTCGGAGCGATGCGTTCCCCACGCCGAAGGAGACGCCATCGTTGCGGATCCCGTCGGCATGCACGCGCGCCCCGCTGCCGCCTTCACGCGCCTGGCGGAAACCTTTGACGCAGAGATCACGGTCAACGGCGTGGACGCAACCTCTATGCTCCTCCCTGATGACGCTCGGTGTTGGGCAAGGCGCGACCGTCCACATTGAGGCCAATGGGGCCGACGCCACAGCCGCGGTCCAAGCGCTGACGGATATGCTTGAAAGGACCAATTAGGTAACCCTCACTATCACAGGAGACAACGTGAGCGCCAAGAGTGTTCTGCTGGAACCCCAGCACCTTCTCGACCCCACCCTCGAGCACACCCTCATCGTCGTCAAGCCCGACGGCTACGCCCGCAGCCTGACCGGCGAGATTCTGCGTCGCATCGAGGCTAAGGGCTACACGATCAAGGGCCTCAAGCTCATGGTCGCCACCCGTGAGCTGCTGGCCGAGCACTACGCCGAGCACAAGGGCAAGCCCTTCTTCGATGGCCTCCTTGAGTTCATGAGCTCCGGCCCCGTCGTCGCCATGATCGTCGAAGGCCAGCGCGTCGTCGAGGGCATGCGCGTCCTCATGGGGTCGACCGACCCGACGACCGCCCCCGCCGGCACGATCCGCGGTGACCTGGGTCGTGCATGGAACAGCCCCCACATGGAGAACCTGATCCACGGCTCGGACTCCGTGGACAGCGCGATGCGCGAAATCGCCCTGTGGTTCCCCGAGATTTACTGAGGGGCCTGTAACCCTGCAAGGATGCATCTCAAAACCCTGACGCTGCGGGGATTTAAGTCCTTCGCCAGTACGACCACGCTCGCCCTCCAGCCGGGCATTACATGTGTCGTCGGCCCCAACGGGTCAGGTAAATCGAACGTCGTTGACGCTCTCGCCTGGGTCATGGGCGAGCAGGGAGCACGCGCGTTGCGCGGCTCGAATATGGCGGACGTTATTTTCGCGGGGACATCTGGGCGCGCGGCGTTGGGGCGCGCCCAGGTGGACCTGACGATCGACAATGCTGACGGGCTGCTCGACATCGAGTACTCGGAGGTGACGATCAGCCGTACCCTGTTCCGCGGGGGCGGCTCGGAGTATTCCATCAACGGCTCGCCCGTGCGGCTCTTGGACGTCCAGGAGCTGCTCTCCGACACGGGCATGGGCCGCCAGATGCACGTCATCGTGGGGCAGGGGCAGTTGGACGCGATCCTGTCCTCCACGCCCGAGGAGCGGCGCGGCTTCATCGAAGAGGCCGCAGGCGTCCTCAAGCATCGCCGCCGCAAGGAGCGAGCGCTCAAAAAAACTCGCGGACATGGACGCGAATCTCGTGCGCGTCCTCGACCTGACGGCTGAGATTCACCGCCAGCTGAGGCCGTTGGCCCGCCAGGCACGCATTGCCCGGCGCGCTTCCCTCATTCAGGCGCGCGTGCGCGACGCGAAGGCCCGTCTGCTCGCGGACGACCTGGCGTCGGCCCTCTCGCGCTTGGCTGCTCTCGAAGCCTCGGACGAGTCGGCCGCGCAGCGACGCGCAGCGCTGGAGGCTCAGATCGCCGCGTCGCGCGTGTCGTTGTCGTCCCTCGAGGAAGCTGAGCGCACCTCCTCGCCCGCGCTCGAGCAGGCGTCGGCGGACTGGCAGTCGCTGACCACTCTCACTGAGCGCCTGCGCGGAACCCTCATGGCGGCCACGCAGAAGGTCGCCCTGCGCGCAACCCCCGAGCCTCCTCCGGCAGGGGAGGATCCCGACGTACTTGACGAGCGCGCCCGCGTCGCCGGCACCGAAGACGCCGCCTTGGCCGGGCAGGTTGACGTCGCGCGCTCTGCATTGACGTCCGCGACTCGCGCACGCGAGGCAGCTGAGGACACCGACGAGGCAGCCTCCCGCGAGCTGGCCCGCGTCAACCGCGTCATCGCCGACCACCGTGAGAAGGTCGCACGCCTGACGGGTGACGTGTCCACGGCCGCGTCACGCCTGGAGGCCGCCCGCGCTGAGGCCGAGCGCGCGTGGAGCGCGTACCAGGGCGCTCAGGAGCGCGCCGCTGCGGCGGAGGCCGCCGTGCCGGGGACGACAGGATCTGTGGCTGACAATGCGTTCGATAAGGATGGATTATCCGCCGATTCAAGCGGGGGAGCGGCCCGCGCCCACGCCGAGGCGTCCGCGCGCCGTGACGCCGCGCGCGCCCGCGTGGACGAGCTGTTGGGCGTCGAGCGCGAGGCCCGAGCTGAGCGTGCTCGCTGGGAGGCTCGCCGCGACGCGCTCGAGCAGCTGTTGGCCCCCGAGGACGGCACCTCCGAGCTGTTGGGGAAGCCCGGAGTGCTCGGCCAGGTCGCGCCCCTCCTGCGCATCACCCCCGGGTATGAGGACGCCGTTGCAGCCGCACTCGCCCCTTTCGCGGATGCCGTTGTCGTGGATTCCCTGGCCCGAGGCCTGGGCGAGCTGGACGCGGCACGCGCCGCCGGGCGCTCGCTGCGCCTCATCGTTGCGCCCGGTGACCAGGGGCGCGCGGAGGAAACCCTGAGGACGGGGGAAGCCACGGCCTCGTCGCCTGTTGCTGCTTCCCCCGGTGCTCTCGGTGCTGCGGAGCTACCCGAGGGTGCCGTGTGGCTACGCTCGGTCGTCACCTGCGAGGGCGGTGCTGCGCCGCTAGCGGCACTGCTGGATGGGGTCGTCGCGTGCTCCGCTGAGTGTGCGCCTGCCGTGCTCGCCTTGACTGGCGTGCGGGTCGTCGTCACGCCCGGCGGCGACGTGCTGCGTGCGTGGTCGGTCGAGGGAAGTCGGCAGGCCTCGTCGGTGCTGTCCGTGCGCGCCGATTTCGAGCAAGCGAGCGTGCGAGCGAAGGACGCGGGTGTCCGCATGGACGTAGTCTCCGAGGAACTCGCCCATGCGAACGTGCAGCTGGATCGGTGCATCAAGGAGGCGAACGAAGCGCTCAAGGCTCTACGTGCAGAGGACGCGCAGCGCGCGAAAGAGGCCCAGGAGTTGGCCCGTGCCCAGTCGGCGGCGCAGGCAGCCCGTGCCGAGGCCGAGCGCGCCCGCGACGTAGCCCGACGCGCCGACGAACAGGTCGAATGGGCCCGGGAGCAGGACGTGGCCGCTCGCGCACGCCTCGAGAGAGCCGACTCGGTGGGATCGCCCGAATCCCTCGAAGACGCCCAGGCCCGTGCGGATGCTGCGTCCCGAGCCGCGCGCCAGGCCCGCGAGACAGAAAACGAGGCTCGGCTGAGCTTACGTACCCTCGAAGATCAATCGCGGCGCGCCGCCGCCCGCGCCCGCTCCTGCGCCAGGCTGCCGCCGCCGAGCGTGAGGAGCGCGCCCGCTATGTCCGGCGCGAGGCGGTGAGACAAACGGAACTGGCCACGGCCTCGGACGTGGAGGCGGCCGCGCGCATCGCGCTGGAGGCCGCCGAGCGTGCCCTGTCCCGTGCCGCCACTGAACGCGACCGGTTGAGCGCTCGACGTTCCCAGGTCTCCCGGGAGGTCTCGGATGCGCGCCGCGCCTTGGACCGGATGAGCGCGGAGCTGGCGGATGCGATGAACTCAGCGAACCAGGGCAAGATCGCGGTCGAACAGACGAGGGTGCGTGTCGAGGACCTGCAGCGGCGCGCCCTTGAGGAACTTTCGCTTGAGCCAGAGCAGCTGATCGCCGAGTTCGGGCCGGAGGTGATGGTGCCGGTGCTGCCCCTCGACCCAGACGACGTGGAGAAAGCCGAAGCCGCCGAGCCACGCGCGTACATGCGCGCCGAGCAGGAACGCGCGCTCGCCACAGCGCAGAAGGACCTGGAGAAGCTGGGGCGCGTGAATCCGCTGGCGCTCGAGGAGCATGAGGCGCTGGCGGCGCGGCACAAGTTCCTGGTCGATCAGGTGCAGGACCTCAAGGCATCGAAGGCGGATCTGCTGCGTATTGTGCAGGACGTGGACCGCCTGGTTCAGGAGGCTTTCACGGCCGCGTTCGCGGAGACGCGCAAACAGTTCGAGCACGTGTTCGGTGTGCTGTTCCCGGGCGGCCAGGGGGAGCTGGTGCTCACCGATCCGGAGGACATGCTCTCGACTGGCATCGAGATCGAGGCTCGGCCCGCCGGCAAGAAGGTGAAGCGCCTGTCGCTGCTGTCGGGCGGCGAGCGTTCCCTGGCCGCGATCGCGTTCCTGGTCGCGATCTTTAAGGCGCGCCCGTCTCCGTTCTACGTCATGGACGAGGTCGAGGCCGCCTTGGACGACATGAACCTGACGCGCCTGCTCACCATCTTCAAGGAGCTGCAGGAGACGTCGCAGCTCATTGTTATCACCCACCAGAAGCGAACCATGGAGATAGCGGACGCCCTGTACGGCGTCACGATGCGTGACGGAATCACGAGGGTGGTGTCCCAGCGCTTGGCGGACTAGGGGAGGGGTTCTCGCGCGGAGAGGCCGTTGCTTCTGGTTGTGATGATACTGCCTTCAAAGGAAATGATGACAGAAATATTTGGACCTGAGAGGAGAGGGCAATGAGCAAGAAACAAGAGGGGACCTACCGTCTTGCGGAAGGGATCACCGTTACCGACGCTGATCTTGAAGCAGATGCGCAGCGCTTCGAAGCGGGCGAATGCGACGGAGCGTGGAAGGTTCTCCCGGGGTGTCCGCAGCTTGTCGGCGAGGAATAAATGCCGGGGAGCGTAATCGGATCAACGGTTAAACGTAATGTGAACCTGTCGGCCTTTGGTACTTAGGAGCATGTGTGGAACCGTCCCTATGCGAAGATGAAGATGTATACCGCTTTCGTTGAGGAAACACCGATTGGGAAACTCAACGCTTACTAGAGGGCCGGAAAGACCCCTCCCCAAAGGCTTGAACAAGCCCTCACCTCCCAACGAACAGCGCGCACACACACTGACCGTGCCGATCTAAGCAGCTGTCAGACTATACGCCATCTCATAAATTAAAACAAATATGAAACATCGTCAGAAAAATTCAAGCAGCCGCTGACACGAAGAAACTATCTCCAACCCCAGTGGGAATACGAAGCGAGAGATGTTGAGGTGTTGGACTCCAGTCGGTCGCCATATAGTTTAGCCGAAGCTGTCTAACGACTTAGTCAGTGGTTGAACATTGTCTGTGCCGAACAGCTCTCGGGCACCTGCAATGAAACTAGAGGGAGGCTGTTTGTAAATTACGATCAAGTTGTCGCGAGCGCGAGAGATTGCAACGTAAAATAGTTTCAGTGAGCGTTGACGTCGTTTGTCATTATTGTCAGGCACTCCAAAAATTGAACTCCATTTGTACTGATTCCATGCCGAATCGTCTAAAATTACAATGACGTTCCTGAATTCTGCGCCTTTCGTGCCGTGTTGTGTCGAATACGGCGTGTATGTGTCGAGATAATCGAAAAATCTAACTAACTCAAAAAATGGAATCTCATGCAGCGATTGAAGAAAGGCTACACGCTTATCCTTGAGTTCTGCGTCGTCTATCGTGTCGATGTCCTCAAACAATTCGATCTGGTGTGTCTTGCGGCATAGTCCATTTGACCATGCAAATTCGAGAACGTTACGAATCGAACATCTGCTAGCAGTAGTGGATTCGCACAATTTAACGAAGTTGTCAAGAAGTCTTGATAGTCTTGGAAGGTCCTCACTATTGCGCACAATTGTCCGCTCTTGGGAATAGCCTGGAGAGTCGAATCGAAGAATTTGAAGGCTCTCAAAACCGTTGCGTAATGAGTGAGACTTGTAAAGACGGGTTAGAAACGAAAATGTCGACGAGTAGATGTCGTCACTAGCTCGTAAATTCTCAGAGGCGGTTGATCCTCTGTTCTTTTGGTATGTCTTTTGGAGATTCTCCCATCCGCTAGTTCTTGCAATTGCGGAGTGTGTCAACTCAAGGATCTTTGTTTCAGTATCCCGCCAACCTAACCTATCTCTTATTGTAATGATGGTCTGCTCTGAAAGCTGATCTTCATTATCAGTATAGAATAATAAACAGTGGCTATTGGCGGGTAGATTGGTTCCCTTTGGAGTTTGGTAGACTTCAGGAGCGTCGAATTCTGATGTCCCGCAAAGTCGAACTTTATTAATCAAATCGACAATTGGTGCAGACGAGCGAAAGTTTGAAGCTTCAGTGATCGACACTGCATTGAATTGTGTTGGATCCACGGAGCCGACACCACTATTGTAAATACTCTGCATAGAGTCACCAAACAGGCCGACCAGTATCTGGGTAGGTCTGATTGATGAAGTCGTGGAATCTACAGCCAAAGACTTGATGATTTCGATGACTGTCTTGTGTGTGTCCTGGTATTCATCGAGAAATAAAACGGGAAAGCGAGATTTTAAGAAATGGCGCAGAGTGGGATAGGTCTGAAATGCTCTGTGGGCAAGCGCGAGTACGCCGTCGTGCGTGATTTCGCCTTTTGAAAGATCGGCGTACTTATCGACGTACTGAATCTCCATTCCGTCTAAGTCGAGTTTGTTGACGTAAAGCTTCTTTCCAAATGCGCGCTCTTGGTTCATCTCGTGAAGTAAAGAGCGTAGTTCTAGCTGATATTCGCGAATGATAGACCATAGGAAGCTATGAATTGTGGATACAGTAACGAATTCGGAAGCCTCTCCAAGGCGTTCGGAAATCTCATTTGCTGCGACGTTTGTGTATGTGATGCATGCAATCTGCTGTGTGGAACGATTAAAGAAAGATTTTGAGTCTGCTAGAATGTGGTCCAATGAGTCTATAAGTGTTGTTGTCTTGCCAGAACCGGGCCCCGCTTCAAAGATGAAATTCTGGTGTGCTTCGAGACATGAGATAACGTTTGATTCATGGGCTGTAAAACCTATTCTTCCGATGCCGCAGTTACCGCTGGAGTCTGAGTCTTAGAGCTGAGCCATCGTAAGCCTGCAGAAATATAATCTGGTATAGTGAGTGTGTCTAGCAGAGTGCAGTCGATAGCGAACGTAGTTTTGTCGAAAGTGCTCTTCCGTATTTCTTCGTACGCGGCTACTGCAATTTCGTCCTCAGTTGTTGACTTTTTTAGAAGTGATTTGATTCTCTTTTCTTCAAAGTGATCTTTTGGTCCCAGATCAGAGAAGACTGAGGTATTGGCATATATTACTGCATCTTCAAGCGTTCGTGCATAAAGTCGAGTTCCATCCGAAAGGGGGTAAGCGTCTTTTTCAGATTGGAAGCAGATTCGAATGTGTTTGTTGATGGTCTTTTCGTCATCATTCAAGTCTAGGAGATCGTCAACTTTGTCTCTCCCTAATATGTTCTTCAGTGTTGAATTTGCTGTCGTTTGGTTTTGTCCCCGTTGTGTTTGTACAGCAGAATTACTCTTTTTGGGGTTAACCGAATCGATATCGGTGATGATGAGAGAAGGGATTTCGATAAAATCAAGCAGTGGTATGAAATGTTGAGCGTAAGCTCCGCCCACTTCAATAATGGTGTAGTGGCTCCTGTTAAGGTCCTCGGCGCACATTGTAATGGCTTTTGGTAGGAGGATACGTTCCGCTGCGCCTTCGATCAGGATCGCGCAGTCGGCAAAAAATAGGTCCGAAATTCTTAATTGTAGATAATTGCTGATCGTATGGTATGCTTTTTCCTTCAGTGTGAGATCGTTTTTTGCCCAGAATGAAATGTCTTTGCACTCAATTCTATATCCGTCTCGTTTAAAGTAGCGAAGGCTTTCTAGTTTTCGCTCACTTAAAATGTGTGAAGAGTGCGTTGTGATTATCAGCTGTGAGTCGCTGTTGAGAATTCCGTCAACAAGACGAATAAAGACCTCTTGCATTTGTGGGTGTAGGTGAGCTTCGGGCTCTTCGATGAGCAACAGGTTTATTGGTGTCTCATAGTTACGACGGCTTCGTTTTTCTTTAAATGCGAGAATTTGAAGGATTGTATACGTTAGTCGTGAATATCCCAATCCGTTGTGCGATTCAGGGTATACCTGTTCGGTGGTGTTATCGCGATAACGTACTCGTGTTGTTGAATTTATCATCCTTCCCGTTTGTAGTTCTGAGCCTACTGTGAGATTTAGTCCGCCCGCATGGGTATTTCTCGTAATAGCTTCGATGTTTTTAGTGCGTCTTTGAAAAATTTTGAATAGGCGGATGTCAGCTCTGCTTGCATATTCTCTACTGCCGTGTCGAGGTTCTGTCGAATATCTTCGTCTTCCGATATCTCTTTGTAGAATTTTTCGAAGGCGTTTGACAGATTGTGCCGCGAATCGATAGAGGTGTCGTCAAGATCAATCTGTGCATAGATATATTCAGTCGCGATTATCCGTTTTACCTGGTCGATGGTCAAGTCGCGTGACGCGTTGTTAGCGGTCTTCTCGAGTGCAGGTTGGGTTTCTCGTTCTTCTGAATCTTCTTGATCGTTTTCGAGTGTTGAGTAAGCAGAATACGTAGCTTTGTAATTGCAGTGCCTGTCGATGGTTTTTATAACAGTGTCGAAGTTAATTGGGCCGTTGTCATTTTTTAGTTCGCTCAGTGCAGTACATGCTTGTTCTGGGTCTGTTGGCTTGTACGCGCATTCTATAATTAGAGTTTTGCACCGTATGTCGAGTGTTGTGATGTAGCGTGTGATCGCGGCAAGAGCTTCGGGTTCATCTTCTTTTAGGTTATACTCTATTTTCAACTTGAGTTTGATCGTTGGTAGAGCGGCTGGTGTCAAACATTCGTCTTCTGTTGCACTAAGTGAGTTGACGAGTGTTTCCGTTTGTTTTGCTGAAAAGTCTGCGGCGCGTAAACGGTTGTTTGTATTATTCCCGATGAATTTGTCAATGATTTCAACAAATGACGTTTTGCCTGTGTTGTTGCGTCCGACCACGACAGTCAGTCCGTTTTCAAGTGTCACTGTCGTGTCTTCGTGCGCCCTGTATCCCTGTATCTGCACTGCTTTGAGCCTCATGGTTGCTCCGTTCGTCGGTGAACTTTTTTGAACCGTAGCACTTTTAATGTAGGGATGCGCCGTAACTGTCAAACATCGTGCAAGTTTGGTTCAAATACAAGCGTGCGTGTGGACTTTCATCCATTCAGCACGGTTGTGCGGTGAGGTTGTGAAGCGTTGGAGCGTCCGATCTGATTGTTCTGTTCCTGTGCTCTTGGGGCGTTTGAGGGGGTGACTCGTCGCTCACCAGATAGGAGTATCTGTTGTACCGATTCTCACCGATACCGCCGCTGCTCTCAGCGCGGAGCGCCCGACGCTCTCAGGACTCGACCTTCCTTAGCGTGCCGTGCGTGAGCTCGTAGATCGTGTCCACGTAGGGCAGGATCGAGCGATCATGTGTCACCATGATGGCGCTCTTGTTCTTGGACTTCACTTCCTTGCGGATCAGCTGGGCGATCTCCTGGCCGCGGTCCGGGTCCAGGCTTGCGGTCGGCTCGTCTGCCAGGATCAGCTGCGGGTTGCCGATGAAAGCGCGAACGATCGCCGCCCGCTGCTTCTGGCCACCCGACATCTGGCGAGGATACTTCGCGTAGGAGGCCTCGATCCCAAGGTCCTCCATGAGGGAGCGGACCTCGGCCTGACGCGTGGCCTTGTCCTTCTGACCCTTGAGCTTGGCGAACAGCTCGAGCTGATCGCCGATACGCATGTAGGGCAGGAGCTGGTGGTCCTGGAAGATGAAAGCCCAGCAGCTCGAGGCGCTTGCGTGTCCACTGCTTCTGGCTCAGCTGGGTGAGGTCCTGGCCGGCGATGGAGGTGCGCCCCTCGTAGGTCGAGAGCAGCAGGACAGCGGTGGACAGGAAAAGCTATCCGGAAAAGTAGTGCCCCTCGTAGAGCATTCTTCCGCTGAATGACGATACATGACGGAATCACGACGGTGGTCTCCCAGCGACTGGCGGACTAGGGGAGTGTGCTGTCAGGCGTCGCTGATAGCCTTAACGCATGGCGGCACGATGCAACGCAAGTGGGCAGGACCAAGACGAGAGCTGCGACAACGGCATTGACCGGGCTGCTTTTGGCGAGCTGAGGAACCGATGCGATTATGTCAGCGAACCGTGGCTCACGGACGCCGATATCTACGACGAGAAAGGTGCTCCGACCGTGATTGGCGAACGAAGCGTGACTGCCCAAGAGGCCCGTGCGGCCAGTGTCTATCATCTTGCGGGTGGCTTCGTCGTTACCGACGCCGACCTGGAAGCAGACGCGGCGCGCTTTGAGGATGGGGAGAGCACTGGTGAGTGGAGAGTCCTACGGGAACGTCCGTCTTTGTAGTGGGTTCGACAAGCGACGGAGGGGAAACACCCGCTAGATGTCGAAAGTAGAGAATCTAGCGACCTGGTCTGGTGAGATGTGTTGTGGTCTCCTGAACTGCGCCGACTACAGTGTTGACGCAATTCTGATGTCCCAGCCATCGTGGGAAATCTTTGGATCGACCGTATCCAAATAGTCGATGACCTGCTGACGTGCGTCCTTCAGGCGAGTGACCTGCGTCAGTATGTGGTCCCTGTCGTAGAGCTCCCAGCCTCCCTCGTATGCGCCTTCCCAGCGTCGAGCGGTGATGGTCAATATCTTCATCGGCGGTCCTCCTGGGCTACGCGGCGCATTAGCCTTGTCGCTCCCGCACG